>Ga0209084_1002973_pt1 | contig 12689 bp, 5 predicted proteins | sample C_130820_MF_Meta_FD_187309 | JGI IMG/M metagenome (GOLD analysis project Ga0209084, IMG submission 187309) | Freshwater microbial communities from Lake Croche, Canada to study carbon cycling - C_130820_MF_MetaG (SPAdes) (version 2) | ecosystem: Environmental > Aquatic > Freshwater > Lake | place... | reverse complement strand
AGTAGATGGCCTTTCCCAGCACGCCAACTAACGGGCAAATTGCAGTAGTGGGTGGTATAGCATATCAGTATGCTACCACCCCTAATTCTTGGAGTCGAATTCTTTCGTCTGCCAACGTCATCACGGCCAATTCTATCTCGGCCAATTTTATCTCGGCCAACACGTTTAATATCAACAATGCCTTTACTGCGCCATCAATAAGTACAACAGGCAATGTAACTGGCAATTACTTTATTGGCAACGGATCTCAGCTGACAGGTATTGCAGGTGGCGGCGGAGCAAGCATTGCCAACGGTACCAGTAATATCACTCTAGCAAGTTCAGGTGGCAATGCCACTGTGAACATAGGTGGAACTGCCAACGTGGCAGTGTTTGCTGCCTCAGGCGAATACGTAACAGGTGTCATAAGTGCCACAGGTAACGTCACCGGAGGCAATGTACTCACAGGTGGCTTGATTTCAGCAACAGGCGCACTGAGTGTGACAGGTGCAACCACCTTGACCACAGTCAGTACAGGAAACATATCAGCAGGTAACGTATATTCTGGTGGTAGTATAACCACTGGTGGCTTGATCAGTGCTACAGGCAATGTCACAGGTGGCAATGTTGTCACCAGCGGCCTGATCAGTGCCACGGGCAATGTCAGCAGCGGAGCAGCAGTCAACACAGTGAATCTGAGTGTTTCGGGCAATGTGCTTGGAAACCTGTTGCCAAGTGCCAATATAACATACAATCTGGGTAGTCCCACTCAGCGATGGAATACTCTATATCTAGCAGGCAACACAATTGAGTTGGGTGCTCAGAGTATCAGTGCCACTGCCACTGGTCTAAGTGTGGGCAATAATCCAGTTGTTACTGTGAGCTCAACAGGCACAAGCAATACCACTGGTAATATGAACGTTATTGGTAATGTGACTGGATCAAATGTTACTAGTACCGGGCTGCTCTCTGCAACTGGCAACGTAACCGGCGGTAATATACTCACTGGTGGATTAATTTCAGCAACTGGTAATGTCACAGCCAACAACGGCATGTTCACCACAAGTGTGAACACAGCCAGCTTCACAGGTGCTGTGGTCTCGGTCACAGGTAATGTCACTGGCGGCAATGTTAGTGGTACATTGTTGACAGGAACACTGGCAACAGCAGCACAAGCAAATATTACCTCGGTTGGTACATTGGGTGCCCTGGCAGTAAGCGGCAATGTCACAGCCGGCAATGTCACAGCCGGCAGCGGAGTAAGCGTAGCTTCCGGCAGCATATTGTTTAATGGGACTAGTCAGTATTTGTCAGCGCCTTCAAATACTGCGTATGCGTTTGGTACAGGTGATTTTACCGTTGAGTCATGGATTATACAAAGTGACGCCACTGGTAACAGACCTATATGTCAAAGTGATGTGTTAGGAAATTCTAGTAATGATAAATGGTGGTTTGCTCTTGCAGGCGGCGGCCTATTTTTTGGAACACATAATGCTGGTGGATTTAGTGTTGTTACTTCAACATCTTTTACTTTAGGTACCTGGTATCATGTTGCTGTAACTAGAGCCAGCGGAGTAATGAAGATGTTCATTAATGGTGTCAGTACAGCATTTACAACATCTGGAACTCCTAGTGGATATAGTTTGTCACAAAATGGTATGACAGTTGGTGCAATGAGTACACCCAGTTACTGGTCAGGTTACATCTCTAATCTACGTATAGTTAAAGGTGTGGCAGTTTATACCAGTGCATTTACTCCATCAACAACTCCATTAACAAGCACTCAACTTGCTAATGTTAACGGAACTCCAAGTGCAGCAATAACAGGTACAAGTACCAGTTTGTTATTAAATACACCCAATAATAGTAGTTTCTTAACTGACAGTTCAACTAACGGTTTTACAGTGACCAATGTAGGTACAGCAACATCACAAGCAGCGGCACCGTTTGCAGTATCATTTACTACACCGGCGGGTCCATTAACTAGTACGCAAAGTGTTAGCCAAAATGGTAATCCAAGTGCAGCTATTACAGGTACTAGCACCAGTTTGTTATTGAATACACAAAACGGACCTGCATTCTTAGTAGATGGATCAACTAATAATGCTACGATAACCAACACCGGTAGTGCTACTACGCAGAGTAGTATACCGTTTTCGTTGTAGTATTTTAGATAAAATATTAACTAGCTGTTAATATTGTCCAGGCAAGTGTAGACTCGTCCCATTCGTACATCTTGCCATCTGCGGGGTAAGCTACAGTAGAAACCCAACGACAAGTTCCTTCATCTATAATCCAACTTGCGTATGGTTGGGGAGAAATAAACGCATCACGTTTGCTATCATATGTATAGCCAACTCCAGCATAATTCTTACGAAAATTGCCATTATAAGATGTTTGTTTCCAATTGGTATATCCACCACTCCATGCGGTTAAGAATTCAATACCTTTTGCTTCAGATTCAACACCATCAACTAACAATTCATTGTTATGGATACAATGTACTTCTAGTACTAGATTAGTTTCATCAAGTTTTGCGTAATGTGCCATTTTATATTAATTGAAAATTATTGTTCCGTTACCAGTGAAGTTGTAAGTACGATAGCCACCCGCTACAGTAATTGTAGGGGAACCCGTAACTGTTGCTGCAGGATATACATCTGCATAACGAATAATGACTATACCAGAACTACCACTTGATCCACCGGTTGCTTTGCCACCTGTTTGATTTTGCCCGCCACCACCTCCACCGGTATTTGCGGGTGACGCTGCTACACCACCACCTCCACCGCCACCAGTGCCACCTGTACCAGCAGTACCAGTAGAAACACCACCTCCACCTCCACCTGCATAAGTTACACTAGAACCAGAAAGAGAAGATGCCGTACCATTACCACCATTACCACCAGAAGCACTTGTTCCAGCTGCGCCGGCTGATGTAGCACCACCTCCACCTCCACCATACCACTTGCTATTTTGATCATTAAAGCTGGCGCCACCTGCGGTACCTTGATCAGTGGTGCCACTACCACCAGCAAAACTTACCCCAGGTCCATTGCCGGGACTACCACCTCCACCAGAGCCACCTGCTGCACCGGCTGTATTCTTTGGCTGTCCACCACCACCGCCACCGACAGCAGTTATTGAGGAAAATATTGAACTAGTACCATTGGTTCCAGTAGCAGGATCATTTTCATTAGGCCCAACACCCCCGGGCCCCACAGTAATACTATATGTCAATCCGGCAACTACAGAAAAAGCAGTAGCAGTAAGAAATCCACCTGCTCCGCCACCACCTCCACCGCCATTATATCCTGAACCACCTGCTCCACCGCCTCCCACTACTAGGTAATCAACGGGTACAGGTGTAGCTTCAACAGCCAATCCGCCACTAATAGTGAAGCCTCCGGTAAATTGCATTAGTTTTCCTTAATAGATGTATTTATGATTCAAAAAATAAAAACTTTAAATTAGATAGTAACATCAGCATCAACTGTTATATCTAGTATACTCTTACGATTTTCTTTTAATTTCTTTTGGTGTACTCTATTACAATTAGCACATAATGTCTTTAAATTATTGCTAGCTTTGTTTTTTGTGTCACCGTCTTTATACACAAGATCAAGCTGACAGCTATCTTCTGGTACAAACTTACACGTTTCGCAACTGGATTTTTTGTGTAATAAGTATCCATGCTGAGTATTGTACATTGCTTTACTACATTGCACACAATACTTGTGCCATTGTTTAAACCCATGCTTGCTTACACCATTTGGTTTAGATAATGATATCTTGCAATTTTCACAGTAAGGTCTTGTTGGTTGTTGTGTAAGCATGACTTATTTATAGAAAAAAGATTTTTCTTGTGCTTAAGTTCTTGGGAAGGAATTTACCAAAATGATAAATACTATATAACATTTTGGAACAAACATGTCGTCGGATCCGTTTAATAGTCTCGGTGGTTATTCAGTTGGCATACCTGCAGTACAAGTAGTTGATAGCAACGGAAACGTTGTATCTAATTTCTTGAATTTGTCAGGTAATGTTGCTGCCGGCTACATATATTCAAACAACTATCGTTTTGCGAACGGTCAACCATTTGCACCCAGTGCTGCTGGTTCCAACACACAATTACAATTTAACAACAATGGTGTATTTGGTGGTATTCCAAATGTCACTTGGAACGGTAATATATTATCATTAGGTAATATATCTAACCTTAGCATTGGTGGAGGTGATAATGGTTACTTCTTACAAACAGATGGCGCAGGTAATTTAAGTTGGGCAGTAGGTGGTAACGGCGGCAACGGATCACCCGGAGGTAGTAACACCCAAGTTCAGTATAATGATGCAGGTGCATTTGGTGGCGATGCTGGATTTACATATAATAGCATCACAAATATATTAAATGTAGGGAATATTTCTACTACTACAACAACTAGTAATAACGTTGTTGTCAATAGCAATTTAACTGTTAATACTAGCGCAGTATTAAACGTAATAGGTAACGTAAATACCACAACTAGTAGCAACATATCGTTAGGTAATATAGCAAACATTCATATTACAGGTGGAACAAGCGGATATGTTCTTTCAACTGATGGCACCGGAAATCTAAGTTGGGCTGCTGGTGGAGGTAATAGCTCGCCCGGTGGAACAAATCAAGCTGTACAGTTTAATGATGCCGGGGCATTTGGTGGCGTAAACGCATTTGTATTTAATAGTGGGTCAAACTTATTAACAGTTCCCTCTATTAAAAGTAATACAACTGCAAACTTCCAAGGCGCAAGTAGTGTTAATTTAGGCAATGTGGCTAATTTACACATTAGTGGTGGTATTGACGGATATGTACTGCAAACTGATGGTTCAGGTAATCTAAGTTGGAGTGCAGGCGGTGGCAGTGGTAACGGCACTCCCGGCGGTAGCAATACTCAAGTTCAGTTTAATAATAACGGAACTTTTGGTGCTAGTGCATACTTAACATATGATGACTTTAATAGAGTATTTCAAGTTGGCGGTAACTTAATTGCCAACTCAGTACAGATGGGCGCAGGTGCATACAAGTGGTCTACCAGTTATGTATACTTTGCTACTACTGCAAGTGCATCAGCACAACAGATTATATATTCTATTCCAGTAGCTAATATATCTGGGGTAGAATTTGAAATTATTGCAACAGAACCAGCGGGTCCTAGTAGACAGAGTTCTAGAATTAGTTCGTTGTATTATAATGGCACCGTGCAATACACTGAATACGCAAGTTTGTTTGTAAACGGTGGAGTAGGTAATTTTGAAGTAGCGTATGATAACGGAAATATAATTGTTCCACCTTCATTGGAACTTAAAGTAACCCCAAATTCGGCTAATCCAATTACATATAAAATGTCAATTACCGTGTTAGCAGCATAGAGATTGAAAGATTTTGATAAATACAAATAATAGAAAACTTAATAGGCCTATTAAGTTTTCTAAAACTTAATGGGAAAAAGCCTATTAAGTTTTCTATAAAACTTAATATAATAGGAAAATAAAATGGCACTAAAACCCCTAAATTCAGTAGCAGGCTTCTCAGTAGGCGAAACACCAGCAAATGTTATATATGCAAACGGCGACGTTACCGCTAATAACTTCTCAACCACCGGAACATCAAATCTAAACACTATTGGAAATGTACACGTTTTTGGTGGTACTAGCGGACAGGTAATTCAAACAGATGGCTCGGGTAATCTGAGTTTTGTTTCCATCAGTTCAACCTCACTATCTAATGGTAACAGCAACATACAAGTTCTTGCCAATGCTAATATTACATTCAGCAGTACAGGTAATGCAAACATTGTTGTCATTACAGGAACCGGTGCAAATGTCACGGGATATCTAACTGTTAACGGTAATGCTCAGTTTAATAATGCTAATTTAGGTAATCTTGCTACAGCTAATTACGCAAATATTACCAACGACCTAGTAGTTCAAGGTAACATTGCCAATGCAAATAACATCAGTGTTACAAATACTATCACAAGTAACACAGCAAACGTAACTGGTAATTTAACATCTGGTAATGCTAATTTAGGTAACTTAGTAACAGCTAATTACGCAAATTTAACTAATGATTTAGTAGTTCAAGGTAATATTGCTAACGCAAATAACATAAGTGTTACAAATAACATAGGAGGTAACACAGCTAATTTTAGTGGTAATATTACTTCATTAAATGCTAATCTTGGTAACTTAGTAACTGCTAATTTTGCTAACTTTGCCAATGATGTAGTTGTTCAAGGTAACATTGCTAATGCAAATAACATAAGTGTTACAAATACTATCACAAGTAATACTGCAAATGTAACTGGTAATTTGACAACTGGTAATGCTAATTTAGGTAATCTAGCTACCGCTAATAACTTTAGTACAAACGGTAGTGGTGGAGATGTCACATTAACTGGTGGTAATGTAACCGGAGCTAATGTAGTCATTGCTAACTCATTCACAAGTAATGGTGGCGTAGTAGACTTTGCTACAAGCAATCCTAATGTAAAATTAGGAAACGTTGCTAACGTTCATATTGGTGGCGGTACTAGTGGTCAAGTCATTCAGACAGACGGTAGTGGTAATCTAAGTTTTGTAACAGTTGGTACATCCGGTATAGCTAATGGCACATCAAGTGTATCTATTCCAACAGTTAATGGTAATATTGATCTTGTATCTGCTGGTAACACAACAGTAGTTGTTACTGGAACAGGTGCAAATATCACCGGCTACTTAACTGTTAACGGTAATGCTCAGTTTAATAATGCTAATTTAGGTAATTTAGCTATTGCTAACTTTGTTAATGTATCAAGTAATACAACTACAAACAACCTAACAGTTAATTTGCAATTGGATGGTAATACTGCCAACTTCAGCGGTAATATTACTTCATTAAATGCTAATTTAGGTAACTTAGTAACAGCTAATTATGCTAACTTATTAAACAACCTAGTAGTTCAAGGTAATATTGCTAATGCCAATAATATTAGCGTTACCAATAGTATTGCTGCTAATTCAGCAAATATTACTAATGATCTAGTAGTTCAAGGAAACATTGCTAACGCAAACAATATCAGTGTTACAAATACTATCACAAGTAATACAGCAAATGTAATCGGTAATCTGACTTCAGGTAATGCTAATTTAGGTAACTTAGTAACAGCTAATTATGCTAACTTATTAAACAACCTAGTAGTTCAAGGTAATATTGCTAACGCAAACAATATCAGTGTTACAAATAACATCAGAACTGGTTCCGCAAATGTTACTAACGATTTAGATGTTGGTGGAAATATTGTTACTGGTACAGGATCTGGTGGTAACATCAGCGGTGTTAACTACATAACCGCTAACGTAGCAAACATTACAACTGTGGTAAACACTGGTGCGATTGCTAATGGTACAAGTAACATTAGACTTGCTACAAACGGTAATGTTACGATATCTTCAAATAACACAAGCAATGTATTCACATTCAGCGATTTAGGCGCTAATGTAATAGGATATATTCAAGCTAATGGCATAATTTCTGCAGGTGGATTTGTTGGTTCTAATCTAGTATCTAATGTTGGTATCTTATCATTATCAGCAGAACAAGGTGCAACTGCGTATAATATTAACTTGTTAGCGGGTGGCGCAGGTAATATTGATGTTGGTGCTACTTATATTACAAGTGTTAAGAATCCATTAAATCCACAAGATGCAGCAACAAAAGAATATGTGGACAATATCAGTCAAGGATTGTTTGTTCATCCTCCTGCTAATGTATTAACATCAAGTAATTTAACTGCATCATACTTAAATGGTGGTACCGTACTATCTGTTACTACAATTACAGGTGGCAAAACAATAACATTCTCTACTAATCACGGCTTAATTGCTAATGATGACGTTGAATTTACAAACTCATTTAATGGAATTATAGCTGGAGAAGGATACTTTGTATACAGCGCACCAACATTAAATTCTATCACAGTCAAAGACGGTTATTTTGGTGTTGAAGTTACAACACTTACAAATGCAACAGGATTAACACAACCTGCATTAGGCAACGCTGGAGTTGGTGCTACTCTGACAAATAGTGGAGCAAACGCAGCATTAACAATTGACTCTATATTAATGACAGTTGGTAAAAGAGTTCTTGTTACAGGACAAACTAATCAAATTGAAAATGGTATATATGATGTAACTACAGTTGGTACTGTGTCTGTGCCGTGGGTACTAACACGTTCAAGTGATGGTGATTCTTACCAACCAAAGAGTGCAACAGCATTGTGTAATGGTTCATATTTCTTTATATCACAAGGAACTACTTATGCAGGTTCTTCTTACCTATTAACAGCGCCAATAGGTGAAATACGCATTGGTACTTCAAATATTGTATTCACTCAATTTAGTGCAGCAGGAGCATATACTGCGGGTAATGGTATTTACATTAACGGCTCTATAATTAGTGCAAATGTTGATAATACAACAACTGCTATTATTGGTGGCAACATTGCAGTAGCAAATAGCGCAGTATTGATAACACCAAATATTGGTGCAGCAACTGGTACAAGTTTAAACTTAACTGGTAACGTATTAGCAGCTAATTTAAACTCTAATGCAACAATTACTACAGTTGACTTAAATGCTACAGGTAATATTGTAGCTAATAACATTACTTCTAATACCAATGCTAATATCACTGGCAACTTAAATGCTAATAATGCTAATATTACTAACAACATTAGTGTTGGTAGTGCTAACATAACATTAAACTTGCAAGGTAATACAGCTAACTTCAGTGGCAACTTAACGTCATTAAACGCTAATTTAGGTAATCTTGCTACTGCTAACTTTGTAAATGTATCAAGTAATTTACAAGTAAGTAATTTAGGTATCACTGGCAATATAGTGGGTAACTTAATTCCTAATGTATCTAACACATATACATTGGGTAATGCTACAAACATGTGGAAAGACTTGTTCTTATCAGGTTCAACTATCTACATTGGTTCACAAAATATAACAGCAAATGGTACTAGTATTGCAGTAAGTAATGATTTTGGTGCAAACAATTTCTTTGCTACAAACAATGTATCTGCAAATGGTAATATCTATGCTAATTCAGGTGGCACTGCTGGTTATGTTTATGCTAACTTTGCAAATGTTCAAAGCAATTTGTATGTTGGTGCTAATGCTAATATTGTTAGCACACTAACTGCGGCTAACATTGTTGATACAAACTTAGCAAATACACAAGTTGTATATGCTAATAGCAGTAATACATTAGTCGGTACTAATAACTTTGTATACGATGCTGCTAATCAAGTATTGAAAGTTGGTGCAGGTAATACTCAAATTGGTGGTGATTCTGGTTATGGATATATACAAGCAACGACTGCAAATATAGGTAATGTTGTTACAATTGGTTCACTAACTCAAATAACCTACGGTAATGTAACAACTACAAGCATTACAGCTAATCAGACTATTGCTAGTTTAAATGTTACTGGTATTACAGGTGCTGAATTTTTAGTTAAAGCAACTGATGCAGGGGGTAAATATAGTGTTGCAACTGTATTAGCAGTTACTGATGGCACAACTTCTGATTATTCAGTATTTGGAACTGTACAACTAGGTGGTTATACAGGAAGTCTAGCAGTTAATATTGTAGGTGGTAATATAAGATTACAAGTAACACCTGCAAGTAGTAATAGTACAGTTTGGGTAACGCAAGCTAGAACAATTTAAATATGTCATCAATTAAATCGTTAAATTCGGTTGGCGGTTTTTCAGTCAATGATGTAACCGGAAATGCCAGTACCATTATTAATGAAACTGGAAATGTATCTACCCCTGATTTAACAGTCACGGGGCAAAGTCATTTAGGTAACGTTGGTAATGTAGCAATCACAGGCGGTGCAAGTGGTTATGTTATGGCCACTGACGGCTCTGGTAACTTAAACTGGGTTATACCAAATTCAGGCTCTACTGGTCCAATTGGTAGTACTGGAGCGACAGGCGCTACTGGTTACATAGGAACAACGGGCGCAACAGGTGCGACTGGTTATCAAGGTGGAACAGGTGCAACAGGTTATGTAGGAACTACTGGAGCAACCGGAGCAACCGGTGTAGTAGGAACTACTGGAGCAACCGGAGCCACTGGTTACATAGGAACTACTGGAGCAACCGGAGCTACTGGTTACATAGGAACAACAGGTGCTACAGGAGCAACAGGTGAAATTGGATCAACAGGAGCAACGGGTGCTACAGGAGCTACAGGAGCTACAGGTACAATTGGTTCAACTGGAGCGACAGGTGCAACAGGTTATATAGGAACAACCGGGGCTACTGGTGCAACAGGCGCAACAGGTACGATAGGTAGTACTGGAGCAACAGGCGCAACAGGTGAAATTGGTTCAACAGGTGCTACTGGAGCAACAGGTACAATTGGAAGTACAGGTGCTACCGGCGCGACTGGTACAGTTGGTAGTACAGGTGCTACAGGTGCAACAGGTACAATTGGCTCAACTGGAGCAACGGGTGCTACAGGAGCTACCGGGGTCACTGGTAACGACGGAGCAACAGGCGCTACTGGATACATAGGAACAACTGGCGCGACAGGCGCTACTGGCACGATAGGTAGTACTGGTGCTACAGGTGCAACTGGTTATATAGGTACAACAGGAGCTACTGGTATTTCAGGTGACAGATATGCTACAACTTCAAATACATCATTTACATTAGGAAATACTGGTTCTCAGACGATAACAGTCAACGATTTATATGTTGCGTATACAACTGGACAAGAAATTGTAGTTGCATATGATTCAATTAATATTCAATATGGTACAGTTGTCAGTTATACTCCTGGCACTGGAGATTTAGTATTCATCAAAGAAACTTTTGTTGGCACAGGAACGTATAACATTTGGACGGTTAACTTATCGGGTGCAGTTGGCACTCGTGGTTTTACTGGTTCTACTGGAGCTACCGGTTACACAGGAACAACTGGAGCTACAGGTGCTACTGGTACGGTTGGTAGTACAGGTGCTACTGGAGCTACTGGGTATACAGGTAGTACTGGAGCAACAGGTGCTACCGGCGAGATCGGATCAACAGGTGCTACTGGTGCAACGGGATATATCGGTACAACTGGAGCAACAGGTGCTACCGGCGAGATCGGATCAACCGGAGCAACTGGAGCAACAGGTGAAATTGGATCAACCGGAGCTACTGGAGCAACAGGTGAAATTGGATCAACCGGAGCAACTGGATATATCGGTACAACAGGCGCTACGGGAGCAACAGGTACAATAGGTAGTACTGGTGCAACAGGTGCAACTGGATATATCGGTACAACAGGCGCTACGGGAGCAACAGGTACAATAGGTAGTACTGGTGCAACAGGTGCAACTGGATATATCGGTACAACAGGCGCAACAGGCGCAACAGGTGAAATTGGATCAACCGGCGCAACGGGAGCTACAGGCGAGATTGGTTCAACTGGTGCAACAGGTGCTACAGGTGTCACCGGTAATGATGGAGCTACAGGTGCTACCGGCGAGATCGGAGCAACAGGTGCGACAGGTGCGACTGGCACAATTGGCTCAACAGGTGCTACTGGTGCTACAGGTGAAATTGGTTCAACAGGTGCTACTGGAGCAACAGGTACAATTGGAAGTACAGGTGCTACCGGCGCAACGGGTTATATAGGGTCAACAGGTGCTACTGGAGCAACAGGAGAAATTGGAGCTACTGGTGCTACTGGTGAAACAGGTGAAATTGGTAGCACAGGTGCTACCGGAGCTACTGGTGAGATCGGATCAACCGGTGCTACAGGCGCAACTGGATATACGGGTAGTACAGGCGCAACAGGTGCTACAGGTATACAAGGCACAACAGGAGCAACGGGCGCAACAGGCTATATTGGTACAACAGGCGCAACAGGCGCTACTGGTGTACAAGGAACTACGGGTGCAACGGGTGCAACGGGTGTCACCGGTAATGATGGAGCTACAGGTGCATCTGGTTTAGCCGGTGACAAATACTCTACAACATCTGATACATCATTTACTTTAGGTAACACCGGTAATCAAACTATTATTGTTAATGATTTAACTGTTGACTATTCTACGGGGCAAGAAATTGTCGTTGCATATGATGTAAGCAATATTCAATATGGTACTGTTATCAGTTACAATGCCGGAACAGGTGAATTATCATTCAAGAAAAATACTTTTGTTGGTTCAGGTACATATAGTGTTTGGAGTGTAAACCTAGCTGGTGCTGTGGGTATTCAAGGTGCTACAGGCGATACCGGAGCGACAGGTGCTACTGGATACATAGGTAGTACAGGGGCAACAGGTTATATAGGAACAACAGGTGCTACTGGGGCAACAGGTTATATAGGTACAACAGGCGCAACAGGTGCTACTGGTACAGTTGGTAGTACAGGTGCAACAGGTGCAACGGGATATATTGGTAGTACAGGCGCTACCGGCGCAACAGGTGTAGTAGGAACTACTGGTGCGACAGGCGCTACCGGTGCTACTGGTTATGATGGTAGTACTGGAGCAACAGGTGTAACCGGTAACGACGGTGCAACAGGTGCTACTGGTTACATAGGAACAACAGGTGCTACAGGTGCTACAGGTACAATTGGAAGTACGGGAGCTACAGGTGCTACAGGTACAATTGGA
>Ga0209084_1002972_pt1 | contig 12690 bp, 11 predicted proteins | sample C_130820_MF_Meta_FD_187309 | JGI IMG/M metagenome (GOLD analysis project Ga0209084, IMG submission 187309) | Freshwater microbial communities from Lake Croche, Canada to study carbon cycling - C_130820_MF_MetaG (SPAdes) (version 2) | ecosystem: Environmental > Aquatic > Freshwater > Lake... | reverse complement strand
GGCGTCCAAGCCTTCATAGACATCGCCATTGAAGGCCAACACCGCAGGGCGGGCGTTGGCCTCGGTGAATGTGGGCGACCAAGCTTTATAGCGGTCCACATTCAGCTTGGCCAGCGCCTCGCTCAAATCCATCAACTCGGAAATTTGCTGTGGCGTCTTTTTCTTGAGCGTGGCGATCAGCTCAGTGGACTGCTGCACAAACTGCGGTTCGCTGGCCTTGACAGGCGGCAAGGCGGACTCGTAGTCCAAGGATTTGGCGGGGGAGAGCAGGAACAACATTGGGTAATTATCCTTGCAGACTTTGTATTGAAAACGGATTCATGTTTAAAAATTTCAGTTGCTAGGACGCTGGCAGTCTTTTTAATATTCAACAACCGATAAAGGAAAGAAATCCCATGCTTGAATTGCGACCCAACTGCGAATGCTGTGACAAAGAACTTCCACCCCATTCGAGGGAGGCGCTAATCTGCTCCTTTGAATGCACATTTTGCCAATCCTGCGCTGAAATTCGTCTCAACCGACACTGTCCCAATTGTGGCGGCGAACTGGTAGCCCGACCGGTACGTCCTCTAAGCAAATTAGCCCAATATCCAGCATCCCAACATAGGGTTGTTAAAAATGAAGTCTGTACATAAAAACTTATAATTTACTTATAATCCAACTTGAACACGATTAACTGGCTACCTAAAGCACTTCGACAACTTAGAAAAATCGATGTCCCACAAGCGGCGAAGATTCGATTTGCGGTGACCACCGAGTTGGCAGATTTGAGCAAGTCCCGCAATGTGAAGGCTTTGACAGGCCATGCGCACAGTTACCGTCTAAGGGTAGGAAGCTATCGAGTCTTGTTTGAATACGACGGCTCCATTCGCATCGTGACGATTGAAGAGGTAAGGAAACGAGATGAACGCACGTACTGAGTTTCAGATCATCTTCGGCAAAGATGGCAAGCCCGCATTTGTCGTCGTTCCCATCGAAGAATTCGAGAAGATGAAAAACGCCCAAAACGCTTCAACTGTTCCCAATACCGTTGTCAATCTTTCATTTGACAAAGACTTGACTCCCATGGCTGCTTGGCGAGAGCACCTCGGTCTGACGCAAGTTCAAGTAGCGTCTCGAATGAACATCACACAAGCGGCTTACGCACAAATGGAGCGGGTGAAAAAACCTCGAAAAGTCACTTTGCTAAAAGTTGCTGATGCACTTGACTTAACTGTCGACCAACTTCGCTGGTGAAGCTTATTTCAAATCTCCAGCCAAGGATGCCAAAGTGTCTTCTGCAATCTGGGTATGCGCCGGATAGTTGGTGTGGTCGCAACCCAATTTCGCCGCTGCACCCGCTTTGATGGCCGCCTTGGTGGCCGCATCAAACTCAAATCGCACAAAGTGCACCGCTGAGGTTTTTTCGTCGTTTTCGCGGTCCAGGTCTTCGTCGGCGATGGCGTACACACGGGCATGGCCTTCCACCTCGATGAACATGCGGTCTTCCACGCCAATGAGCCGCGCCAACTCGCGTTTGCGCTCGTTCACATCGGGGTACTCGATGAGCATGGTGGCTTTCCAGTTGCTGCCCTCTGGCACCAAAGGCGCGTAGGCGTCAATCTCTTGCTGTATGCCTTCTTCTTCGAAGATTTTTTCAATCCGCAGCATCTCTTGGATTTGGTAGCGGACAGTGGTTTCGCTTTCAAACTGCAAAGTGATGTGCTCGCCCAAATGCACCGAGCGCAATTTGCGGTGCGCCAACACCTCAGACTTGTGGGTCTTGCGAAATTTGCTGTAAGCCTCAAGGCTCATCAGGTTGTCAGAGGTGATGTGTCCAGTCAGTTGCATGTCTTGCTTTCAATTAATTGGAATCTGACCCCGATTATTTCAGGCCGTAGGCTTTGGCCACGAGGCTGATGGGGTGTTGGAGTTCGGGTACGGCTTGGCCGCTGGCCTCAAAACCTTGGGCGATGTGGTGGCCGCCCAGCGGGCAGTCGGAGCTGATGTAGTCGGGCTTGCTACCGTCTTTCATCGTGGCCATGGCTTTGACCACGGGTTTGCCAATCTTCATCGCGTAGGCATGGGTGGCTTTTTTCACGCCATAAGTGCCAGCGTGTCCCGAGCAACGTTCTATGGTGTTGATGGTGGTATCTGGAATCATCTTGAGCATTTCTTCGGTTTTCTTACCGATGTTTTGCACCCGACCATGACAGGGGATTTGGTAGCTGACATTGCCCAAACTTTCAGGAAATTCGGTTTTCAGCAAGCCATCGCGCTTGCGCGCCATCAGGTATTCAAACGGGTCCCACATATGCTCTTTGACCAATTGCGTCTCGGCATCGTTGGGGTACATCAGCGGCAACTCTTGCTTGAACATCAAGGTGCATGAAGGGACTGCGCTCAAAATGGCATAGCCCGCACGCGCATACTTGGCAAGAATGGGGATGTTGATTTGCTTGTTCTCGTCCACCGATTGCAAGTCGCCCAATTCCAGCTTGGGCATGCCGCAGCATTTTTCTTTGGACACCAACTCATAAGGAATGTCGTTGTGGTCCAGGATTTTCAACAAATCTAGGCCAATGCCAGGCTCGTTGTAATTCACATAGCAAGTGGAATAAATGACTACCTTGCCAGGTGTTTTTTCACCATCCACTATTTTGCCGCTGTTGGCTTTGGGGGCGAGGCTACGGAATTTTTTGGTGGCCAATTCGGGTAACCAAGCATCTTTGTCAACACCCAAGGCCGACTCCATCACAGAGCGTGCCATCTTGGTTTTGTTGATCGCATTGACCGCTTGCACAACGACTGGGATGCCGGCAAATTGGCCATGCACATCGGTGGAGGCCAGCAGTTTTTCACCTGTGGTCACTTCGCCTTTTTGAAACTTGATGGCCTTGGCCCGCAGCATGGTGTGGGGGAAATCCAAGTTCCATTCGTGGGGCGGCACATAAGGACATTTGGTGAGATAGCACAGATCACACAAATAGCACTGGTCAACCACCTTCCAGAAATCTTTTTTGTCCACGCCATCCAACTCTAGCGTGGGGCTTTCATCCACCAAATCGAACAAGGTGGGAAACGAGCCACACAAACTCACGCAGCGGCGACAGCCGTGGCAAATATCAAAGATACGCTCCATCTCGGTAAGACAGGCTTCTTCGTTATAGAAGTCGGGGTTGAGCCAATCCAGCGGATGGCGTGTAGGGGCTTCTAAATTGCCTTCGCGTGACATGCTGTGTTCCTAAATAAAAGGGGCGCTGAGCAATAAACGCTCAACGCCCAGAGCTTAATGCTGAGAAAAAATCAATCGACCAATTCGGCCAATGCTTTGGCGTAACGGTTGGCGTGTGAACGCTCAGCCTTGGCCAAAGTTTCAAACCAGTCGGCGATTTCGTCGTGGCCTTCGTCGCGTGCGGTTTTGGCCATGCCTGGGTACATATCGGTGTACTCATGGGTTTCGCCTGCCACTGCAGCTTTCAAGTTGTCACGGGTAGGTCCAATGGGCAAACCAGTGGCGGGGTCGCCGCACTGCTCAAGCCATTCCAAATGGCCATGGGCGTGACCGGTCTCGCCTTCGGCGGTAGAACGGAACAGCGCGGCCACATCATTTTGACCTTCGATATCGGCCTTGTTTGCGAAATACAGGTATCGACGATTGGCCTGAGACTCGCCTGCGAAGGCGGCCTTCAGGTTTTCTTCTGTCTTAGAGCCTTTGAGAGCTGACATGAGGAATCTCCTTGGGTTGATGAAATTGCTTTGATTGTGGTACCAAAGTCTGCACAAGGGTAACGGGTGAATATGAAAAGTCCAATCAGATGTTTCAATCTACACTATTGACTAAGGCTATCAACCTTCCATTTCCCCAACAATTAATTGGGGTCAGACCCCAATTAAACTGAAGTTATTGAATGAACACTGTGATGAAAATTGATTTTGTGTCCGATATCGCCTGTCCTTGGTGTGCTGTGGGACTGGGCGCGTTAGAACAAGCCTTGGAGGAATTGCAAGGTGAGCTGAAAGCGCATATTCATTTCCAGCCTTTTGAGCTCAACCCTCATATGCCCCCTGGAGGCGAAGACTTGGCCGAGCATTTGGGTAAGAAATACGGGTCCACGACTGAGCAACAAGCGCAGATGTACCAAAACATCAAAGCGCGAGGCGCGGAAGTCGGCTTTGAATTTCACCCCACAGGCCGAGGCCGCATCTTCAATACTTTTGATGCGCACCGCTTGCTGCATTGGGCCGAGGTTGAAGGCTTGGCTGGTGATCAAACCAAATTGAAAAAAGCTTTATTACAAGCCTACCAAGGGCGCGGTGAAGTCATTGAGTCGCATGATGTGTTGCTTGATGTTGTGAAAGAAGTGGGCATGGACGTGAGCGCGGCCAAGGCTGTGCTTGAAAGCCAAACCTACGCGCAAGAAGTGCGTGAGAAAGAAAACTTCTACACAAGTGCTGGCATCCATTCTGTGCCTGCTGTCATCATCAATGACAAGCACCTCATTTCTGGGGGTCAGCCTGCAGAGGTTTTTGCCAATGCCTTGCGACAAATCGCCGCTGCGCAGGTCTAGGCACTCCCTAGACTTTCTCGGCAGGATGCGCCGCTAAAATCATCTTCTTTGTATTTGAATTAACACGCTTAAAAAATCAGCGTGTCAAACCCACACCCCTATGAGTAACGCCCCCGCGCAACCCAGCTTAGACAGCCTTTCAAAATCTTTTGAACCCGCCGCCCTAGAGGCCTACTGGGGCCCAGAGTGGGAAAAGCGCGGCTACGGCGTGGCGGGTTTTCGCGGTACCGGTCAGCCCCAAGCAGACCAACCCGCTTTCGCGATTCAACTGCCGCCGCCCAACGTGACTGGCACGCTGCACATGGGTCACGCATTCAACCAAACCATCATGGACAGCCTCACGCGTTACCACCGCATGAAGGGCTTTAACACCGTCTGGGTGCCAGGCACCGACCATGCGGGTATCGCCACGCAAATTGTGGTGGAGCGTCAATTGCAAGCCCAAGGCATCAGCCGCCACGACATGGGGCCGACACCCGATGTGGCTCGCAAAAATTTCATTGCCAAAGTGTGGGAGTGGAAAGAGCAATCGGGCAACACCATCACCCAACAAATGCGCCGCATGGGCGACAGCGTGGACTGGAGTCGCGAATACTTCACCATGGACGACAAATTGTCGCCGGTGGTTACCGATACGTTTGTAAAACTGTATCAGCAAGGTCTGATTTACCGAGGCAAACGTTTGGTGAATTGGGACCCGGTGCTGATGAGCGCGGTATCGGATTTGGAAGTGGAAAGCACCGAGTCAGATGGCTTTATGCACTACATCTGCTACCCCTTCGCCAAGGGGCCACAAATGATTGATGGTGTGATGCAAAAAGGCATGACGATTGCCACCACAAGGCCTGAAACCATGCTGGCCGATGGCGCTTTAGCAGTGCACCCCGAAGACGAGCGCTACCTACATTTGGTGGGACAGCTGGTGGACCTGCCTTTGTGCGACCGCCAAATTCCCATCATCGCCGACGACTTTGTTGACCGCGAGTTTGGTTCGGGCTGCGTGAAGATCACCGGCGCACACGACTTCAACGATTACGCCTGTGCACAACGCCACCATTTGCCGCTAATTACCATCTTCACCTTAGATGCCAAGGTCAATGAAAACGGCCCTGCCGCCTACCAAGGTCTAGACCGGTTTGCCGCACGCAAAGCGGTCAATCAAGACTTGCACAACTTGGGTTTGATGCTGGAAATCAAACCGCACAAATTGATGCTGCCGATTTGCGCACGCACGGGCCAAGTGGTTGAACCCATGCTGACCGACCAGTGGTTTGTCGCCATGAACCAAGTCAGCCCGCAAGACCCCAGTGGCAAAAGCATTGCGCAAAAAGCCATTGATGCGGTGCAGTCGGGTGAGGTGAAGTTTGTGCCCGAGAACTGGGTCAACACTTATAACCAATGGATGAACAACATCACCGATTGGTGCATCTCGCGCCAACTGTGGTGGGGCCACCAAATCCCCGCTTGGTACGACGAAGATGGCAAGGTTTATGTGGCCCATGATGAAGCTGCTGCTCAAGCCCAAGCACCTGGCAAAACATTACGTCGAGATGAAGATGTATTGGACACGTGGTACTCCAGTGCGCTGGTGCCTTTCAGCACGCTTGGCTGGGGACCTGATGCCGCTGGTGGTCGTGCCCAGTCCTTGAAGGATGTCGATTTGTACCTGCCGTCTAGCGTGCTCGTCACTGGCTACGACATCATCTTTTTCTGGGTCGCTCGCATGATCATGATGACCACGCACTTTACTGGCAAGGTGCCTTTCAAGCATGTTTACATCCACGGCTTGGTGCGCGACGCACAAGGCAAGAAGATGAGCAAGAGTGAAGGCAATGTGCTGGACCCTGTCGATTTGATTGACGGCATCGCACTTGAGCCCTTGCTGGACAAACGCTCACAAGGTTTGCGCAAACCCGAGACCGCGCCACAGGTGCGCAAGATCACGCAAAAAGAATTTCCTGACGGCATACCTGCCTACGGTGCGGACGCGCTGCGCTTTACTTTCGCTGCCATGGCAAGCTTGGGACGAAGCATCAACTTCGACAGCAAACGCTGTGAAGGCTATCGAAATTTTTGCAACAAGCTTTGGAATGCCACCCGTTTTGTGCTGATGAACTGTGAGGGTCAAGACTGTGGCCTGAAAGAACACACCAAGGCCGAATGCACCCCGCCGCGCACTGGCGAAAACGGCGAACAGATTCCCGCTGGCCCGTTTTACCAATACATGAAATTCAGCCAAGCCGACCGCTGGATTTCATCTGTCTTGCAACAAGTAGAAGCCGATGTCGCCAAAGGCTTTGAGGAATACCGCCTAGACAATGTGGCCACGGCCATTTACGAATTTATTTGGAACGAATACTGCGATTGGTATTTGGAAATCGCCAAGGTGCAAATTCAACAGGGCGACGAGTCCCAGCAACGAGCCACGCGCCGCACACTTATTCGCACCTTGGAAGCTGTTTTGCGTTTGGCGCATCCCATCGTCCCGTTCATCACCGAAGAGTTATGGCAAAAAGTTGCGCCCGTGGCCGGCCTGCCTGGCGAGTCGGTCAGCATTGCACGCTACCCCGAAGCGCAACCCAACAAGATAGACCTACAAGCCATTGCCAGTGTGAATCAACTCAAGTCACTGGTTGACGCATGCCGCAATTTACGCGGCGAAATGAATGTCTCGCCCTCTACCCGCATGCCCTTGTTTGCATTGGGCAATGCCGAATTCATGCGAGCCAACGCATCCGTATTGAAAGCCTTGGCCAAGCTGAGTGAGGTAAAGGTGTTTGACGATGAGACCGAGTGGCAAGCCGCCGCCCAAGCCGCGCCTGTTGCCGTGGTGGGTGACACCCGCATGTGCCTGTTCATTGAGGTGGATGTGGGTGCCGAAAAAATACGCTTGAGCAAGGAAGTGGCGCGTTTGCAAAATGAAATCGCCAAGGCCCATAGCAAACTGGGCAACGAGGCTTTTGTGGCCAAAGCGCCGCCAGCGGTGATTACGCAAGAGCGCCAGCGAGTGGCTGACTTTGAGGCTACTTTGCTTAAAGTGGAAGATCAACTCAAGCGGCTGGGTTGATCTTCACATCTATATTTATCGCCGCTTGAGTACGTGAAAAAAATCGTCACCCACAGTTTCTTGCGACATCAACTCGTTGCCTGTTTGCTTGGAAAACGCGGCAAAGTCACGCAAGGAACTTTTGTCGGTAGACACCACTTTAAGCAGTTGCCCGCTTTGCATGGCTGTGAGCGCTTTTTTGGCTTTCAATATGGGTAAGGGGCAGTTCAAACCCCGCGTGTCAAGTTCTTGGTCGATATTCATAGCGCTCATTCTAAATTTTGTGCGGCTCGCTCTTCCCAGCTCATGAAGCGCGGCTCTATGCCTTGGGTGCGTAGCCAGTCGCCCATGGCATAACCGGTACCAGCGGGCCAGCAAATGATGTCGGGAAGGTTGAACAATTTGTACTCGGCCAATTCGGGCGACAAATGAATGTCACCTTCGGCCACCGCATGGTAGGCAATGATGACTTGGTTCATGCGCTGAAAATCATAGGCCCCCACCAGATTCAAAGCCGTCACGCGCAAGTTGGTTTCTTCGGCAATTTCGCGGCTAATGCCTTCTTCGGGTGACTCACCCGCTTCCATGAAGCCGGTGATGAGCGCAAAACGTCTGCCGGGCCAAGCGGCATTGCGTGCCAGCAAAATTTGTTCGCCATATTGCACGATGCCAGCGAGCACCGGTGTCGGGTTGTTCCAATGCGTCCATTGACAAACCACACAGCGCATACGCGCTTTGGGTCCACCGTCTTCGTCTTGGGTGATGAGTTGCAGCTCGGTGGCGCACATGGGGCAATATTGAAAGTTGCTCATGCTGGAAACACCCCCGTTGATAAATAGCGGTCGCCTCGGTCGCAGACGATAAACACGATGGTGGCGTTTTCCACGCGCTGGGCAATCTGCAAAGCCACCCAACATGCACCAGCGGCAGAAATACCTGCAAAGATCCCCTCTTCACGCGCCATGCGCCGGCACATGTCCTCTGCGTCTTGCTGGCTCACATAAACAAGTTCATCCACATGGGTGTCGTCGTAAATTTTGGGCATGTATGCGGGCGACCATTTGCGAATGCCCGGAATACGCGAGCCTTCGCTGGGTTGGGCGCCAATGATTTTCACCTGCGGATTTTTTTCTTTCAAATAGCGAGACACACCCGTGATGGTGCCGGTTGTCCCCATCGCACTGACAAAGTGAGTGACTTCGCCACCGGTTTGCTGCCAAATTTCGGGGCCCGTGGTCTCGTAATGAATGCGCGGGTTGTCGGCATTGGCAAACTGATCGAGCACCAAGCCTTTGCCCTCGGCTTGCATCTGATCGGCCAAATCGCGTGCACCTTCCATGCCCGTGGTCTTGGAGGTGAGTATGAGTTCTGCGCCAAAGGCTTTCATGGTTTGCGCACGCTCTATAGACAAATCTTCGGGCATGATGAGCAGCATGCGGTAGCCCTTGATGGCGGCGGCCATGGCCAAAGCGATACCGGTGTTTCCTGAGGTGGCTTCAATCAAGGTGTCCCCGGGATGGATGTCGCCGCGCTCTTCTGCGCGTTGAATCATAGACATTGCAGGGCGGTCTTTCACGGAGCCTGCTGGGTTATTGCCCTCAAGCTTGCCTAAAACAACATTACCGCGCTGCTGATTATCTTTAGCGCCTATGCGCTGCAAGGCTGCCAGGGGGGTGTTTCCAATGGCCGATTCGATGGTGGGATATTTCATGCCCACACTGTGCCATAATTCGATCCCCTCTTCTGCCGAAGTGGCGAAATTGGTAGACGCAGCAGATTCAAAATCTGCCGGTGCAAAACACCGTGCCGGTTCGATTCCGGCTTTCGGCACCACCAAAAGGCCCGCACTGTTCCAAGACAGTGCGGGTTTTTTCTTTGACCCAAGCGCAGGGATCACTTGAGAATAATTTTTTTCCCGCTGGGCGCATTGACTACCTCAACCGACACAATTTCAGCAGCACTTGACGGTTTGATTCGGTAGCGCATCTGACGCGTTTTATCCAATGTGTTGTCTGGTTTAAATTCGTTGGTGGTGATTACCAATATCACCGAGTTGGTGGATGAGCCATCCGCTTCCACCGAATAAGTTTCAGCACCATTTAAAAGAACCGTTGTCAAGTCAGTGGATTTTTCTACCCAAGCACTCCAAGACCCGCTGTCTCCCACTTTCACAGACGTGGGATAAGGCTTAGTTACAACATATTTTTGAATGGAGTTTTTCAACACATCAGCCACTTGTTGGTAACTGGCATTGAAATAAACAGTAGATATGTCCGTACCGCTCCAATCGGGGCAATTGGCAGATGTAGCGACTTGGGTCTCGATGAATGAAAATACCGCCAATGGTTCAGAGGCCAAGGTATCGGTTTTAAGCGGGGTCCCAGAATAACTGAGCAAACCATCGCAGTCTCCGCTGATCGTCAAGCTTTTGGTGAAACCAGTGATGGCCAATCTTTTGATTGCATCAGCAGGATTGAAAACCAACACCACAGGCGGCTCGCTGGCTTTTAAAACACGCAAAACCTTCACCCCCGAACGTATACCCGCACTGCCTTGGTAGCCTTTGGCGTCGCTGTACACAGGTGCGAGCACGCCCACGCTGTTGCGTTGGGCCACGGGACTGAAATACAAATCGGTGTTGTTGTCCGGTTTGCGCCACAACAAGACCGTGCCACCAGACTTGACCGCGCACAAAACCGTACCCAACGCACGACCCATAGGGCTGGTGCCACCTTTGTGTAAATTGGGTGGGAAATTAACGTCCGCCGCCTTGCCGGTCTTGGGCGGTTGGTGTCTGAACCAATCGTCACCACGGTCTTGCGTCCACGCATTCCAACCATCGTCACCGCCTTGGTTGATGACGCCGTCCTTGCCCGCGGTTCCTCTGTAATAGTATTCCGTGTTGTTGCCTAGGAAGCTGAAAAACGCGGTGGGTTCAGAACCGCTGGCAAATTGGAATTCCAATGCGGTGTCGGCACTGCCGGTGTAATGCAAGTAAATCGCAGCGCCAGACAGTTTGGGGTAATAGACAGAATCTCCGCCCAGTCGCTGCTTACCTGCAATACGCAAAATCACGTTCGGGTTGCCTTGGTGCTTGAGCCAAATATCTGCATCCAAAGACACCCAATCGACCGTTTGCATGGCTGCCTTGACTTCAGGTGAACCCGCGGTTGGTTTGTAAATCCGCATATCCCCGCCAGGGGCACTCAAAGCATTGGCTTGGGTTAAATCGCCGTCAAAAATCCACCCAGGATAGACAGGCGCTTTGGGTTTTGCCAGCAAATCTGCCCACAAATTATTGGGCAAATCTGTCACTGTGGGTATGCGTAAACCATGACTTTCGGCACACCCTTCGGGCTGAACAAACTGGGTGTCCAAAGAGCCAAACAAGGTGGTGTTTAAATGTTTGACCGCGGTGTCTGGGGTGATCGGTGGCTTAGCCGCAATGGCGGGGTTGCTGTTGTCGGGATTGAGCACCTTGGCTTGAGCGATCAACGCTTTGATTTGCGGGTTGTTGGCAAAACTCCCTGAATCTTGGGTCCAATCAATTTTGTTGGTGCCAAATGCAGCAGTGGCTTTGAGTTGAGCGACTTTGGGGTTAATGGTGATGCCGTTAGAAGGGTCGAGGTCGTAGTCCAAGGACTGCAAAAAGAAGGCCACATTGGTGGCTACCGGTCCTGTCCCACCCTGCGCCATGGTTAAAGGCGTGATGGTTGAATCGCCTTGGGTGGCAGGAAAGACGATGTCGCCAATGGAAAAAACCACTTTTTCGCCCTCAACATACTTGAAAGTGCCCGATGCATCGGTCACACCGGTGATGGTTTGTCCATCCTTGGTGGTGACTGTATAGGTCACGCCCTCGACTGAACTGTCGATCAAATAGCCGGTTGACAGACCTGACACACCGGCAGCGATGACGCTTGCGCCACCACCCCCGCCCCCACAGGCGCTAACAGCGAGCAATATCAACAAATTAACTAGGCGCAGGAGATGCATGAAACCACATGAAATTCAGGAGTTACTCACGGAATCGGCATGATGCGACTCAAACTTGAATTTAAATGCGCTTTAAGATGCAAATTGTCAATATTTAAAAGTCTTCCACCCTATGAGCCAACTTTTTTCCCCCTTTCAACTCGGTTCTCCCCGTGGGCCTGTGACCCTGTCCAATCGCATTGTGGTGGCGCCCATGTGCCAATATGCCTGTGACCTGAACGGGCAAGCCAATGACTGGCACCTGATGCATTGGGGTAATTTGCTCAACAGCGGCGCGGGTTTGTTCATGATCGAAGCTACCGCAGTGACAGCCCAAGGCCGTATCACCCCCAACTGTTTGGGCTTGTGGGATGACGCCACCGCTCACGCTTTGTCTGACACTTTGGCCAGAGCGCGTCGATTGGCACCGCCTGTGCCCGTGTGTTTGCAAATTGCTCATGCGGGCCGCAAGGCCTCGAGCGCGAAACCCTGGGAGGGCGGCATGATGATTTCGCAAGCCAACGGGGGATGGGAGACCATTGCGCCCTCGCCTATTCAGGTGATGGAGGGTGAAGCACCGCCGCACGAAATCGATGCGGCTGGTTTAATAGCCATCGAACACGCTTTTGTGCAAGCTGCCAAGCATGCGCAAGCGATGGGCTTGGAGATGATTGAACTGCACAGCGCCCATGGCTATCTGTTGCATGAGTTTTTGTCGCCTATAGCTAATCAGCGCAGTGACAGTTACGGCGGCAACTTTGCCGGCAGGACCCGATTCCCTTTGCAAGTCTTTCAAGCTGTGCGCAAAGTATTTGATGGTGTGTTCGGTGTGCGTTTGTCTGCGACTGACTGGATAGACGGCGGCTGGACCTTGGAAGAAACCGCTGACTTTGCGCTCATGCTCAAGCAAGCAGGTGCAGACTTCATTCACATTTCTTCGGGCGGTATTGCCCCTGCGCAAAAAATCAGCGTTGGACCTGGCTACCAAGTGCCATTTGCGCACCATGTAAGGCAAAAAACGCAAATGCCCACCATTGCCGTGGGCCTCATCACCCAAGCCCAACAAGCCGAAGATGTTTTGCAAAAAGGCGAAGCTGACTTGGTCGCGCTGGGTCGCAG
>Ga0209084_1002966_pt1 | contig 12709 bp, 13 predicted proteins | sample C_130820_MF_Meta_FD_187309 | JGI IMG/M metagenome (GOLD analysis project Ga0209084, IMG submission 187309) | Freshwater microbial communities from Lake Croche, Canada to study carbon cycling - C_130820_MF_MetaG (SPAdes) (version 2) | ecosystem: Environmental > Aquatic > Freshwater > Lake... | reverse complement strand
GCTTTGTTGAAAATAAAATTGTATTTTAAAATAAAATAATTATGGGAACAATAGGAAATGGAATAACGCTTACCGGTTCATCTTTTAAGATTACGCCATTCATATCTACACCTGCACCTACAACTGCACCTACACCTGCACCTACACCTGCACCTACAACACCTGCACCTACATCAGCACCAGGCTTAGTTTTATATTTAGATGCAAGCAAGACTGCTTCATATCCTGGTTCTGGAAATATTTGGTATGACCTGACCGCAAACGCTAATAACAGTACTTTGAATAGTGGAGTAACATATAATTCAGCAAACGGTGGATCACTTGTTTTTACTCTAAACACAACTTCTGGAACTTTTAGTAATCCTGTAAATATACCTAGTGGTAATAGCGCTTACAGTACAGTGACTTGGATCAAGTTTACTGATAACACTCAAATCAACGGATGGCTTGGATGGGGTACAAATGGTGGTAACCAAGATAACGGTTATAGATTTACTCCGGAGGTTGGTAAAAAATTACAGAACTACGCTTACGGATCAAATGATTTTTCAACTGATTTTACTCCAGTAAACAACACTTGGTATTTTATCACCTACACTTATAATCCATCAACTAATACCTCTAATTTATATTTAAGAGGCGGTTCTACAGTAGATAATTCAAAAACTGGGCAACTTACACTCAATGTTACACCTACTACCAACTTAAAGATTGGTATTGATCCACTTGGCAACGCTATGGGTGGTAATTTAGCATATATACAAATTTACAATGCAGCGATAACTAGTGCGCAGGCAACAGAGATTTACAACAATACTAAAGGAAGGTTTGGATATTAAAAATAAAATAATTATGGGAACAATAGGAAATGGAGTAGTACTTAATGGTTTACCTTTTAGAATAATTCCGCTTAATACAACTGCACCTACAACTGCACCAACACCTGCACCTACATCTGCACCAACAACTGCACCTACTCCTTCACCTACAACACCGCAAGTAATCACCAGCAACTTAATGATGTGGTTAGATCCGGTTAACCCAGGGAGTTATAATGGAGGCAACATCACAACGAGCCCAGGTAATACAGGAAAAACTTGGAATAGTGTAAGTGGATCCAGTAATCAGCCTTTTGCTATCTACAGCTACACCAATGGTAGATTAACTACTTCTACTAACTGGTTTACGACTACTGGAGATCTTAGATTTGTAACTACTACACAAGTATCTCCTCAACCTCCTAACAGCTATTGGACTATAGAATTCTGGGTTAATGTAGCATCAAACTTAGTTAGCTACCCGTATCTAATGTCATCAACATTAGGGGGAGCTGGAAGTAATAATGTACTTCCTTACGCTTTAGGTAGCACTGCTGGTAGTAATAACGGACAAGTGGCTGCTGGTGGATCTACTAGCGGTGCGTGGAAAACTTCTGGGTTGACTCCTACACTTACAGGTGCAGGCTGGAAACAGGTAGTAGGCACAGCAGATACAGCAAACGGTGGCACTTATACTGTTTATCTAAATGGAGTACAAACAGTTCAACAAACAAACCAAGGACTTATAGGAGTTAATGGCGCTACAAACTCGCTTACCCAAATAAATCAAGACCCTGGTCAAAATGGCGGTAACTTTAATGCAAGTTGGGGTCAGGTAAGAATGTATTCAAGACCACTAACTTTATCTGAAGTTCAAAACAACTACAATGTACAAAAAGCAATATACGGCTTATAAAATAATATAATTATGGGAACAATAGGAAACGGAATACAGCTTAAGGGAGTGCCTTTTAAAATATCACCACAAAATACACCTGCACCAACTACACCCGCACCTACAACTGCACCTACAACTGCACCTACTCCTGCACCTACAACTGCACCTACAACTGCACCTACAACACCTGCACCTACGGTAGGGTCTTTAATAGTATTTTTAGATGCCGGTAATACCAGTAGTTACCCAGGCACAGGAAATACTTGGACAGATTTATCTGGGTATGGTAATAACGTACTTTTTAATATAAATCAAGGTGCTCAGTTTGTTTCTAATGGTGCTTCTTCTTATTTATATAGTAGCGGCAGTAACTACGGAGCTACGGCAGGTAATATGGCAGGTCTTGCAAATGGAGCCCTTCAATGGACAGTTAGTGTCTGGTGTTGGAGTACAGATCCTTACAATGCAGGAGTAAGATCTATTTTATCTTGGGGGGATAGTTCAACTAACATTAATACTATGCTAACAGATAATTCATCAGGTCTTGGAGGTAATATTATAGAAGTAAGAGGACATGCCCAAGATAGACCTCCTGCATATGGACTGAGTCAAAATACCTGGATGAATGTTGTATTTACTAATAATGCTACCGCAACTAATCAAAAGTATTCTTATTTGAATGGAGTTGCTCAATCTACTTACCCAGGTGGAGCTAGTAACCCTTCTACAGCAGCCACTGCTCAAGGTACACCAGGCAAGTTTGCTGCTTTTTATGCACTTGCAGGAAATCAACCAATAATAGGTAGAATTGGATTAATAAAGTTCTGGAATGTAGCATTAACCTCTGGAGAAATTGCAACAGAGTATAATACTTATAAATCAAGATACGGACTAGCTTAAAATAATATAATATGGGAATAGTAATATTAAATGGAATAGTAATAAATAATGCAGGAACAACAGCTGGTAATGTACCTGTACCTGTGAGTAGTGTTGTAACTAATGGATTACAGTTATACTATGATGCAAGTAATGCAGGTAGTATCTCAGGTACCAATGTCACAGACTTAAGTGGAAATGGTAGAACAGGTACACTAACTGCAGCCGGTATGTATAGTAGTAATATAAATGGAGGTGTATTTACCTTCAACGGTACCAATCAAATTCTAAATACAACCTATACGCCCAGCAGTACTTGGAGTATTCAGCAGGCGTTTTACAACACTGATAATTATTTAGTATGGAATAGAGGTCTATTTAGTACTTACAATCCAAGCGGTCCTTATAATGGTTTATATGTAGGCACTGGGAATTCCTACATTCCAGCAACAGCTGGATTTCATTATTTTGCAGATAATAATACAGAAGTTAGACTAACCCCACAATCCACTTGGGTTTCTAATACATGGTACATTATTACATTAACTAGTAATGGAACTACTGTAAACACATATTTAAATGGAAACACGACCCCACTAAATACAACAACCGTAGGAACATCAAACGCTTATAATTTAGTAATTGGTCAAACTAGATTTAATGTCAGTGGTGGTGGAGATTTTTGGAAAGGATACATAGGAAATACACTGGTTTACAATAAAGCCTTAAGTACAACCGAAATAACAACCAACTACAATGCACTTAAAGGTAGATTTGGATTATCTTAAAAACAAAGTAAAATAATTATGGGAACAATAGGAAATGGAATGACTCTTAATGGATACTCTCTTAGGGTAGTACCCTTTAATACACCTGCACCTACACCCGCACCAACTACTGCACCTACACCTGCACCTACAACACCTGCACCAACTCTTCCAAGTATAGTACAAACCAACCTACAGTTGTATTATGACGCAGGTAAAGCAAGTAGTATTACAGGCAGTAATGTCTATGATTTAAGTAATAACAATAAAAATGGTACACTAACTGCAGCTGGTATGTATAATAGTAGTATAAATGGAGGTGTATTTACCTTCAACGGTACCAATCAAATTCTAAGCACACCTTACGTACTTACTGCCTCTCCATCATCGTCTTTTACTATTCAACAGGCATTTTATAATACCAGTACCTATGATATATGGAATAGAGGTATATTCAATGCCTTTCTTTACCCACCTGGTTCTGGTGTTTATATAGGTACTCAGAATATAAATTCACCAGGACAGCCAGGAATGCATATGTATACAGGTGGTAATACACTTACCTCTATAGGCACAACTTCTACTTTTACTACTAACACGTGGTATATTTTAACTGCAGTTGCTACTAATACTAGTGTAACCGTATACTTAAATGGAAATACAACTGCATTAGCGACATCCTCTACAGGAGCATCAGGTAATACTCTCGCTTTAAGTATCGGTCGAAGTGGATATGATACTGACTACTGGCTTGGATACATAGGAAATACGTTGGTTTACAATAGAGCTCTAAGTACTACTGAAATAACACAAAACTATAACGCACTTAAAGGTAGATTTGGATTAACATAAAAAACAATATAAAATAAAATGGGAACAATAGGAAATGGAATGACTCTTAATGGATACTCTCTTAGGGTAGTACCCTTTAATACACCTGCACCTACACCCGCACCAACTACTGCACCTACACCTGCACCTACAACACCTGCACCAACTCCAGGCGGACTTACTGCTTACTACGATGCAGGAAATATTAATAGTTATCCTGGTTCTGGTTCAACGTGGAGAGATTTGAGCGGGAATAGTAATAATGTTACATTAACTGGAGCGTATTCATATAATGCAAGTGGCTCTATTACTTTCCCTGGAAGTGCTTATGGGTATAATAATTCCAATATTTTATCAAAATCTGCTTATACGAAGCAAGCTTGGGTAAAATTTAGTACTTTTGCAACTGAAAATAATATTATTAGTGGCGCTGATATAACCCCAGGACCCCAAAGCCAGCATGCTTTTTGGTTGAATAATTCTAATGGTATATTACAATCAGGCCATAATGGCACTTGGAATAGAGTAATTGCCCCTTCTACACCTGCTCTCAGTACAGGTACTTGGTACAATCTTACTGTAACTTATAGTAACACAAACGGATGGGTACTTTATACCAATGGTCAACAGGTAGCGACTAATTCAAATACTGATACTTTCACAGGTACTGGATTGTACCAAATTGGGGCTTACAATGGTCTATATTATCTAAAAGGTGATGTTGCGATTGCACTAATCTATAATCGTGCATTAACTCTTGCAGAAGTTCAACAAAACTATAATACAGATAAAGCCAGATTTGGATATTAAAAACAAATTACAAGCCCCTCTAAAAGAGGGGTTTTTTATTTGCAGTTAGAAGCTATTTATTTACATATAAGTTATAACCAAAACCAATCTATGGACAAGCAAAAAAGGGTTCTAAAAGGTGAAATTAAGTATAACGTAGAGTTAAACGAAGAGCAAAAGGAAGCCAAAAGGCTTATTAGAGAAAATCAAATAGTAGTTATAACAGGTAGAGCAGGGTGTGGAAAGTCTTTAGTATCAGCACAAGTAGCATTAGATCTTGTATTTAAAAAAGAATGTGAGAGTATTTATGTTACCAGAGCTGCAGTAGAAGTAGGACATTCTTTAGGATTTCTTCCAGGAAGTCTTAATGAAAAGTTTGATCCATACTTAGAAGCATTCCAAGAAAACCTAATTAAATGTTACAGTAAAGAGAAAGTTGAACAACTTATATTAGATAAGAAAGTACTAGCGCTTCCTGTGCAGTTTATAAGGGGAAAAACAGTGGATGAGATACTGATTGTGGAGGAGGCTCAAAACTTAACGAAAGCCGAAATGCTAGCGATTTTAACACGATTAGGCAAGAATGGAAGGATTGTTGTGAATGGAGATAATGAACAGACAGATATTAAGAATAAGACGGGTGAAATGAATGGTCTTAGTTATGTAATTGAGTTATCGAAAAAAATAGAAGAGGTTAAGTGGATTAAATTAAAAGAAAATCACCGCTCTGACTTAGTAGGAAAAATTCTAGATTACGAGTACGGAAGTTAAATAAAAATAAATGGCAAATCCAGTAATATACAACGGTAATCCAGGCCCAATTTCAGGTAGTACTCCATTTGGATTCTACGATAACGACGCTGAGTTTCAGAATGACGGTCCTCTAGTAGCTAACTACTGTGCTAGAAAATTAGGATATCCTGTACTTGATGTAGAATTGAATGATTTAAACATTTATGCATGCTTTGAAGAGGCAGTTTCCATTTACGCAGAAGAGCTGTATCAACTTAAGATCAAAGATAACTATCTTACTTTAGAAGGTCAGCCAACTGGATCTCAATTAAACAATACAGTAGTCTCTCCTAACCTAACAAACCTATTAAATATCTCTGAAACCTATGGTCAACCGGCAGGTGTAGGTGGATTTGTAAATTGGAGTAGTGGCTCGATAGCATTAAAACCTTACCAACAAAATTACGATCTATACGATTGGGCTGTTAATACTCAAGGAATGGATGCAAATGATAGAATTATTATACAAAGAGTATTTTATCAAGCACCACCAGCGTTATATTCATATGGATACGGCTCTTACTATCCTCAATTAGGAGGTGTTGGTGCATGGCCTGGAAGCTGGGGTGGATATGGATTTGGTGGATATGGTGGTGTAGGAAACACAGCTACTTTATATCCTGTATTTTGGACTTTACAAATGTTACAAGAGATAGAAATGCAGAACGAAGTAAACTTACCTGCATGGACTTTTGAATTAATTGGTACAAATCTAAGAGTGTTTCCAGTACCCGGTTCATATGGTGGATTTTTAAGTCTTCAATACACTTTCCAATCCAAATTAATGAGTTTGACTGGAAATAGTCCTTATAAAAATAACCAAGGATTAGTAGCAAATGCATCAATGGCACCTTATGGTAACATTACCTATACTGATCTTAACCAACCTGCGAAGCAGTGGACGAAAGAATACACAGCAGCATTAACTTCTGAGCTTTTGGGCTTAGTAAGAGGTAAATATCAAACAGTTTTAATACCTGGTGCAGAGACTACTTTGAACTTCAACGATTTAATTACAAGAGGTAAGGAAGCACAAGTAGCGTTACGTGAAAAACTAAGAAATGATTTAGAGGATATGTCGAGACAGAAGCAATTAGAAAGAAAACAATCAGAAACTGATTCTATGAGCACAACGTTAGGTTCAATCCCAATACCAATTTATATAGGATAATATGGCACTTTTTGGAACCGTCACCGACGCTAACACTTTATTGGGCATAGCAGAAGAATTCGTAGCTAATATCGTTACCCAGCAAATTGGATACTACAAAACTATACTACCTGCCACACAACCAAATGTGTATGGGGAAGCTTTAGTAAAGAGTTATATAGGACCTGTATTAATTAACTGTTTAATTGATAGAGGTAGTTTCAATACTGCCACAAACGACTTTGGTCCGGATACAATAAGAGATGTTAAGTTTAGATTTTTAAGAATAGATTTAGAAAGTGCTAACGTAGTACCTGAAGTTGGCGATGTAGTAATGTATAACGAATCCTACTACTTAGTTGACAATACAGATCAAAACCAATACTTTGTAGGTAAAAATCCTGACTATTCTTATTCGAGCGGATTACAAAACTTTGGTCAGAGCTGGTCGATTATATTAACAACTCATTACACAACACCTGAAGCATTAGGTATTACAATACAACGTTTATAAGATGCCACAGATAGTTAGACCCCAATCAAAAAGAGAGTTTTTAGATAAACTTGTTGAGCCTTATGATACTAGGATGGGCAATCCTAATTTAATTTTTTCTGAGCCTTTTAAGCCTGGGCAACCAGAGTTTAATCGTGCTTATGAGACTGCTTTTACACCTAATAGTGGCGATAAAAAGTTTTCTATTGGTATTATGGATATTGATAATGCTGTGCAGTGGCATTGGGATAACAAATTAAAGTTATCAGTTTATCAAAACAATAATGAAATCTTAGTTCCAGTTATCTACGGCCAACCTGAAAGATGGAAATCAGTTCAAAAAGATGGTTATTACAGAGATGTTAACGCTAAGATCATGTCTCCTTTAATAATGTTTAAGAGAACATCAGTAGTACAAAATCGTACTTTAGGAAATAAGTTGGATGGTAATACGGCACATAACGTACAGTTATTTGAAAAAGGTTTTTCTAGAAAAAATATTTACGATAATTTTTTTCAGTTACAAAATCAAAAACCACAAAAAGAATACATAGTTGCAGTTACTCCTGACTATGTTACTGTAAATTATAAGTGTATCTTATGGACTAACTATGTTGAGCAAATGGATAAATTAATCGAAGCAATTAACTTTGCTTCAAACTCCTATTGGGGAGATCCAAACTCATTCCAATTCTTAGTCAAAATGGAAACTTTTACAGATGCACAGAGTTTTGAACAAGGAGAAGATAGATTAGTAAAGACAGAGTTTGATATGACTCTGAATGGTTATTTAATTCCTGATTCGTTAAATGCCTATTTAGCACAGTTATCAAGTAAAACTTATAATATATGCAAAATTGTATTTAATAGCGAGTTATCAACATCTTAGTTACAAACTATTTATTAAAAACGAATTCTAAATGGCAGTAATATATCGTATATCATCCACTCCTAATACCGGTTCTGCGTATATACTTGGTTCAGCTTTAAGTTATACCCAATTGGATGGTAACTTTGCATATTTACTCACCAATATGTCTGGTAGCCAAATTACTATAACTGGTAAAACCAATATAGTAAATGGTAATTTGACTGTTGATGGTGGTGTTACAGCTAGTTTACAAGGTACCGCTTCTTATGCTTTAACGGCATCCTACGCATTAAACGTACCAACAGCTTCCGTAACTGCATCCTATGCAGCAACTGCTTCTTTTGCTTATACAGCGTCCTATGCACTCAATGCTATAGCTATCTACTCTGGATCACTATCAGGGTCTAATGTAGTAGAGTCTTTTACTAGCCAATCTACTTGGATATTTAACCATAATCTGGGGTACCAAGACGTAGTAGTACAAGTTTTTGATAGTGGGAATAATCAAATCATACCTCAAAATCTTCAGTTAACAGATAGTAATAATGTAACTATTACTTTTTCATCACCGAGAAGCGGTATTGCAGTAGCAACTATAGGAGGTAATAACTCATTTGCAACAAGTGCTTCCTATGCTTTAACGGCATCTTACGCATTAAATGCACCAACAGCTTCTGTAAGTGCGTCATATGCAGCAACAGCCTCTTATGCTTATACAGCATCCTACGCATTAAATGTACCAACAGCCTCTATAAGTGCATCGTATGCTGCAACTGCTTCTATTGCCTACACAGCATCTTATGCATTAAGTGCCGGAGTTATTTACTCTGGATCATTATCAGGTTCGAACGTAGTACAATCTTTTAACAATCAATCTACTTGGAACTTTGCTCATAACTTAAACTATAGGGATGTAGTAATACAAATTTACGATAGTGGTTATAATCAAGTAATACCACAAAACATCTACTTAGCAGATTACAATACAGCGACAATTACTTTCTCTTCGCCAAGCAGTGGTGTTGCAATAGCAACTATAGGAGGTAATAATTCTTTTGCAACAAGCGCATCTTACGCTGCGACTGCTTCTTATGTTCCGGGTTTAAATTTAAGCACCTTAGTATCGGGTAGTATATCGGCTAGTGTTGGCTTAGGTACAGGAAGTATATTTTTAATTCAATCATCGAGTATACCGTTTTTTAATATAGCACCTAACAGCAACACAACAGTATATAGCGATCTATTTATAATAAAAGGTTTTACAACACAACAACCAGTTTTAACAGTAAGTGGAGACATAGTAAATGTAGCAACTCATTCTTTTAATCCAACAGGATCAACGATTGCAGGAAACATATATTTTACTTCAAATTCATTTTATGTCGGACTGGAATAAAATAACTAACTTTTAAATAAAAATTTAAACTATTTATTAGGGTAATTCATATAAAATTACAAGCATAAACTTAAAACAACATGGCAGCAGCTTCGTGGAAAAAAGTAATAGTATCGGGTAGTAACTCCCAACTTGCAAATCTTGCAGTAGACCAAAGTATTAGTTCAACTGGTTCAATAACAGTTGGTACAGCCTCTTATCAGTACATTGAAACTACTGGATTAAGCACAAAAGTATCAGGTTCTTTTAGTGGATCTTTTCAAGGTGCACTTCAAACTCAATTAACCAATGCTAATCAGGCTTACATTGTAGGATATAATACTACAAATGGTCAATTTACGTATCAAGGTACAGGTTCATTTACTGCAAACTCTGCTTCTTATGCAACAACAGCTTCTTATGCTATAAGTTCATCATATGCAGTAAGTTCATCTTACGGTGTATCTGCTTCTTTTGCTGTGAGTTCATCTTATGGTTTATCAGCTTCTTATGCAGTAAGCTCATCTTACGCAGCCTCTTCTACCTCAGCTTCTTATGGTTTAAGTAGTTCGTATGCTGTAAGTTCTTCTTATGCATCAAATGCAACAAGTGCTTCTTACGCACTAAGCAGCTCTTATGCAGTTAGTTCATCGTATGCAGCAAATGCAACAAGTGCTTCTTATGCATTGAGTTCTTCTTATGCTTTACAAGGATTAAGTTCATCTTATGCTACGAGTGCTTCTTATGCATTAACAGTTTTTCCTTTTAGTGGATCAGCTCAAATTACAGGTAGCTTAAATATATCTGGATCTCTTACAGTACAAGGAAGTTCTGGTAGTAGCATCCAATTTACACAAACCGATCCATCAACTGGATCATTATTTGTAGTTAACAACTCAGCTAGTGTAGCAATCCTTAATGTATATGCTAACAAAGTAGTAGCTATTAGTGGTAGCACTCAAATGACTGGTAGCTTGATCGTAACTCAAGGTATTACAGGATCATTACTTGGTACAGCTTCTTATGCAACTCAAGCTTTGAGTTCTTCTTATACAGTAAGTAGTTCGTACGCGGTGAGTAGTTCATACGCAGTAAGTGCTTCTTATGCAGCAACATCATCTTACGCAACTAACTTCACAGCTTCTAACTTATTCGTTTCTGGTACAATTACAGCAGGTACTTTAATAGTACAGACTGAAACAGCAAGCGTAGTTTATTCAAGCGGTTCTAATATTTTTGGTAATAGTTTATCTAATACACAGCAATTTACTGGTAGTGTAACTGTAACTGGTTCTTTAGCAGTAAACGGAAGTCAAGTAATTTTAACTAATCAGACATCTTCAATGTCTGTATTAACTTCTTCATATGCTTTAAGTAGTTCTTATACTGTAAGCTCTTCTTATGCTGTAAGCTCTTCTTATGCATCAAGTGCAACAAGTGCATCTTATGCTGTTAGTTCTTCATACGCAGTAAGTTCTTCTTATGCATCAAATGCAACAAGTGCATCTTATGCAGTAAGTTCTTCATATGCAGTGAGTTCTTCTTATGCATTAAGTGCATCTTATGCAGTAAGTTCTTCTTACGCTTTAAGTTCTTCTTATGCATTAAGTGCTTCACAAGCTATTTTAGCACAAACGGCATCTTCTGTTGATAATTTAAACCAAGATGTAGTAATATCGGGTTCTTTACAAGTAACTGGAAGTCTTTCAGCAGTGTTAACATCACAATCTTCTAGCTACTTAGTAGGATATGATCCAACAACTGGTAAGTTTTACTACGAAGGTACAGGATCTGTAGTATCATTAACTTCTTCATACGCAGTAAGTGCTTCTCAAGCAATAAGTGCTTCTCAAGCAACAAGTGCATCTCATGCAATAATTGCTGATACAGCTTCTTACGTAGATGCAGCAAATGTATATGGATTAAAATTAAGTCAAATTACAAGCGGTTCTGCTACAGCATCGATTTCACCAGATAATGGCTTTATAGTTAACACTCAAGCTACAATCAGTGGATCGTTGGTAGTATCAGGAAGTATTACTGCAACAGGAGCTAGTTCTAACTTATCAGGTAGCTTTAGCGGTTCCTTCCAAGGTAATGGTAGTAATTTAACAAATGTAGTTGCTTCTTCTACAGCAAATGCACTTTCTCAATCAGCTGGTATTACAACCTTTAATTTTAATGGTGGTGCTTCTGCAGTAGTAGCAGTTTCAGGTGCTTCTACATTAAGTTCTGGATCTGTAACAAAATGGACAGGAAATGCTTTTGCAAATTCTTCAATTACAGATTTACAAAATGTAACAATTAATAATGCAGGCGGTCTATACGTGCAACAAAGTGGTATAGATGTAAGTGGTTCATCTGTATTTCATAATAACGTATTATTCCAAGGTGATATAACTGTACAAGGTACTGCATCATTCCAAAATAGTCAAAACTTAGCAATTGCGGATCAGTTTGTCTTATTAAACTCAGGCTCAACTTCATTCAAAGATTCTGGTTTCATTGTTAACACAGGTAACACAGGAAATTCTGGATCTGCATTCTTCTTAGAAACATCAGGCACTACTACAGGAACAAATGCACTTAATGGTCGTTTTGCAGTAGGATCTCAAGTACAGCCAGATGCAACAACAGTAGCGGCAGCAGAATATGCTAACACAACTGTAATCATTAGTGGTGCACCAGGTAATGCAGTTCCACAATTTGGAGGAACAAACTTAGGTCAAGGTAACACATGGGTAGACACAAGTAATGGGGATATTTACATATATGCATAATAAAAAATATAGGTTATGGCTTTCAAACTCAATCAAATAGTAGGTAAAAAACCTACTGAAAACATAGTACCAGTACCAGCTCCTGCTCCAGATAATCAACTTAGTGTGCAGGAGTTGGCTTTTTTACTTAGTACATTAAAGCAAGTAACTTTAACAGGGGAACAGGTTGAATTCATGTATAATTTAATCATGAAGCTGCAAAAACAATATATTGCACAAGGCTCATAATATCTCTGTTTTTGATTATTCTTTTACTATTTATATAC
>Ga0209084_1002965_pt1 | contig 12711 bp, 11 predicted proteins | sample C_130820_MF_Meta_FD_187309 | JGI IMG/M metagenome (GOLD analysis project Ga0209084, IMG submission 187309) | Freshwater microbial communities from Lake Croche, Canada to study carbon cycling - C_130820_MF_MetaG (SPAdes) (version 2) | ecosystem: Environmental > Aquatic > Freshwater > Lake... | reverse complement strand
GGTGGCGGTTCCGGCCCATCACCTACGCCTACGCCTACGCCCACGCCCACGCCTACGCCAGTAGGCCTGACGCCCGAGCAAGCTTCGCGCTTCTTAGGTCAAGCAGCCTGGGGCGCGAACCCGACCACCTTGAAGGCCTTAACCGACCAAGGCCTCAACACTTGGCTCACGCAACAAATGGCCATGCCCCTGTCGCAAAGCATGACCTCTTGGCTGATTGAAAAAGGCTACAACGACGCCACCGTGAGCGGCAACATCAATGGCGACGGGGGTTGGACCGGTGCCACCTGGAACAAGTTGTTCAACGCGCCTGATGCCTTTCGCCAACGCGCTGTGTTGGCCCTCAGCGAATTGTTTGTCGTGTCCACACTGGGCTTACCCATCAGCTGGAAAAATTTCGCCATTGCCAACTACTGGGAAGTCCTTGAAAAAAATGTGTTTGGCGACTTCCGCAGCCTGCTCAAGGCCGTGACCTTGAGCTCGGCCATGGGTACCTACCTGAACATGAAGGGCAACCAGAAAGCCAATGCCGCCACCGGCCGCGCGCCCGACGAAAACTATGCCCGCGAGGTGCTGCAGCTGTTCACCATTGGTTTGTACAAGCTCAATACCGACGGCAGCTTGCAACTGAATGGGCAAGGCCAACCGATCGAAACCTATGACAACAATGACATTCAGGGTTTAGCCCGCGTCTTCACGGGTTGGGACTTGGCGGCCGGTACCGACCCTTCGGGCGTTCAGGCGTCTTTAGCTTTCCGGCAAGGGTTGCCGATGGCGCTGAACGCGAGTTTGCACAGCCCAGAAGAAAAACGCTTTTTGGGGACGGTCATCCCTGCTGGGACCTCGGGTGACAAGAGTTTGGACATCGCCTTGGACGCCTTGTTCATGCATGCCAATACAGCCCCTTTTATTGCCAAACAATTGATCCAGCGGCTGGTCACCAGCAACCCCAGCCCCACTTACGTAGAACGCGTGGCCAAAGTCTTCATCAACAACGGCAGTGGCGTGCGCGGCGACATGAAGGCGGTGTGGACCGCTGTGCTGATGGACAGCGAGGCACGCAGCGCCAGCAAGGTCAACACCTTTGGCAAATTGCGCGAACCCATGGTGCGGCTGGTGCAGTGGGGGCGCACCTTTGGCGCCACCAATGCCGATGGTTTATGGACCTTGGGCAATACCAGCGCTGAAACCACTTTGAACCAAATGCCTCTGTATGCACCCAGCGTGTTCAATTACTTCAGACCTGGTTATGCACCGCCCAATACGGCGCTGCTGCAAGCCGGTCTGGTGGCGCCTGAGTTGCAAATTGCCGATGAACCTTCGGTGGTGGGTTATGTCAACTACATGGCAGGCACAGTGAACAATGCCCGCGTCGTTAAGGCGGACTACAGCACCGAAAAGGCTTTGGCCGCCACACCTGCAACTTTGATCGACCACTTGAACTTGCACCTGGCCTCCGGGGCCATCAGCGCCGCCAACCGCACACTCATGACGCAAGCCGTGACCACCATCGCCGCCACCACAGACGCGGGTCTGCTCAACAGGGTGTACGCCGCCATCGTGTTGGTCATGAGCAGCAACGACTATTTGATTCAACAATGAGGCTGCGATGACCCTACCTTCCAACACCACCCGCCGCGCCTTGTTGAAACAGGGCGCAGCCTTGGCCTTTGCCCGCACCGCCACGCCCGTGGCGGCCAGTCTGGTGGCCATGGCCAACGCAGCAGCGCAAACGGCCACCGACTACAAGGCCTTGGTCTGCATATTTTTGTTTGGCGCCAACGACCACTACAACACCGTGCTGCCTTACGACCTGACCAACTACAACGCCTACTATGCAATCCGTAAAGGCACCACCGTCACCGGGCCTTACGAAGGCATTGCCTTGACCCGCGCCAGCCTGGCTGCGACCGCTTTGAACGCGCCCTTGTCGGGGGGCAGGCAAATGGCCTTGAACCCGCAAATGACTGGCATGAAAACTTTGTTTGACGCAGGCCGCGCCGGCATTGTGATGAATGTGGGCCCCTTGATCGTACCCACCACACGGACGCAATACGACAACAAATCGGTTCCCTTGCCACCCAAGCTGTTTTCACACAATGACCAGCAAGCGTACTGGCAATCGTCTTTCCAAACCGAAGGCAGCGCCTCGGGCTGGGGCGGACGCGCGGCTGATCTGATGTTGAGCGGCAACAACGCATCGGCACTGACCTGCATTTCGGTCAATGGCAATGCGCTGTATTTGTCGGGGCAGCAAGCCATTTCTTACCAAATGAGCACCACTGGCGCGACCACGGTGAACGCCATCAAAGGCCAGTCCTTGTTTGGCTCGTCGGCCTGTGCCACGGCTTTGCAAACCCTGATGACCCAAAGCGGCACGCATTTGATGGCCAATGCACACACCCAAATCACGCAAAGGGCCTTGAGCACTTACGACAGTGTGGCCAATGCGATTGGCGCCAATGCCAGCACAGCGTTGAGCAACTTGTTTCCAACGTCAGGCACCAACACCCTGTCGGCGCAATTGAAAATGGTCGCCCGCTTGATCGAGAAGCAAGCCACCCTGGGCGTGCGCAGGCAGGTCTTCATGGTGGGCATGGGCGGATTTGATCTGCACGATTTTTTGCCCGACCAGCACCCCGCCTTGCTCCAAAAATTGAGCACGGCTTCGCTGGAGTTTGACAATGCCATGCGGTATTTGGGTACGTCTACGCAGGTCAGCAGTTTCACTGCATCTGATTTTGGTCGTACCCTGTCGTCCAATGGTGATGGCTCAGACCACGGTTGGGGCAGTCACCATTTTGTGATGGGGGGCGCGGTGCAAGGGGGTCAGTATTTCGGGCAAGCGCCGGAAATCGGCATCACCCACAACGCGCAGGTCGGCAGCGGCCGCCTGCTGCCTTCAACCTCCACCGATCAAATGGGCGCCGAGTTGGCCCAATGGTTTGGTGTGAGCAAAACCGACATGCCTGCCGTGCTGCCCAACGCCAAAAACTTTGACTTGTACAAGCTAGGGCTGTTCAAGGCTTGAGTTTTTAAGTTTGAACTGGCACTGCGTCAATGACGGAAGTGCCGCACCCCTGTGAACACCATCGCCACACCCCGCTCGTTGGCGGCGTCAATCACTTCCTGGTCGCGCATGGAGCCGCCGGGTTGGATGACGCTGGTGGCACCTTGATCAATCACCACATCCAAGCCATCGCGGAAAGGGAAGAAGGCATCGCTGGCCACGGCGGTGCCTTGCAAACTCAGCTTGGCGTGCCCCGCCTTGATGCTGGCGATGCGGGCTGAGTCGAGCCGGCTCATTTGACCTGCGCCCACGCCCATGGTCATGCCTTGGGCACAGAACACGATGGCATTGCTCTTCACGAACTTGGCCACCTTCCAGGCAAAGAGCAGGTCTTGCATTTGCATGGGTGTAGGCTGCATCCGGGTCACCACTTTCAGGTCCGCCCATTGCAGTTCGTGGTTGTCGGCCGTTTGCATCAACAAACCGGAGCCAATGCGTTTGACGTCGACCGCATTTTGGCCTTTCTCCCAAGCGCTGGCACCGCCGGGTGGCAACGCAATTTGCAGCACCCGCACATTGGCTTTGGCCTTCAAAATTTCCAAGGCTTCGGGCGAGTAGCTCGGGGCCATCAAGACTTCGACAAATTGTTTACTCACCGCTTCAGCAGCCGCTTTGTCCAAAGGGCAGTTGAAGGCGATGATGCCGCCAAACGCACTGGTCGGGTCGGTCTGGAAGGCTTTGCTGTAGGCCTCCAAAGCGGTCGCGCCCACGGCCACGCCGCAGGGGTTGGCGTGTTTGACGATCACGCAGGCCGCGAGTTGAGCAGGGTCGCCATGGGCGCCTGTGTCAAAGCTCTTGACGCATTCCCAGGCGGCATCAGCGTCAGCAATGTTGTTGTACGACAGCTCTTTGCCTTGCAGTTGCTCAGCCATCACCAAGGAGCCGGGTGCGGGGTACAGGTCGCGGTAAAAGGCCGCTTCTTGGTGGGGATTTTCGCCGTAGCGCAAATCCTGCAACTTGATAAAACTGCCATTGACCTGTGCGGAAAATGCGCTGCGCTGACCGGACTCAAAATCCAAAGAAGACAAATAACCACTGATCGCTGCGTCGTACTGGGCAATGCGGTTAAAGGCCGCGACAGCCAAACTGAAGCGGCTTGCATCGGACACCTTGCCATGGGCTTTGAGCTCAGACAACACATTGGCGTATTGCGATGCATCCGTCAAAACAGCCACGTCTTTCCAGTTCTTGGCGGCAGAGCGCACCATGGCAGGGCCGCCGATGTCGATGTTCTCAATCGCCTCTTCCAGTGTGCAGCCGAGCTTGGCCACCGTGGCTTCAAAAGGGTAGAGGTTAACGACCAGCAAATCAATGGTCTCTATGCCATGCGCCTGCAGAGCCGCCATGTGCTCGGGTGTGTCGCGACGTGCCAGTAAGCCGCCGTGCACTTTAGGGTGCAGGGTTTTCACGCGTCCGTCCAGCATTTCAGGAAAGCCAGTGACTTCGGCCACCTCGGTCACCGGCAAGCCTTGCTCGGCCAAAAGCTTGGCGGTGCCACCGGTAGAGATCAGGCCCACGCCCAGGGCGTGCAGGTCACGCGCCAAGTCGACGATGCCGGTTTTGTCAGAGACAGATATCAAGGCTCTCATTGGGCTCACTTCAAAAGTTGGTGTTCAATTAATTTTTTACGCAGTGTGTTGCGGTTCAAACCCAACCATTCGGCTGCACGCGATTGGTTCTGGTCTGCGTTGTGCATGACCACGTCCAACAAGGGTCGCTCCACCAAACGAATCAGCATGTCGTACATGTTGGCCGGGTCGGTGCCGTCCAGATCGCGAAAGTAGTCCTGCAGACTTTCTCGGATGCATTCTTCTATGCTGATTTTGCTCATTCCATCGTCTCCAAAACCGGATTTGGCGCGGCAACCGGCATGCGGTCCATCGTGTCTGCCAAACCATCCCAATAATCGGCCACAGCGCGTAATTGCGTTGAGGCCTCGTCCAACGTGTTCATGAGGTCGCGAAAAACTTCGGAGCCAGGCAAACCCCGGACATACCATCCAATGTGTTTCCGCGCCGAACGCACTCCCGTCAGCGCGCCATACAGGCTGTAATGATCCTCCAAATGCGCCAACAAAGCACGGCGCACCTCGGCCACCAAAGGCGGCGCCAAATGCATGCCGGTGGCTAAAAAATGGGTGGTTTCCCTGAAAATCCAAGGCCGCCCTTGCGCTGCACGGCCAATCATCACGGCATCAGCACCGGTATAAACCAGCACATCACGCGCTTTTTCAGGGGTGGTGATATCTCCATTGGCCACAACCGGAATGCGCAAGGCCGCTTTGACGGCGGCCACGGTGTCGTATTCAGCAAAGCCCTTGTAAGCTTGCTCGCGGGTGCGGCCATGCACCGTCAGCATTTGCACGCCGACACTTTCAGCGGCAAGCGCCAAGGCCAGGGCATTTTTATTTGCTTGTGACCAACCCGTGCGCATTTTCAAGGTCACCGGCACGCCATGCGGTGCGCAGGCTTGCACCACGGCGTCGATGATCGACAGGGCCAAGGGCTCATCTTGCATCAAGGCAGAACCGGCCCATTTGTTGCAAACCTTTTTAGCCGGACACCCCATGTTGATGTCAATGATTTGTGCGCCCCGGTCTATGTTGTAGACCGCAGCTTCGGCCATCATGGCCGCATCGGTTCCCGCAATCTGCACGGCAATCGGTCCGGGCTCGCCATCGTGGTTGGCTCGGCGGGAGGTTTTAAGGCTCTGCCACAAGTCCTTGCGCGAGGTGACCATTTCGCTCACCGCATAGCCTGCGCCGAATGCGCGGCACAGCTGGCGAAATGGACGGTCCGTCACACCCGCCATGGGCGCGACAAACACATTGTTCGGCAAGGAGTGGGAACCGATCTGCATGCAACAGGGCCAGGTGAGCAATAGATTTGCTTAAAAAGAAGGCATGATTGTAATTGCTTAAAATTTCAGCAGCTGAAAGCGGAGTGTGCTACGAAAAATTCCGCCTGTTTTTGAAGCACCATTCTGCAAAAGGCAAAGCTACACTGTGTCCCACATGGAAACTTGGATTCACGCGCACATTACCCTTTTGTTGGCATGGCTGTCCCTGCCGCAAAACGGCCTTTCCACTGTGTTTATCGTCTCATTCATTTCGGCCACCTTGCTGCCCTTGGGGTCGGAGCCCGCTGTGTTTGGACTGGTCTCACTGAACCCCGAATTGTTTTGGGCGGCCATCTGGGTGGCGACTGCGGGCAATACGTTGGGCGGTGTGGTCAGTTGGGGGATGGGCTTCGGGGCTCACAAGGCTGTGGGATACAAGCTCCACAGTACGTCTGATGTGCGTGCCCTGCAATGGCTGAAAAGCCTTGGGCCAAAAGCCTGCCTGCTGGCCTGGCTGCCCGTCATAGGGGACCCGCTTTGCGCCATGGCAGGATGGCTCAAACTGCCGCTGTGGCCTTGTGCCTGGTACATGCTTGTAGGCAAGTTTTTAAGGTACTTGGTGATGACGGTTTCTTTACTTTGGCTTTTCCCCAGTCAGGCCTGATGCGTGTTTATCGCACCACCAACAAGACCGACATTATCAGCAAAAAAACATACAGCACACGGCGGAATGCTTTTTCGCTCAAGCGGGTGCGCAGTCGTTTGCCTGCTGCCAAGCCCAGCGCCATGGGCACAAGCCCGATCACCGAACCGATCAGGTCGGTGTTTTCCATGCGGCCATAACCGTACATGGCCAGATACATAGGCACAGCCGCAGCCAAATAAATGATGCTGATGCAGCCCACAAATTCTTCACGCTGGAGTTTGAGTGACATCATGTAGGTGATGATGATCGGGCCGGTGAGAGAGGAGACGCCACCCATCAAGCCGGACAAACCACCGACCAAGGCGCTGGCCCATTTTTCGCTGCGCGGTGAAATCGTAAACTGCGGCGTGAAGGTCATCAGGGCCAAGGCCAACAGCACAGAAAAAGCCACCATTTGGTTGAAGTCACGCGCCGACAAACCCAGTGTGAGTTGGATGGTCAGCACGGTGAACACAGATTGCGCCAGCATCATCGGCCAAAAACGCCGCACGCTGTCTTTCAACAAGCCGCCTTCCCAGGCTTGGAGTACGTTGGAGTAAATAACGGGGGCCACCACCAGGGCAATGGCGCGGTGCCCGCCCAAAATGAGCGACAACAAAGGCACTGCCACCAAAGGCAAACCCACACCGAGTGTGCCTTTGACCAAGCCGCCAAGCACAAAGGCCACGCTGCAGGCCAGCAGCATCCAGACGGTATCAGGGGTCAGCGCCTCCAGCACTTGGGATTTTTCTCCAGGTAATTAAGGTCGATACTGTCTACAGCCACAGAGCCATCCATCATGAGTTGAACAGGAAGTTCATCACATCGCCGTCTTTTACAACGTATTCCTTGCCTTCAGCGCGCATCTTGCCTGCGTCTTTGGCGCCTTGCTCACCCTTGCAGACAATGAAATCGTTAAAGGCGATGGTCTGGGCGCGGATGTAGCCTTTTTCAAAATCGGTATGAATGACACCCGCTGCTTGGGGGCCCGTGTCGCCGATGTGAATTGTCCAGGCGCGCACTTCTTTCACGCCAGCTGTGAAATAAGTTTGCAAGCCCAGCAGTTTGTAAGCCGACCGAATCAGGCGGTTCAAGCCCGGTTCGGCCTGGCCCAGCTCCTCGAGGAACATTTGGCGGTCTTCGTCGCTCATCTCGCTCATCTCGGCTTCCAACTTGGCGCAGATGGCCACGACAGGGGCGTTTTGCGCTTCGGCATAGGCTTTGAGTCGGTCCAGCAAGGGGTTGTTTTCAAAACCGTCTTCGGACACGTTGGCCACAAACATGGCGGGCTTGGCGGTGATCAAAAAGAACTGTTTCAGCAAAGGCAACTCTTCTTTGCTGAAGTCAATGGTGCGCACTGGCTTGGTGTCGTTCAAGGCCAGTTGGCACTTTTCCAAAATGGCCACCAGCTTGATGGACTCCTTATCGCCTGAGCGAGCCGTTTTGGTGACCCGGTGCAGGGCTTTTTCAACCGCTGACAAGTCGGCCAGGCACAGCTCGGTTTGAATGACTTCAATGTCCGAGATCGGATCGACCTTGCCGGACACGTGGATCACGTTTTCGTCTTCAAAACAGCGCACCACGTTGATGGTCGCGTCGGTCTCGCGGATGTGCGCCAAAAACTTGTTGCCCAAGCCTTCGCCGGTGCTGGCACCGGCCACAAGCCCGGCAATGTCCACAAACTCCACAATCGCCGGCACGATGCGCTCGGGCGTGATGATCTGGGCCAACTGTTGCAAACGGGTATCGGGCACCTCGACCACACCCACATTAGGTTCAATAGTGCAAAAAGGGTAGTTCTCTGCCGCAATACCGGCCTTGGTCAAGGCGTTGAACAGGGTGGATTTTCCCACATTGGGCAAGCCCACGATGCCACATTTCAAACTCATCTTTGGTCCTTAGTCTGGGAAGCCCCATAACGCCAGCAGCCCCTGATGGGCGTGGTCAAATGCCCGATCCGGGCTGTGGGAAGGGCAGGGGTAACCCTTCAATTGTAATGTTCAGCGCCTACCATGCTGTAATTCAAGCAGTGATTCAGAAGACAAACAAAACAAATGGACAGTCTGCCCATGACATCGCCCAACGCCACACCGCGGCCCCGAGTTGGTGCCGTTTTGCTTGCCGCAGGTTCCGCTTCTCGCATGGGGCTGGTGCCTAAATGTCTTTTGCAACTTGAAGGATCAAGCCTGATTCACAGGCAAATTGACGCTTTTCGCAGTGCGGGTGTGACGCAAGTGGTGGTCGTTTTGGGCCATTACGCCAACGCAATTGAAACCGCATTACAAGGACTAGACGTCCGCGTTGTACGCAACCCGCACCCCGAAGAAGGCCAAGCATCGTCCCTGCGCATGGGTTTGGCAGCTTGGCCAGAAAAGGACGCCATTTCAATGGATGCCTATTGCATTGGCTTGGCCGATCAGCCCTTGGTGGGTCCCCCTGAAATCACCGATCTGATGCTAGCCCACTGGCACCGCCCTGAAGGCTGTGAGTTCACTCAACCCATTGTTGAAGGCTTACCCGGTAACCCTGTGATGTTCAGCGACTCAGTGCGGCATGACTTACTGGCTGCCTCGGGAGAATCAGGCGGACGACAGTGGCAACAAGCTCACCCCGACAAGGTGCACCGCTGGGCCACGCCCAATGCGCATTACAGGATGGACCTGGACAGCCCGGAAGATATCCGCGCATTTACCCTTCGCACCGGACGTGAACTCCTGTGGTCTCCTGCGCCCAAGGTCGATTAGCCTCCTACAATCAAAGGCATGGCCCTTCACTTTGACATTTGCATTCGCGGCTGCGGTATCGCAGGACGCACCTTGGCCTTGCTGCTGGCCAATCAACGTTTGCGTGTGGCGCTGGTGCAAACGGCCCCTTCGCCCCAGCCTGAGGCCCACAGCGATGTTCGCGCTTATGCATTGAATGCTGCAGCCCGTCAGTTGCTGGAGTCGGTTCGTTGCTGGCCCGAAGGCCTGGCCACCACACCCGTCTTGAACATGCAGGTTTTTGGCGACCAGAGAGGCGAACTTCATTTTCGCGCCAGTGAACAAGGTGTGGCGGCGTTGAACTGGATGGTCGATGTCCCCGCCCTCGAAGAACGCCTGGCATCCGCTGTGCAATTTCAGCCTCTGATCGAATCCTTTGGGCATGAAGCCGTCGACAACCTGCAAGCCCCCCTGACTGTGATTTGCGAGGGCCGTGCGAGTCGCACCCGTGCAGAACTGGGCGTGGTTTTTGATGTCAAAGCATACGACCAGCACGCATTGGCCACACGCATTCGTTGTGCATTGCCGCACCAACAAACGGCTCGTCAATGGTTTCAATCAGGTGCATCTCAGGGGCAAGCCGATATCTTGGCCTTGTTGCCCATAAGCGGCGCGGACAGCCACGAGGTGGCCATCGTGTGGTCGGTGCCCCCAGCCAAAGCGGCGGCACTTCTGGCTTTGCCAGAGACCGAATTTGTACAAGCGCTGGAAAAGGCTTGCCACCACACCTTAGGTCCCATGACCTTGTCGGGGCCACGCGCCGTCTGGCCTTTGCAATTGGCGCATGCCTCGCGTTGGGCAGGCGCCATGCCGGACCAGCCAGGCCGCAGCTTTGTATTGGCGGGCGATGCCGCACACGCCCTGCACCCCTTGGCAGGACAAGGTTTGAATCTCGGCTTGGCCGATGTCGCAGAACTGGCCAAGGTCTTGGGTGAACGTGAATTTTGGCGGCCTCTGAGCGACATGAAAGTGTTGCGTCGCTACGAGCGCGCGAGGCAAGCCGATGTCAAAACCATGGGCTGGTTAACCGACCAGCTGCAAAACCTGTTTGCCCAGCCCGGCGCACCTTGGCAGCCCTTGCGCAATTGGGGGCTGAGCGCCTTTGACAAACTCGGCCCGCTGAAACGCTGGGCCACCGCCAACGCCATGCGTTGATACGATATTTTTCAAATGAAGCACCGCATGAATCTTCGCTGCCTTTTCGTGACTGCTCGCATAGGCTTCAGTCTGTTTTTAAGCTTAGCCTTGAGCTTCAGTGCCTATGCAGATGAAACCAGTTTGCGTAAAAACCTGGCCGAGCGCTTGCCCTCCTTGGCCAAAATTGACGAAATCAGCAAGACGCCCATAGCCGGTTTGTTTGAAATTCGGCTGAACGGCAGTGACATCTACTACACCGACGCCGAAGGCAACTACCTGATTCAAGGCTCACTCATTGATCTCAAACAAAAACGCAATCTCACCGAAGAGCGTATCGACAAACTCACGGCCATCGAATTCAATAACTTACCACTCAAAAATTCATTCACCCAAGTACGCGGCAATGGCAAACGCAAACTGGCCGTCTTTGCGGACCCGAACTGCGGTTACTGCAAGCGCTTTGAAGCCGATCTGGCCAAAATTGATAACGTGACCATTCACCATATTCTGTTTCCCATCCTCGGCGAAGACTCTCAAGCCAAATCCAAGAACATCTGGTGTGCCAAAGACAAAGCCAAAACCTGGAATGACTGGATGCTGAACGGCGTGACGCCCCCCGTCATCAAGTGCGATGCCAGTGCCATTGAAGCCAACGTCGATTTTGGTAAAAAGAACCGCATAACCGGCACGCCAGCCTTGTTCTTTGCTGACGGCTCTCGCGTGCCTGGTGCCATTGACGCCAAGCAAATTGAAAAACTGCTCGCCTCCGTTAAGTAAGCTCGCACACCACCATGCACCGCACCGAAGACACCACCTGGCTCTTGATCAGTCGCTTGAGCTATGCCGGACTGACCCCCTTTGTATTGTTGGCTTTTTTGTTGTGGCTGGTGGACGCTGAGTTGCACCCCTTCATCGCTTTGGCCATGGCCGGTTACGGCGCGGTGATTGTGTCTTTTTTAGGCGGCATCCATTGGGGCATTGGTTTTCGCAATGCGATCACCTCGCACAACGCGCCCCCCGTGCATTTTGTCTGGGGTGTGATTGCACCCTTGCTGGCCTGGGTGGCCATCATGATGCCGGCTTTTGCTGGTTTGCCCCTGCTGGGGGCCGTTTTGATTGCCTGCTACTTCATGGACCGCCGCACTTGGCCTGCCGCAGGTTTAGGGGCTTGGTTAACTTTGCGTTTGCATTTGACCATCGTCTCTTCTTTCAGTTGCTTCTTTGCAGCAGGTGCAACCTGATTTTTAATGATCGCCATGACGCAAACTGCTCTGCATTACACCGTTGAAGTTGCTTCACTGCATGCCCATCTGTTCCAGGTCACCCTGACGATCCCTGCACCCGTGGCCCAACAGGTGGTCTCGCTGCCGGTGTGGATTCCGGGCAGTTATCTGGTTCGCGAATTCGCCAAAAACCTGCAACAACTGCAAGCCTTGCAGCAAGGTAAAGCATGCTCACTTTCACAACAAGACAAATGCACCTGGACCATTGACTGCGTCAGTACTGCGCCACTGACCCTGACCTATGAGATCTATGCACTGGACAACTCGGTACGCACGGCTTGGCTGGATGCATCACGCGGCTTCTTTAACGGCACCAGCTTGTGTTTACGGGTGCATGGACAAGAGCAGAACACGCACCGCTTGCAGCTTGTTAACGTTGCCAGTCAACCCCAATGGCAAGTGGCCACGGGCTTGCAGCCAGTCAAAGTCAACAAACAAGGTTTTGGCACTTACAGCGCAGCCCACTACGACGAGTTGGTGGACTGCCCAGTCGAGATAGGCACATTTTGGCGGGGAGAATTCACCGCCTGCGGCGTGCATCACCAGTTTGTGGTGGCCGGCGCCCTGCCTTCCTTTGACACAGCACGCTTGCTGGCTGACACCCAAAAGATTTGCGAAACCGAAATTCAATTCTGGCATGGCGCCAAAGGCTCGCTGCAGAACACACCCCACAAACGCTATGTGTTCATGCTCAATGCCGTGGACGAGGGTTACGGCGGCCTCGAACACCGCAACTCAACCGCGCTGATTTGCAGTCGCCGCGACTTGCCGCGTATGGGCGAAGCCAAAACCAGCGAGGGCTACACCACGCTGCTCGGCTTGATCAGCCACGAATATTTTCACACCTGGAACGTCAAGCAACTGCGCCCTTTTGAGCTGGCGCGCTACGACTACACCCAAGAAAACTACACCGAGCTGCTGTGGTTTTTTGAAGGC
>Ga0209084_1002963_pt1 | contig 12724 bp, 11 predicted proteins | sample C_130820_MF_Meta_FD_187309 | JGI IMG/M metagenome (GOLD analysis project Ga0209084, IMG submission 187309) | Freshwater microbial communities from Lake Croche, Canada to study carbon cycling - C_130820_MF_MetaG (SPAdes) (version 2) | ecosystem: Environmental > Aquatic > Freshwater > Lake... | reverse complement strand
TGTGGGCGTCATTTCGGTTATGGGCGACAAGGATGTTGCCGGCGTCTTACGGGCACTCGAGCCAGTTTTCAATGAAGTGGTTCTTACGGCCAACGGAACACCACGTGCCATGCCAGTTGCAGAACTGTTCGAGTTAGCGGGACAGATCTTCGGCGAAGATCGCATTCATTTGGCACCACGGATGAGTGACGCCATTGATCAAGCAATCGAGATTGCTGATGATTCAGGTTCGACAGGTGTCGGTGTTGTTGTTACCGGTTCAGTAGTGACCGCAGCCCAAGGCCGTGCACTACTTGGGCACATGGAAGCGTAGGGGACTGTTATGAAGGTAATGGGAAGTGCCATCCTGGTATTTCAGGCCATCGTTATCGGCCTGACCGTCCCAGTGGCTGTAACAAATAGTAATGTGCCAAAATCACATGCAATCTGGACTTCACTAGCTCTGATTGCCCTGTGCTTTCTAGCAGTCGGTGGTGTGCGGCGTGACCGCAGAACTGCTGTGACGACTGGTCTTGCGGTACAGGTCATTGTTATTGGTACGGGCATTTTTGTCCGCCCCATGCTGTTTCCGGGAATTCTGTTTCTCGTCATCTGGTTGCTCGCCATAAACCTGTCGGCAAAGACCGATGCCGCAATTGCCGCCAAGGCAGAACTTAAGTCCAGGACCGAATCTTCCGCCTGAGTTTCGCCATAGACTAGTGGGCATGTCTGAACGCACATTAGTCCTTGTTAAGCCAGATGGTGTATCCCGCGGTCTTGTCGGGGAAGTCCTCGCTCGCATTGAACGCAAAGGATTCACCATTGTTGCCCTTGAGTTGCGCACGCTAGACCGCGCAACTGCCACCACTCATTACGGTGAGCACGAAGGCAAGCCATTTTTTGAATCGCTTGTTGAATTCATCACCAGTGGGCCTTTGGTTGCTGCAGTGATCGAAGGTACTGAGGCAATTAGTCAGTGGCGTTCAATGATGGGTGCAACCAACCCTGTCAATGCACCGCTTGGCACTATCCGCGGCGACCTTGCCACTGACATGCAGTTCAATGTTTCACATGGCTCTGATTCATCGGAATCAGCTGCTCGCGAAATCGCTCTTTTCTTCCCCAATCTTTAGGAAGCCATCATGCCAATTCAGTCAGTTTTCCCAGCTCTAGAACAGTTGCTGCCATTTGTGAGCAAGCCTGTTCAATATGTGGGCGGCGAGCTCAACGCCGTTGTTAAAGAGTGGGATGACGTAACAGTGCGCTGGGTGCTCATGTATCCAGATGCGTACGAAGTTGGCATTCCGAATCAAGGCGTTCAAATTTTGTACGAGGTGTTGAATGAGCGCCAAGACACTTTGTGTGAGCGCACGTATGCCGTCTGGCCGGATCTCGAAGCATTGATGCGCGAAAATCAGGTTTCTCAATTCACTCTTGAGTCACACCGACCAGTAGGTGCTTTTGATCTGTTCGGCCTTTCATTTGCCACAGAGCTTGGCTATACCAACATGCTCACAGCAATTGATCTCGCTGGGGTTCCTATTCATGCCGTAGATCGTGACGAGACACATCCGATTGTTGTTGCCGGCGGTCATGCTGCTTTTAATCCGGAAGCGGTTGCAGACTTCATTGACTGCGCCGTTCTTGGAGATGGCGAGCAGGCTGTCCTTGCAATAACTGACATCGTGGCTGATTTTAAGCGAGGTGGCAGTGTTGGTGGTCGTCATGAGCTACTCCTTCGTCTGGCTCGTTCAGGCGTTGTCTACGTTCCGCAGTTCTACGACGTTGAGTACCTGGAAGATGGTCGTATTCGTCGTGTGGCTCCAAATCAGCCAGGCGTGCCTTTCCGTGTCGCGAAGCACACCGTGTCCAACCTTGACGAATGGCCATACCCGAAGGCCCCACTTGTGCCATTAGCTGAGAGTGTTCACGAGCGCATGAGCGTGGAAATCTTCCGCGGTTGTACTCGTGGTTGTCGTTTCTGCCAGGCTGGCATGATCACTCGTCCAGTGCGTGAGCGATCCAAGACCACGATTGCCGACATGGTGGCTAACGGTCTAGAAAAGACCGGCTATGAAGAAATCGGTCTGCTTTCCCTTTCCAGCGCGGATCACAGTGAGATCGCTGACATCGCAAAGGGTCTCGCTGACCAGTATGAAGATACCCAGACTGCGCTTTCGCTCCCAAGTACACGTGTTGATGCATTCAACATCGACTTGGCGAATGAACTTTCACGCAATGGACGTCGAAGTGGCCTCACCTTTGCCCCTGAAGGTGGTAGCGAACGCATTCGCAAGGTCATCAACAAGATGGTCACTGAAGAAGATTTGATTCGCACAGTGACAGCCGCCTACGCAGCTGGTTGGCGCCAAGTGAAGTTGTATTTCATGTGTGGTCTTCCAACCGAAACAGATGAAGATGTGGTGCAGATTGCTCGTCTTGCTCATGAAGTCATCAAGGCTGGGCGAGAAGCGTCAGGTCGCAAGGATATTCGTTGTACCGTCTCGATTGGTGGTTTCGTCCCTAAGCCACACACGCCTTTCCAATGGGCAGCACAACTTGACCACGTAACAACAGATGCACGTTTAAAGAAACTTCGCGATGCAATTCGTGACGACCGTGCCTACGGTAAGTCGATTGGTGTGCGCTACCACGATGGCAAGCCAGGCGTCGTTGAAGGTTTGCTCTCACGTGGCGATCGTCGTGTTGGTGCGGTTATCGAACAGGTGTGGCGCAATGGCGCTCGCTTCGACGGTTGGAGTGAACACTTTAGTTACGACAACTGGATGAAGGCTGCCGAAGTTGCGCTTGCTGACGTTCCTGTAGATGTTGATTGGTACACAATCCGTGAACGCGAACTTTCTGAAGTGCTCCCTTGGGATCACCTTGACTCAGGTTTGGACAAAGAGTGGCTCTGGGATGACTGGCAGGATGCCTTGGCGGAAGTCGAAGTTGAAGATTGCCGCTGGACACCATGCTTTGACTGCGGAGTGTGTGACCACATGGGAACTGAAATTCAGATCGGTCCTACCGATACCGTGATGTTGCCGATGCCGACGATTCCTTCGCTCGTCACAGTTGCGAGCGGCTCGAATGGTTAATCGTGATCCCGGTCGCGAGCTAATCCCAGCTGTTCAAAAGTTGCGCATTCAGCACGCAAAACGTGGCCCGTTGCGTTTTACTTCGCATCGTGATTTCCAGCGTGCCTTCGAGCGAGCACTGCGACGTGCTCATGTGCCCATGGCATACAGTGCGGGATTCTCGCCGCATCCCAAGATTTCTTATGCAAATGCGGCTCCGACCGGTGTCGCCAGCGAGGCTGAATACGTAGAAATCGGAGTAGTGCAGCCGTGTGATCCTGAGAAGCTGCGCGACGTCCTCGACCGCGTGTTGCCGCCTGGGTTGGACATTATTGATGTTGTAGAAGTGCGCACACCAGACTTTGTAAACCGGCTTGAGGCTAGTCACTGGCGCATTGAGCTTCCAGATGTGAGTTTCGACAGTTTGGCTGAAGCTGTAGAGAAATTCCTTGCAGAACATGAAGTTTTGGTCGACCGAATGACGAAAAATGGTACTCGAACCTTTGACACACGACTTGCCGTAATTCGTGCTGACGTCACGCAGGGTCAAGAGTGTGCCATACTTCAAGTAGTCGTTCGGCATGGAACTCCATCCGTACGACCCGACGATGTTCTGGCAGCTCTCAAAAAGGTTGCGGATCTCGCGCCGAAGCTTCCTTCACGGATTACTCGCTTGGCGCAGGGTCCCCTGCTTGAAGATGGCTGGTCCGTAGGTGATCCATTCACCGCAGATCGGATCGCCACTCAAGCCTGAGCCCGACACCGTCGCAACATAGGCTTTTGCGCTCTTTCGGGAGCGTGGGTGATCGCTCACCATCGCATGCGTGCGAGGTGGGTTGCGATAGGAGAACGACACATATGTCGGAGAATGATTCAACACAATCAAATGCAAACGATGCTGGGCAGACTCGGCCGCGCCGTCGGGCCGCCGGCCGACCTGCTGGTCCACCACAGGTGGAGGCACCTGCGGTAGTTGCAGAACCAAAGGTTCGCAAGACACCAGTCAAAAAGGCCACTGCTGATAAGCCAGTCAAGAAGTCTGCAAGCAAGGCTTCTGCCGCGAACAGTGAGAGTCAGCCAGATAACGCACCTACTGAATCTGAGAAACCAGCAAAGCGTCCGGTTAAGAAGGCAGCGGTAGCAATTCCGGTATTCCAGGCCCCGACAGTAACTGTTCCGGTCAAGAAGGCGCCATCCCGCGCTAAGGCCGTCGCAGCTGACCCAGATGACAAGTCAGAGGCAACTCAGTCTGAATCCACGTCTGGTTCGGCAGGTCCAAGGGCGCGCAAAACATCGGCTAAAAAGGCTCAAGGTAAGGCAGCTCAGGCGATCGATGACGTTCAGGCCACGTCCGATGGCGCTGAGGACTCTACTAGCGACCGTGATGACAATAGTGACGCAGAAGGTGACGCCCGTTCCGGCCGCCGCCGCAATCGTCGTGGTGGGCGCAATCGCAGTAAGTCGCGCTCTGGCGACAATGATCCGAGCCAAAATAGTGATGATGAGATTTCAGGCAACAACGAAGATCGCGGTGCTGATGAGGCTGAGTCATCTGAAGAAGATGGCGAAGGTGCCTCACCGCGTCGCCGCAGCCGCAGTCGCAACCGCGATGGCCAGGATTCAGATGCTGGCTCAACACGAGTAGATGCAAAGCGTAACCGTCGTAGAGATGGTCGCGATAATAACCGTCGACGTTCACCAATCTTGAGTGAAGCAGAATTCCTGGCTCGTCGTGAAAACGTTGAACGTGTGATGGTAGTGCGTCAAAAGGGCACTCGTACTCAGATTGCTGTTCTTGAGGATGGTGTACTCGTTGAGCACTACATCAACCAGTCGAGCAGTGGCTCACTGATTGGCAATGTGTATTTAGGTCGTGTTCAGAATGTTCTTCCAGGTATGGAAGCCGCCTTCGTTGACATCGGCAAGGGTCGCAACGCTGTTCTTTATGCAGGCGAAGTCAATTGGGACACAGCTGGCCTTGAGGGTCAGCAAAAGCGCATTGAGACTGCGCTTAAGTCCGGTGACACTGTCTTAGTTCAGGTCACTAAGGACCCAGTTGGCCAAAAGGGTGCTCGCCTCACGAGCCAAATTTCTATGCCAGGTCGTTTCTTGGTTTATGTGCCGAATAATCCGATGACAGGCATCTCGCGCAAACTTCCAGACCGTGAGCGTGCTCGCTTGAAGTCAATCTTGCGCCAAGTAGTTCCGGAGGATGCAGGTGTGATTGTGCGCACTGCTTCAGAAGGGGCATCCGAAGAAGAATTACGCACTGACGTGGCCCGTTTGACCGCTCAGTGGGAAGACATTGAAGCAAAGTCGAAGACCGCTAGTGCGCCAACCATGCTTTACGGCGAGCCAGACATCTCCATCAAGGTCGTTCGCGACATCTTCAATGAAGATGTGAAGAAGCTCATTGTTTCTGGTGATGACGCTTGGGACATCGTGAATCCTTATGTGACTTACGTCGCTCCAGATCTTGCTGACCGTGTGGAAAAGCATGTCGGTAACGAAGATGTCTTCGCGCAGTACCGTGTAGATGAGCAGCTATCGAAAGCTCTTGATCGCAAGGTCTTCCTACCTTCGGGTGGCTCGCTCGTTATTGACCGCACTGAAGCGATGACCGTTGTTGACGTCAACACGGGCAAATTCATCGGCCAGGGTGGCAACCTAGAGCAGACCGTGACCAAGAACAACTTGGAAGCCGCAGAAGAAATTGTTCGACAACTTCGTCTACGTGATATTGGTGGCATCATCGTCATCGACTTCATTGACATGACGTTGGAAAGCAATCGTGATCAAGTCATCCGTCGCCTCATTGAGTGCCTCGGTCGAGATCGCACCAAACATCAGGTTGCTGAAGTAACTTCACTCGGTCTTGTGCAGATGACGCGTAAGCGCATCGGTGCTGGACTGTTAGAAGTGTTCAGCGAGTCATGTGATGCATGCAATGGGCGAGGTGTCGTCATCACCACGGATGGCCACAACCATGAGAAAGTAGCACCACCGGTTGAGACCTCTACCAAGAGTTCACGATCAGCACGCGGGTCAAAGAATCGCGAAACGAGTGTCGATGCTGGCACCGAAAGCGACAAGGATTCAAGTGTGAAGACTCCAAAACTAGGCAGATCTCGCGGCAAAAAGCGTGTAGTTCTGGAAATGTTTGAGCCGCCGCCGCCCATTGAGAGCCTAGGTTTCTAGCCTCAGACACCTATTCTGAGTCTAGGTTTCTAGTCTCAGTTTGACCCAAACCCCTATTAATCCGTAGTCTTATGAGGCTTAAGCCTGAGGGATTTTCCCAATAAGCAGTTAAATCAAGGAGATGCATCGTGTACGCGATCGTTCGTGCTGGTGGACGCCAGGAGAAAGTTGCCGTTGGCGACCTGATTAGCCTTGACCGTGTTGGTGTAAAGCCAGGGGAAACCTTGACTTTGAAAACCTTGCTGGTCGTTGATGGTGACAAGGTCACTTCAGGTGCAAATGAACTTGCAAGTTTTGTTGTGACCGCAGAAGTTGTTGAACACAACCGTGGTCCGAAAATTGAAATCTTGCGCTACAAGAACAAGACCGGCTACCGTCGCCGTCAGGGTCACCGCTCTGATCTCACCGACGTGCGCATCGTGTCTATTGGTGGCGCAGCAGCCAAGAAGACTCCAGCTAAGAAGGCTGCCGCTGCAGCTGAAGTAGTTGAAGCTGTCGAAACTACAACTGAGAACGAGGCATAAGTCATGGCTCATAAAAAGGGTGCTTCCAGTACACGCAACGGTCGCGATTCAAATGCACAACGTCTAGGCGTTAAGCGTTTTGGTGGTCAGGTCGTTGGTGCTGGTGAAATCATCGTTCGTCAACGTGGCACACACTTCCACCCGGGCGACAATGTCGGTCGTGGTGGCGATGACACACTATTCGCATTGGCAGCAGGTGCGGTGCAGTTTGGCACTCGTCGTGGCCGTCGCGTCGTGAACATCATCCCAGCGGGTTAATCCGCATCTAAACGTGAGGGAAGCGGGTCCGATTCGGGCCCGCTTTTCTTTTTGTAAGAATGGTCGAGGTAGCTCAGAGTTATCGCGGTACTGAACGTAAGAGTTGAAGGAGGACACAATGGCAACATTCGTTGACCGCGTGGTTCTCCACGTCCAGGGCGGTAATGGTGGGCATGGGTGTTCTTCGGTGCACCGTGAAAAGTTCAAGCCACTCGGTGGACCTGATGGTGGCAATGGCGGTAATGGTGGCGACGTTGTGCTTGTCGTTGATCTGTCAGTCACCACGTTGTTGGCTTATCATCGTGCTCCACATAAGTCAGCGGGTAACGGTCGACCAGGACAGGGAGATCACAAGAACGGCGCGCAAGGCGAACTTCTTGAACTTCACGTGCCTGAGGGAACTGTCGTGTCGCTTTCTGACGGCACAGTGCTAGCTGACCTCATAGGTGAAGGTACTCGCTTCGTTGTTGCTGCAGGTGGCCGTGGTGGCCTTGGTAACGCATCGCTGGCCTCAACCCGACGCAAAGCGCCGGGATTTGCATTGCTCGGCGAGCCAGGCGCTCTTCGTGATGTTGTGCTCGAACTGAAGACGGTTGCGGACATCGGCTTGGTGGGCTACCCGAGTGCGGGTAAGTCATCGCTGATTGCGGCAATGTCTGCTGCACGTCCAAAGATTGCTGACTACCCATTCACGACGCTTGAGCCAAACCTAGGTGTCATTCAGGCGGGTGACACTGTATTCACGATGGCTGATGTTCCCGGACTTATTCCAGGTGCGAGTCAAGGTAAGGGTCTGGGTCTTGAGTTCTTGCGTCACATTGAACGTTGTGCTGCACTCGTGCATGTACTTGACTGTGCAACTCTGGAGGCACAGCGCGATCCGCTTAAGGATCTGGATGCGATTGAGTACGAACTTGAGCAGTATGGCGGTTTGCAGGATCGCCCTCGCATTGTCGTGTTAAACAAGATTGATATTCCCGAGGGTCGTGACATGGCCGAAATCGTTCTGCCTGATCTTCATGCACGTGGCTACCGGACATTCCTCGTCTCAGCAGTAAGTCATGAAGGTTTGCGCGAAGTTGGTTTTGCTATGGCCGAAATCGTTAAGGGTGCCCGCGCGGAAAAGGCTATCGAGATGCAAAGTCGTCCGCGTGTAACTGTGACTCCTAAGGCTATTGATGACAGTGGCTTCAAGGTTGTGCAGGAGCGCGCTGGAGAAACTGAATTCCGCTACCGCATTCGTGGTGAGCGCATTGAGCGTTGGGTTCGCCAGACTGATTTTTCAAATGATGAAGCCGTTGGCTACTTGGGCGATCGTCTTGCGCGTGCGGGGGTCGAAACTGAACTGGCTAAGGCCGGAGCATCTGCGGGTGATGAAGTAGTTATTGGTGAAGGTTTCAACGCCATCGTCTTCGATTGGCAACCAACTGTTGCCGACTTGCATGTTGGTCCGCGCGGAACTGACTCTCGCCTTGAGGAAGATAATCGTCCGCGTGCGCATGAACGTCTTGCTGAGCGCAAAGAACGTCAACGTCACAAAACCGATGAAGAATTACTCGCTGCGGCGAATGCGGAAATGCTCCGTGTCGAGTCGGGTGACGCGGAAGACTTCTTGGGGGACCAAGATGAGAACTGAAGTTACTTCAGCTAAGCGCATCGTCGTCAAGGTTGGCTCTTCATCACTGACTACTCGTATGGGCGGTCTCAACACTGATCGAGTGAAGGCGCTTGTTGACGCAATTGCTGCTCGATACGGCCTAGGAACCCAGATTGTTCTCGTGTCCAGTGGCGCGATTGCGGCTGGACTCGCTCCACTTGGCTTGCAGTCTCGACCGACAGATTTGGCCACACAGCAAGCTGCCGCAAGTGTAGGGCAGTCGCTTTTGGTCGCTCAATACGCTAATGACTTCGGCACACACAACATCACAGTGGGACAGGTGCTTTTGACCGCGCAGGATGTTATGCGGCGTGCGCATTACCGGAATGCTCAGCGCGGGCTGAATCGTCTTCTTGAACTCGGCATCCTGCCAATTGTTAATGAAAATGACACAGTTGCTACTGATGAAATTCGGTTCGGTGACAATGACCGTCTAGCTGCTCTTGTCGCACATGTCGTTTCTGCTGATGTTCTGATTCTGCTTTCCGATGTTGATGGTCTTTACGATGGTGATCCTGCAAGCCCAGGTACGACACTGATATCCAAGGTAACTGACTTCACCGAACTTGATTCGATCAGCATTGGCGGAACTGGCACCGCTGGTGTCGGGCTAGGCGGCATGCTGACCAAGGTTGAAGCTGCACGAATTGCCACTTCTGCTGGTATCCCCGTAGTTCTGACCTCGGCGACGAACGTCGAATCTGCCCTCGGTGGCGAAGAAGTTGGAACATTATTTGCAGCGAGTGATACTCGGGTATCGACGCGCTTGTTTTGGTTGACCTACGCCACAACTCCTAAGGGTCAGCTTGTGATTGATGAGGGTGCTGTTGAAGCAGTCATCGAACGCCGTATGTCTCTTTTGCCAGCGGGAATCATTTCAGTCAGTGGGGCATTTGTTGCTGGAGACCCAGTCGATGTGTGCACAGAACTAGGTCAAACTCTCGGACGTGGGATTGTGTCCTTTGACTCTGATGAACTTCCCGCGCTCATTGGCAAGAAGACTTCGCAGATTCTGGCTGAGCAAGGAGCTGGGTTTGATCGAGAAGTTATCCATCGCGATGACCTCGTTGTTATTGATGTCTAGACTACAAATCACAAGGAGTGATGAGCATGTCAGATGAACGCCAAGCAGTACTTGAAGCTGCCCGCGCTGCGCGAATTGCAGCAGCAGACTTGGCAGTATGCACGCGTGCACAAAAAGACGTAGCGCTTCATGCCATGGCTGATGCACTCGTGACGCATGCCGCCATCATCATCCAGGCCAACACTCTTGATATTGCTGCAGCAATTGCGGCTGGGACAGATGTCGCCATCATTGACCGCCTAACACTCGACAACGAGCGTGTGCGTGCTGTCGCCGATGCATTGCGGACCGTGGCGGACCTTCCAGATCCTGTTGGCGAAGTAGTTCGTGGTTACACATTGCCTAATGGCCTAGAGGTTCGCCAGGTGCGCGTGCCTATGGGTGTCATCGCCATGATTTATGAAGCGCGACCAAATGTGACTGTTGATGCCGCTGGGCTTTCGCTCAAGAGTGGCAACTGTGTCTTGCTGCGCGGTTCATCTTCGGCACACAACACAAACACTGAGTTAGTTGCTGTGATGCGTAATGCTCTTGCGGATACTGATGTTCCTATCGATGCAATTCAACTAGCGCCAGGCACGACGCATGAAGCTGCTAAGCATCTGATGACTGCTCGTGGTCTTGTTGATGTGGTCATTCCGCGCGGTGGCGCTGGTTTGATTGAAACTGTTGTTACGCAGTCAACCGTGCCAGTAATCGAAACTGGTGTCGGCAATTGTCATGTGTATGTTGATGAAACGGCCGACCTCGAGATGGCAATCAACATCGTCATCAACTCCAAGACCCAACGCACAAGCGTGTGCAACACTGCAGAAACCGTCTTGGTGCATCGCAATATTGCCGATGAGTTTTTGCCAATGCTGATGCATGCTTTCAAGGATGCTGGGGTCACTGTTCATGGGGATGTGACGATGGCTGCGGCGGCTGCCGAAGTAGGCACAAAATTTGCCACCGTGACGGATGCTGACTGGGCTGCTGAGTATTACAGTCTGGATATGGCTGCTGGCGTTGTTGAAGACATTGAAGATGCCATTGCGCACATTCGACATTGGTCGTCGGGTCATACTGAGGCGATTGTGTCCAACTCACAATCAGCAATCCGTCGATTTACCAGCGGTCTTGATTCGGCAGCCATCATGGTCAACGCTTCAACCCGATTCACAGATGGCGGCGAGTTTGGTTTTGGGGCTGAGATCGGTATCTCAACCCAGAAACTGCATGCACGTGGGCCTATGGGCCTACAAGAGTTGACGACAACCACTTACATCGTGACAGGTAACGGTCACACCCGCCATTAGTCGGCTGGCTGTGTAGGACTTCATGATGCGTACAGGCATTCTCGGCGGCACATTTGATCCGATTCACATGGGTCACCTTGTTGCTGCAAGTGAAGTTCATACAGCTTTGAATCTAGACACCGTCGTATTCATGCCGGCTGGAAACCCTTGGCAGAAGTCAGACCGTGTGGTTTCTGATTCCAACCATCGCCTTGCAATGGTGAGACTCGCAATCGAAGGTGACGACCGTTTTGTAGTAAGTGATGCCGAAATTGTGCGACAAGGGCCGACTTACTCTGTCGACACTGTCGCCGTATGGAAAGATACGCATCCAGAAGATGAACTCTTTTGGATTGTTGGAGCGGACGCACTTATGCGCATTCCGACCTGGCACAGATGGGACGAATTCGTCACAAATGTGACCGTGGTGTGTGTTGATCGAGCAGGTGTTGATGTGGCACCTGTCGATGTGCCGTTCGAGTTTGTCAGCGTGCCTATGCCACAGGTACGCATCTCGGCAACTCAACTTCGCAGTCGATTCGCAAGTCGCGTAAACAGCAGGTACCTCGTTCCTGATGCTACGGTCGACTACATCAACAGGCATGGGTTGTACGCATAGTGGATCGCACTCCGTCCTTTTTGAAATGGTTTGCTTCTGGACTAGCTGGAATTGCACTCTTCACCGGTTTGTTCCTGCTTAAGGGAAATGGCCGCGCAGTGCCTCTCCCCGCTGAAATCACCGCATCTCCGACCGCAACCAGTGCCCCTAGCAAACCCGTTTTGCACAATCTGTTGATCACGCTCGCGCGCGATGACCAGCGAATTGCAGGTAGTTTCCTGTTAGTTGCCGATACCAACATAAGCAAGATCCACATGTTCTCAGTTGATCCCCAAGTGGTCATAGATGCACAGGGCAGTGGCGTGGTTGACTTAGCAACTGCAGGGTTCGAGAATCCTTCGTCGCAAGTTCAGGAAGCGCTTGAGCAAGCATCTGGAGTCCGTGTTGATGGCTCATTTGTCCTGCAGCGACTTGCCTTGGCGGGACTTATTGACAGTGTGCGTGGAATTGACATCGTTAACCCCACCTCGCTCCGAGTGCACATCCAAGAAAATGGCGTTGCCACAATCCCAGCTGGTGAAGTGCATCTTGATGGTGGGCACGCTGCAGCGTATGCCCTGACCCGACTAGCCAAAGAACCCAAGGGTATTCGAGCCACTCGGATGAGTGTTGTGCTCCAGGCAACTTTGAAAAAATTGCCAGCTAACCAGCAACGCATGAAGGAGGTTTTGTCTTCCCTTGGATCGCTATCGCGCACGACTGTTCCAACAGCTGATGTTGCGAACTATTTGGTGAGACTCAATCACAAGAAGGTATGGACGAATACCAAAGCGACTGCGCTGGCGACCTTGCCGACTTCTCTGGGTGGCAAGACAAAGAATTTCTGGGAACGTTTCGACCTACCTAAAGTTGTGGACCAGGTAGGCAGTTTTAGTCCTGCTGCATACAGGTCCTACTCGATGAGCAGTATTCGCGTAGCGGTTTCGAGTCAAAATGCGTCAGATCGACTGGCTGCCCGTGATGATTTTCGGAATACGCCGTTCGTGTTTGTTGATGACGGTGAGAACATTGTGCCCAAGATAACTCGGGTTCGCGTCCTCTACCGCAT
>Ga0209084_1002961_pt1 | contig 12733 bp, 14 predicted proteins | sample C_130820_MF_Meta_FD_187309 | JGI IMG/M metagenome (GOLD analysis project Ga0209084, IMG submission 187309) | Freshwater microbial communities from Lake Croche, Canada to study carbon cycling - C_130820_MF_MetaG (SPAdes) (version 2) | ecosystem: Environmental > Aquatic > Freshwater > Lake... | reverse complement strand
ACCTCTTCAGGTATCCTTGCCAGCGCAAGGCCACCGTGTCCGATGATTCCCGCGTATTTACCTTCTTGGATTGTAGAAAAAGTTTCACCTGGATATTCATCAGCTCTTACGAACTCGTATCCGGATCTTAGTTTAGCAGAAACATTCTTAGTATCATCTAAGCCTAATGTTTCTAATCTAATCCACTTATGTCTAAAACCGTCCTTAGGGCGCGGTGCATCTAAACTAGATGGTGGAGTCCAAGTTGTAGGTCTCTTTTCAGCAGTCCTAGTTTGGCTCGCACGTGGGGTCTTTGTTTCTTCGTTTGTCATATGCTTATACCTCCTTCGTGATATTTAATTGTTTCGCATACTCTTCTAATGGCACTCCTAATTTTTTAGCGATTGCAACTTGAGAAGGCGTGAGTCTCACAGTTTTGCGACCTGGTTTTGTACTTCGCTTCGCTGAAGCTACTGTTTGTACTGGTTGGGTCGATTCCGTTGTTGCTATCTTATCAAATTTATGAGGAAACTCAAGTCTTATTCTTTTATCAATTTCCGCATAATATTCATCAGTTGCAGGGTCATAACCTTCATCATCTACAAGCTTTTTATGTATGTCAAAAGCCGTGTAAGTCATAGCTGAATCAGAGCCAAACCATCGGTTTTTAGCTCCCCAAGCTTCTGCTTTTGGATCAGGTCTTGCTGCATCTGGTTGTTCTCTAGTTAAATTAATTTGAGGCTTAGGTTCTTCTTTTGGTGCATTTTCATACATAACCTTAGCATCCATTAATCTAGCTTCTTCATAACCAAGTTTAGCGATTTCTTTTTGAGCTTCAATTTCAGCATTTAAATCTTGCGCGTTTCTCGCTTCTGCAAGTTTAGCTTGTGCTGCTTGTAACCCTGATTTTATTCTCGCTTCTCGATCCTTGACGCTTGCTGTTTCAAGGGAAGAATACTTTTTAAGAGTTGCTTCTTTTTCCATCTTTTGGATTTCAGCATATCTTAAAGCTTCTTCTTTTTGACGTTCTGCTTCTCTGTATTTTTTTGTCAGTTTAGCAATACGTCTTTGCACATCTTTACTATAATCTTCTAATTCTTCTTTCTGTGGTTTTTTCTCGTCGCTTGTTTCTTGTGACGAGGGGCTAGCGGCTTGTGACTCGGTTGCCACTTTTGCATCACTAGGCTTCTCAGCTTTTGCAGCTGTTTCTTGTTCAGCAGTTTCTACTTCTCCTGTTTCAGGTTTAGATGTATCTTCTAATTCAACATCAACCGTTGGTCCAGAAGTATCTATATCAACTGTTTTTTTATCGTCTGGCATAGTTTTCTCCTATGGTTTATATATAGTGAAGTACAGATTCAGGATCAGGAATAGTTCCTAATACTTCATCATCGTTTAATATACGAACTTCACCGCCTTCTATTGGTAGTCTTGAACCCGCGTAGCGAGCAAAGATCACCCAATCTCCTTTTTTACACCATGGTCCTGTCGGATATCTTTCTTTGTCATGATATGCCTGTGGACCTATTTTTAAAACATAACCACAATTTGTAGCTATTCTTAAACGGTCTAATGATTCTTGTGATATAATTAATCCACCTTTAGTTTTATCTTTAGGTGTAAATGGTAATACTAGAAGTCTCCAACCAGATGGTTCTGGCAATTCATCAACCACAGATTTTATATTTTCTGGGTTTAATGGTTCTTTAACAGCTTCTACTTTATTTTCTTCGTTGTACTTATTCTCAAGACCTAGGTTTATTTTTGGTATTTCCGAGGTCGATAACGTTTCCGTCGTCATTTTTTTGCTCCTTTTCGTTTAGCAGGTTAGAGATTTCCTGTTGTATTGTTTGGTAGGCTTGTGCCTGTCCTAACATGTATTTGTATTTTTCCATATTGTCAACTGTTCCTGAAATCATTGCATCACCTATATTTTGGTAATTATCTCTTAAGAACTTTTGTAACTTTGTTAAAAATACTACTGCATCCATGGCTTTCTCCTTTGTTGGTTATATTAACAATTCCACTTTCTAAGGGATTTATTAATTCTTGAATTTGGATCTCTTGCTGTTTTAGCAGAGGTCAATCTTTTCTTCATACCAGACATTCTAGCACAAAAAGACTTCCTTCTATTAGCAGCTTTTGAACCTTTTTTCAACTTACTAGGTTTTGTTGTTACAGCTAATGATAATTTAGATCCTGGGTGTTGTCTTCTATAAGAAGCAATACCTTTTTTATTTAAACCACCTGATGGATTTTTTCCTTCTTTTCTTTGCCAAGCAGCAGTTGAACCGCCTTCGGCTTTTTGAACTCTGGCTATTCCACATCCTCTATTTTGAATGCCGAGACCAGCCATTATTTTTTCTTTTTAGGAAAACCAGCTTTCATATTTGCATATGCTTTAGCTGATATAGTTGATTTAGATTTAGGTCTAGATATTCCTAATTTTTTTCTTCTATTTATATTTGCCCAAAGACCAGGCTTAGCAGATCCACCTTTTTTGAGACCTAATTTGACCATACCTTTTTTTAAATAAGGAGGTATTTTAATTTTAACATCACCAACTTTAGCTCCACCACCTTGAACATAATCAGCTCTTCCACCTTCTTCAAAAGGTGTACTTTGATGTTGTATCTTAGCAATACCAGATCCTCGCATTTGTTTGCCAAGACCTGACATTATTTTAAACCTTTTAAAGTTTGAGCAAGTCTTGCACGTCTACCAAGTTTACCTGGTTTCTTTGCAGCAGCAGCTAATTTAGAAGCAGGTATCTTTTCACCTTTTTTAACACCTAAAGATTTTTTAAGTGATCCAGGTTTTTTAATTGCTCCTTGAATCCAATTTGTAGATCCACCTTTTTTCATATATCCCATTTTATTTCTTACTTCAGTTGGAAGTTTTGAAAGACCGGGATTTTTTTCTGAATCTACTTCTTTTAAAGATTTACCACCATCTTTAAATGAAGTTCTTTGGTTTAGAACTTTAGCAATACCTGTTCCTTTAAATTGTTTTCCTAGACCAGACATTATTTTTTCTTCTTTGCTCTTCCACCTTTTTTCATCATATCAGGCTCTGATGCTTCTTTTTTAGCATAAGCTTCTGGAGACATTTTTCCAGATGCAATTTTTTTAGCCATCTTAGCAGCACCTTTTTCTTCACCTTTATGACCTTCAGATTTTTCACCTTTAACAAATTGTTTTGGAGAAATCTTTTTAGAAGCAACTGCTTTAGCTTCTCCTAATTCTTCACTGTAAGATTCTTTTCCACCAAATAAATTTTCTTTTTTAGATGATCCACCTTTTGCAAGAGCTACTCCCATTCCTCTAAGAGCAATTCCGCCTCCTCTAAATGGAGTTCTTTGATTTTGCACTTTAGCAATTCCTGAACCCTTCTTTTGTATACCTATTCCAGACATGTTTTCTCCTTATCCGTTTTCTTGGTTGTTATTTGTCGGTTTATTCGCCATAGTGCGAGCAACCGATTCTGCACTTCTCCCGACCACATAACCTCCAAGACCTATTTGTAATAGTGTCCATACATCTCCTGGGAGATCTATAGTTATTGCAGCATGAAAAAAGAACTTTATAACAGGTCCAAGGATATAATTCCAGACCAAAATGAATATTAATACATACATTAAAAGGGGTCTCCAAGAGGCTGTAAACCAGCCTGCTTTAGCTTCTGCTTCAACAACAGAAGCAGCTGCTTTTAATTCTTCCGTATGAGATTGTAATAATTGAGTTTGTAAATCAGCTTTTAATTTAGCTTGTAAATCTTTATCAGGTACTGCTTTTTCAATAGTGCTAAAAAGAATTTTAGCTAATGGAGCTATTGCACCTAACATTGGTAACATAGCTTAATACCACTTAGCTTTTCTTCTTTTTTCTGGAAGCATTCTCTCTTGACCTTGAACTTGCTCTTCTTGAGTTTCATTTGGAGCACTACATTCAACTTCAATTCCACCTTTAAGATATCCATCTTTATCAGTGAACATAGAATAGTCGTAGATTTTTTCTTCCGATACTTTACTTATTTTTTTTGCCATTTTTATTTCCCTTTTTTGGATTTACCAGCTTCAGAAAGAGCAATTGCAATAGCTTGTTTACGACTTTTTACAATTTTCTTAGACTTACCACTATGTAAAGTTCCAGTTTTATATTCGTGCATTACTTTTTTAACCTTTTTTTGTGCATTTGTCATCTTTTTCATTTCTATTTTCCTTGTTGTTTAAGTTTAGCCGCTAAAACTGTCTTTTCTAGCGATGTATTAGCTCGGAGTTTAGCTAAATGATCATTCTGAGCAAGTTTTTGATGGTCAGAAGCATGATTCATCATGGTTTTCATCTTATCCAAGTTAATTCTATCTTTACCTTCTTGTTCTTTTCTAGCATTTTCTTGTGCTATAAGGTCTAATTCTCTAGCTTTAAGTTTAGCAATAGGGTCATTATCAAATTGTGAAGTAATTTGTTTCTCTTCATTCATAAATTCTTCCATCATGTGAGCAATTAAAGTTGCTTTTCTAGATTCAATTTTTTCTGAAAGCATTTTAATTTGCATTTGTACTTGTGGGTTCTGCATCATCTGAGGATTCTGTTGCATTTGTTGTAATTGTTGAATTTCATTTCTAAATTCTATTTCGGTTTGTTCTTGAGCCATTAAAGATATGTGTTCAAAAATATTTTTTTCTAATGCCGCCATAATTACAGGAGCATTTCTTGCAATGTTAGTTGCCATAAAATTTAAATGCGCAGTCATATGAGCTCTATGATCTTGTCCTGGGAATGCAGAGAATGGTTTCCCTGCAAGAGCATCAATATGTTCTAGTGCAGGGTCCTTTGGTGTGGGTTGATCTGGTTTAAGTAAAATTTGGTCAATGTTTTTTACACCTAATGCTTCATACATGTTTCTATAAACTTCATAAGTATTATGCATTCCAGGATTTGACATTGCCAATTGCAGTTCCGTTTGTGCGATAGAAATTCGCTGAGTTTGAGAGAAAATATTTGGATCTGCAACTGGCACTATATCTACTCTGTCATCAAAGTCAGCTTGTTTAATTACTCGCTGTCCTCCAACAACATCATAAGGATATTCTGGAGGTAGATATAATTTGAATACTCTTGCCAACAAGTTAAACTCTTGTTTTAAAGCAGCATAAATTCGTTTGTGTATTGCAGACATTGTTCTGCTTCCTCTTTCAAGTAATGCAACAGTTGTACCAACTGCAGCAGCTTGATTACCATCACCAATATCTAAATCAGCGATTGATGCAAATCTTTGACCTGCTTGAACAACTACGCCCATTAAAGCAAGTAATGTTTGAGAAGGTTCTTTGTATGGTAAAGTCATAAATGAATCTCTAATATTTCCACCAGGAGCATCTACATCTCTCCATTCACCTGGTTTAATAGATTGAGCATCGTCTCTAATTCTAATTCCTCTTTGTTTAAATCCAGCTGGTAAATTAGATAATGTTCCTGCATCTAATAATTGTCTAAGAGCAACTGTAGCTGTACGCGACAATCCACCAATCATATGAATCAAACCAAATCCGTAAAAACCTAAACCTGGTAAAAATTTAAAGTGTACAAAGTATTGTACTTTTTCTTTTTTAGGATTGTTTTGTTCCCAATTTCTTTTAATAGATAAAATTTCTGCGCTACCTTCTTCAATAGTTACAATGTAAGGAAGTTTTATTCCAGAGGGCTCACCAGTCTTGGGATTAATATCTTCAAATCCTTCAAGATCTAAATTAACATGACATTCTAATAATGTATAAACATCTTCATCATAACTTGTTTTGCTAATTCCTTCTAATTGTCTTTCTTTTTTAGTAAGATCATTTTCAAAATCTTGAGTAGGTCCCATTAGTTCAATGTCTCTATAAAAACCTGCAACTTGTTGTTTACGCAAATCATTCCCTGAAATTTTAATTACATGGACAATAGATTCAGCGTCATCTAAAGAAGTTGCTGAATAAGGAACTACTAAATCATCTGCGGGTACAAATTTAGATACTCCTCTTCCAAGGATTGAATCAAAATAAACTTTTTTAAATGAAGATCCTGCAAGGGGTAAATAAAATAACATTTGATCAAACTCTGGTTCATATTCTTTCATGACATCCATGATTTGATAATTCATAAATTCTTTAACTCTATCTGCTTGTTCATTTTTTTCACGAGAAGAAAGTCCAACAGTTTGAGTTCTCACTGGACCATCTGCTGGTAATAATTCTTTATATGCTAATGCTTGAAACTGAGTTACTGCTTCTGCTAATACTGGATGTGTTGCACCACTAGCTCCTTGAAATGGTTCTGTTCTATTTTCGTATTTAAATCCTAAAAGATCTAAACCTTCTCTGTAAGCTTTTTCCCAATCTTTTCTTGAAGCTTTATATTCTAAATAATCAGCAGTTAGTTCTGCTCCTAAATTTCCTAAAAAACCTTCTTCTAAAAATTCTGCTAGGTTTGCATTATGGTCTAATGCTTGAGTTTGCTTCATAGCATTAGGGTCAAAATTTATATCAACACTTCCATCTTCATTTGGATTAATTTCTGTTTCTCCAGATTGAGAATCTAGATTCTCATAAGCTGGATCCACATTAACATCCTGTGGATTAGTTGATAATGGATTAACCTCGTTTGGTAATGCCTTGTCTATTCCCGCCATTTAATATTTTCTCCGATTGAACCACTTTAACCTTATTATAGGAAATATTCAAGCCTTGTGGGCATGGTCCTGATCTAGGTGGTACTGTAGTTGTTAACTTTTTTGGTTTCTTCATTTCTTCCATATTTGTCCTGTTGTTTAATATTTATATTTTATTCCAGCTTTAAAATCTTTATTACCAAATTTATCTACTAATGCTTGTATTCCATAGCTTAAATTGCCTTTATCGTAATTATATCCAGCTTCTGTAGTGAAAGGTGTTTTGTTAATAGAAAAATTTCCAAGATCTTCTCTTCCATAATTAGCTCCTATATATCCAGGTCCTTTGTTAACAGAAAAAGTTCCAACATCAGGGTTTGGTGTATAGGATGCTTCATATCTTGGTTTTGTATCACCCATAAGTTTATTAAAATTTTTTGAAGCAGCTATATCAAAATTTTCATCTTTATACCCTACACGAGGTTTATCTTGTGCTCCGTAATATATTCCTGTTATTCCTTCTTTTGATACTTCTCTTGTTGGTCCGCTAAAAAATTTTTCTTCATTTAAAGTTGGAATTTCTAGTTCATCATTAGATCCTTCTGCATAGCCAACTCTTCCTCCTATTGAATATTCTTGTGGAACATTTGGAGTTATAACTTCTGCATTATATAATCCTTTGGGTTTAACTTCAGCGCCTTCAATTTGTTTTTCTTTTAATAAATCTTGTTCATATAATTTTTTTAAATTTTCATTTTTAAAAACTTCTTGATAAAGATTTTTTTTAATATCTTCTTTTTGTTGTTGCATAATATTATTTTCACCGGGAACTGTAGTTTCACTAATATTAGAAGCAGGATACAATTCTGCTATCATTTTTCTAGTTTGTACATTTACAAGATTATCAATTGTTTCTTTAGGACTTTGTTGTTCTACTGCCCATTTAGATCCAATGTAAGGTATTTCAGAAATATCAACAGGAGCAACACTAAATAATTCATTAAAGAATTTACTTTGTGCCCCTTGTTTTCCTCCAATTTGATCAAAACTATCTATGCCTTCAGGTGGTTGTTTTTTTGCATCGATTGTTGCATCAAATAATGTTTTTGACATTAATGGACCTGCTGCAAGAATTTGAGCTCCAAAATTTAAAAGATCCTCTGATGCACCTTTAACTCCGCCGTAAAAAAGAGATTTAAGAACAGAAAGTCCTTCTTGTTGCATTTTCTCTGAATTAAATAATGCTCCTACTCCAGCATTAAAAGGAAGACCTGTTGCTTTTGAAAAACTTGACGCATTTTTAATTATAGAATTTACTGCAGGAGATCCTACCTCAATTAAATTATTTAATATTTTACTATCTAATATATTTCTCATTCCTGGAATAATTTCAGAAGACAATCCCTTTTCTTTTAAAACTCCTTTTAATAAAGAATCTGCTTCTTTAGTTTTATCTTTAGAATAATTAACAATTGCTTTTTGAAGATCTGGATCTAACTTTTCAAAGTTAGGATGATTTAATCCATCATTAGTAATAAAATGATCAATAGCTAATTTTGATTTTTTAAAATTAGAATCTGTTAAAGATATATTTGGATGAACTGAAACTATTTCATCATTAACCATTTTATATCTAGTTAAAGGTATTCCATATTTTTTTTCGCCTTCTGCAACAAGACTATTTATAGTTTTAATATATTCTTTTGCTTTATCTGGTTCTGCTTGTTTTGCTATATCAATTAATTTAGTAAGTCTGTTATCATAAGCTGTTGACTTAATATTTCTGTTTACATTAGAATCAAAAGCTAACACTTTATCTAAAGTTTCATAATCATTAATTTTACCTGCTCTTGCTATTCCACCAACATGCTCTACTCCAAATTTAACATTTCCTTCAAAAAGTTTATTAATAGGATCTACACCTAATTGTCTTGCATATTTGTAATAAGACGTTTCATTATTAATAGGTGTTTTAGTAATAGGATTTATTTTTGGAATAATACCTTCTTCCTGAGCTCCTTTTAATAATTCTTGTGTTGTCGTGTTATAATTTCTTGCCATCCTATCTAAAGAAATACCTTCTCCTTTTGCAGGTCTTTCAGCAATACCTAAAGATTCTCTTATTTTCTTTTTTAAAAATACATCTCTTCCATAATCACCTGCTCTTGTTACATTTCTTTCATAAAGATCTGGTAGATCTAATACTTTAGATCCTTTTGCCAAAGGATTTTTTGGATTGTATGTTTCAGTTGTTTTAATAAAGTCGGGATGTTTTTCTTCTATAAAATCAATAAGATCATTTTTAAATTGATCAGGCGCTCCAACTTTATTAGTATTATATAAATCTAAATATTTTTGTTTATTATCTTTTATAAAAGAATTTACATCTTTTAATACTTGTTTTTGTTGTTTAACATTTTCAGCTAAATTATCTTTATGTAAATCTACAAAATCTTTATTCTTTGCAATCTTAGAATTAAGTGCAGAATTTAATACAGGTAAATTATCTTCTGTAATTCCAATCTTATTATAAAATTTTGTATTGTTTTTATAAAGATCTTTTGAAATATCTGAAATTGTTTTTCCTTTTTTTAAATCAGCTTCTAATTTTTCATTATTATAAAAAGGTAAATATTTACCTTTTGCTTCATGTGCAGCTAAACCTTTTTGTGTCATTCCAACAGGAAGATCTACTTTTAATTCATCTGCTATTGTATTTACAATACTATCTTTACCTGTTCTTACTCTGCCATAACCTTCCTCTTCTAAAATATCTATAATTTGTTTTTTATTATATTCACCACTTTGAACTAGCTCTTTAATTCTAGCAATTTTTTCAGGATCACCACCACCTGCCATTTGAACTCTTCCACCTGTTGCATAACCTTGTTCTATTTGAGCATTCAGGTGAGCTGCGTGTTCCTCGTTGCTCATCTCTCGTGGCTCGGCTGGAGCTTGAGGAGCTGGCATCGGGATTTCTATTTTTGATACATCGGGGCGAGTGAGATATTTCATCATCTCTCTGTATTCATGAATCTTCATTTTATTCTCCGCTTAAGTAGCCAAGGCCTTTTGAATAATCTTTCGGTAAAGTTCCTTCACCGTAGATTGCAGTAATCTGAGCTCTCTTTGGATTAGCAGCTCCTTCGTGTCCATATTTTTTTCTAATGATTCCACCTTGTGCATTTGGTTTTCTTCCAGTAACATCAAAATCAAGTAATGTTTCTTTTTGATCTAAATCAGTTCCTAATTTTTTTAATTGACTATGAAGCTCAGGGTGATCTCTTCTTAAAAGTTCTTCCATCTTTGCTACATTCTCTGGATGAGTTACATCAACCATTCCTTGTTCATTCTTTATAAACATTGATTTGTCATATTGATTTAAAACTTCATTCATTTTATTTTGTAAAACTTTAGTTGGTACATTTGCTGGAGATACTTTAGGTAATTTATTAACAGATGTTATATAGTTATAAGCTTCTGAATAAAGATCACTTTGTTTATCTCCAGTTAAATCTCCAAAACTTTTTTTATATTTTTGTTCAGCCATAACTTCTGCAAGTTCTTGGGCAGCTGTCTTAGGATCATTGTAATTTGGAAAAACTTCATCAGCTGCTTTTGCTGCGATTTTATGTCTATTTTGTACTTCTTCAAATGTAGTTGCAGGTTTTATTGGTTCTAAATTAACTTTACCTGTTCTCATAAAATCTAAAGTTTGTTGTTTTTTAGATCCATATAAATCTTGTCTTAGTTTTTCAAATGTATCAAAATCCAATCCTTTTTCTTCTGCTTTAAGTAATAATCTATTTTCCAGATCTAAACTTTTTCTTCTATAATCAAGGTTTTTATTTCTTCCTCTAGGATCTAATGAGTTAATAAATTCTGAATGCAAATCATTATATTTTCTTTTTTTCTCCAATGTTGTTATTGGAGTAGTAGATAATTCATCTATTTCTTTTTCTATATCAGCAGTAGTTCTCCCAGTTTTAATAGGTTCTGTTGGAGAAATTATTTCACCTGTTTTAGGATTCATAACTTCCATTGAAGATTTACCTTTTAATTGTTGATTAACTGCGTTTGCAATTTCTTCTGCGGATTTTCCATATGTTTGTTTAAACAAACCTTCTACAAGTTCTGGTTTAGATCTTTCTAATAATCCTCTATTAAAATCTTTTTCTTTAACCAACATGTCAATCATGTATTTTAAAAATCTATTTGTAGGCCCACCTGTTTGGTAACCAATTCTTCCACCTTCTGCTTTACCTTCAAGTTTAGATTGAAGTAAATTCTTAAAGTTTTGATAAGATGAACTAGAAAGACTTGAAGATTGTAGTGCTGCTAATCTATTTAAATATTGATCTTTTAAAGATGCATTGGGGTTTAAATTATAAGAAGAACTTGTTACAACAGGTGCAACCTCTGTGTTTACTGGAGTAAGAATATTTCTCTTATTATAATATTGTCCTTTTGTTGGTCCCCCTAAAAATTCAGGTCCAGTCCAAGGTCCTTCCCATGAATTAACATAAACTAATCCTGACATTGGTGTTCCATCAGCGTAACCTATTCTTCCACCTTCTGCTTTACCTTCAGGTGGTTTTTTATTAAATGGAATAATCTCTGCTTCTGGTTTTGGTTCTACTTCAGAAGAAATACCTTTAAGCTCTAATGCTTTTTCAATTTCTCTATTTCTATCTTGTAAATTTTTAAATTCTTCATAACCTATTTTAGTTCCACCTTCTTCATCAGTTAATCTTAATCTATCTTGATTTGCATTATATTCATCTATTAATTCATCAATACTTTTTCTTTTAGTTGCTTCTGCTTTAAAGTCACTTACTTTTGGTTTTTTATTTGGTTCTCCACCTGTTAAATAATCTAAACCTTTTGGTGAATTAATTCCAAATTCTTGTTCTGCTTTTTTACCTTCTTCAATTGATACAGATCCAGGTAATCTATTTTCATTTGGTTCAAATTTAAATTTTGATCTTGCTAATTTTTCTGCATCCATTTCTGTTCTTAAACTTCTAAACTCAGGAATTAAACTATCTAATTGTTCTAGTGCACCTTCACCATAGATCTGTCTAAAAGGATCTAGTGGTTCTTTCATATTAAGTACTTCGGAAGCATTTAAATTTTTAATCTTACCTGCTTTAATATCATTAATTAATATTTGTCTTCCAGCTGCTCTAACTAAACCTTCATCTTGCATTCTAGACATTGAACCTTGTTCTGTTCCAAATTGTTTTAATATATCACCAACACCTGCTTTTTCTCCTGTTGCTTTTTCCATTTCTTGACTCAATTGTTTTAGCTTATTAATTCTTGATTCAATATTACCAACCATGGTTCCAGGAGCGCTAACTTGACCAGCTTGTTCCGTTAAAGATTCTAATCCTTTTCCCGTTACTGGCTGCTTGTCTCCAAGTCCAATTACTTCTGCACTCACTGCAGGTTTAACTTCCCCAGTTGATACAAGATGATCATGTAATCGTCTAACATTGCCTTCATAGATTGTTCTTTCAGAATCATTCATCTTAGCAATATAAGGAGCTTCATCTGCTATGATCTTTTTAAGTTTCTCTATTACTGCAGGATTCTCTGAAGCTCTAAAGACATCAAAGGATGTTGTAGTTGGATTATTTTTATTAGATGGAAATTTAATAACGTTTGTTCGAGTACCTATTGTTCTTGACATAATATTCTTACCGAATATTGCCTGTAACATTTCAAATAAATTCATCATTAGTAATACTCTTTGGTTGTGTGGGGAGTTGTTTCATCCATATAATCATCGGGATGATCCACAAATCCACCTTGTCTAAATCTCATTACAGCTTGAGTCATGGAATCCACAAGGTCATCATGGTCTCCATAAGGAAAAGCCGCGCATTCCTCAATTACCTCTTGTGCAAACTCTTTATCAACCGGTGCCCATATCTGGCCCGATTCAAACAAAGGTGCTACAGAGTTAACTCTGGTATGTTTATCATTACCCTTTGAAGGTGTATAGTTTATAACAGGGATCCCCATTTTTCGCAATTCATAAGTTAATGGCAGTCCAGAAGCTTTAGCTTCAATTAAAACTGTTTCAGGATTCCAATATT
>Ga0209084_1002960_pt1 | contig 12735 bp, 16 predicted proteins | sample C_130820_MF_Meta_FD_187309 | JGI IMG/M metagenome (GOLD analysis project Ga0209084, IMG submission 187309) | Freshwater microbial communities from Lake Croche, Canada to study carbon cycling - C_130820_MF_MetaG (SPAdes) (version 2) | ecosystem: Environmental > Aquatic > Freshwater > Lake... | reverse complement strand
ATGTAAAAGAATATGTAATGTTAAATTTCGTCTGTCTAATTAATGATTCTGGAGACTATCTAATTAATGATTCTGGACCTAATCATATAACATGGTTAAAAATTAATGCAATTAATAACGAAAAATATAAATTACAAACAGAACAAAGTAAATGGAAAGAATGGGAACACATAACATCATATAATATGTATGACCTAAAGAAATTAGCAATCTATCTTTTTTTTATATTCCTAATTATTATTTATCCTCTAAGGCTTTTGGTTTGGTCCATTAATACAATAAAACATAAGGGGGATTAAGATAGAGTATATCAAGTTTATGTAGAAAGTTGCAAATAAGAACTATGTACTTATCTAATTAAAAGTTATGTCTAATTTAATTTTTAATAAATTAAAACTAAAAAGTGAAACCTTTTTATCAAAAAAATCTAAAAATTCGTCCAAGTCCATATGGTAATTATATGAAACCTACTAAATTCCAAGAATAAAAAATAAAACTTTGAAATTTGATCGTGCTTCATGGGAAAATGTATCCCTTCAGAATAGAACTTGTCCTAATTGTAAGAATGGAATACTTCAACGAGACAAAAAAGATTTTATTCAGAGACAAACATTAGAAAGTTCTGAGATAAGTATTATAGATGACCCACCATATACCGAGTATCGTTTTGCATGTATTTTAAGATGTCCAAAATGTTCAGAAAATATTTCAGTTGCTGGTACAGTATCATATAAAGATATCATAGAAGCGATAAACTTTCCTGGTCCAGAACATGAATTAATACGTTATTCTCAAGTTAACTTTTGTCCTGCGATTCCAATAATTGAAATTCCAAATAAGTGTCCTGACGAAATTAATAAGATCGTCACAAAAACATTTGCTCTTTTTACAATTGACTTGGCATCAACAGCAAATAAAATACGGGTTGCTTTAGAAATGATACTTGACGATCAAGGAGTCAGCCGTTCGGGCTACCTTCAAGATCGTATAAATTTATTTACGAAAAAAAATCCTGGCTTTAAAGAGTATTTACATGCCTTAAAAAATGTCGGTAACCTTGGAAGTCACGGAGATAATGTTAAATTAAGTGATATATTAGACTTATTTGAGGTTCTTGAATTTTTATTAGAAGAACTTTATAATCCAAGACGAAATAGAATTGTTGAATTAAGTAAATCAATAAATGCAAGATTGGAAAAGAAAAAAGTATAATTTCTAGTTGAGAGAACACTTTTTTAAATTAAATTAAACCACAGCTAAGAAATTAGTTTTAACTTAATTTTAGAATAAAAGCAAAAGTTTCAAGATTGTGACTTACATATTAGAGTTTGGTAGTCCTATTCAACTTAAACCTCTACAGAATCGAAATATAAATTTTCAGGCGAAATATCGATTTTACCGTTCAACCAACTTACGTTTCCATTCAAGATGCTAACCTGATTAAATATTCCATTTTCTAATAATGGATAGTACGCTCTCCCTTTTAGGTAAGGCTTAATATCAAATATTTTTGTTTTACCATCTGTAAAAACTATCTTGATTTGGAAGTCTTGCAAAGCACTAACTGCAATTGGATTAGGTGGTAAGTAATTTCTTATCATATTGTTTACTTAAGAGGTTCAATATTAAATAACGTATTACCTTCAATGGCAAGTTCCCAATCCGCCATTAAATCTTCTTTATGGATTTCAATCCAAGCTTCCACCATTCTTTTTTTGTTTATAGGTAAATTTCCTTCTAATAGAACATTGTTAATAATATCGTAAACCGCTTGATATTCTGCATATTTGACGTGAATATGAGGTATGTTATGTACACCTTTATCAAAATGATACATATATATCAAAATACCATAAAACATTGAAATAACTGGCATAACCTGAAACTTTAATCAAAATTACATATCATTCATTTAAAAAAGCAAACATTGTTTAATGAAGTGATAGGGGCTTTAACCCTGTAATCTTTGTAGTAATAGAAAAATATAATATTAAAAGGGGCATTTGTCTTGACATCCTAAACCATCTAATCACCCAAAATTATTCCCCTCATCTCCAACAACTTACAAATTATTTTCATCTTTTTTTACCCCTTTTTGTGATAAATGACTGACTTACGACAATAGTACCTTAAAAATTCAAATTTTATGTATTATTTCAACAACCCTTACACCGAAGTCCCATTTTTCAACCTGAATCAAATCAATGAACTAAAAGGCCCAAATCCCTTAGAAAGCAATCGTCTCTTAGGCGGATTCTGGGAAAAGAACCAACTCGCCTTCTGCTTCGCAAATCCTGCCGCGGATAGCAGCATACTTGCCTATCAAACAGCAAACAACCTCGCAAACGGAATCGGTTTCGACTTTCTTGACAACCAATCAAATCCCCACAAAGTCCTCGTCATCGACTTTAAAAATGACATCACAACTATAAAAACCAAATACACCACTTTTACCTTATCTGACCCTTTAAACAATGAAAACCTCCATATAACATCCTTCAACGACCAAAACGACGCATTCCTCCAAAAACACCTAAATAAAATCGGATTATCAGAACTCGTAGAAAAATACAAAGTCCAATCCCTTATCCTCATCGGCATCGATCGCTACCTTCATGCATTTAATAAAACCAAACCAACAATCCAATCCTTCATAAAAATACTGAACATGGTCAGGATACACCACAAAATCTCCATCCTCTGTTTCGCCGATTTACCGGAAGTCCCAATCAAAGATTTCTCACTCAAAAGCATCCCAAAAACACCCTTAACAAGCTGTATCATCAAAATGGACAATGTTTTCTTACTCAAAACCCTTAACCACGACAACAAACTACTCGGACTCAAGGTACTAAAAACCCAAAACGAGCAATACCTTTTCCAGGACCTCGCCTTTTGCGTCGCCCAGAACATCAAATCCTTCAACCATTCCTCTTTTGAAGTCCTAAGAGAAGAAAACCTAGACCCCGACACCCTAACACACCAAACACCCCAATCCACCCTAGAAATGCTCATCATCGACCAATACACCAAAAACCCAAAAATCTCCTACGGCGACCTCTCCCAAAAAGTCGGATGCTCAAAAACACATGTATTTAACATCCTTAAAAAACATTTAAAAGACAAAAAACTAGATTCACAAATCGTTCACTAACCTTCCAAAAGTGAACGAAAAGTGAACGATTTGTGAACGATATGTGAACGCTTAATCTAATAGTAATCAACTGTTTATCAAAATCGTACACCAAAAAACACATAAAAAAAATGCTCTTTCATAACTTGCTCATTATCAACAAAAGTCCCAGAGGGACGGCCTAATGGTAGAATTTCAAAAAACCACGCACCACTTAGCTCCGTAGGAGCGACCTTATGGTAGAAAATTAATTGTATTTGTAGGGGCTTCGCCGTGGCGAACGCCGTGGCGAATGTCCGCCCTTACAATATTTCGCCACAAACCCCGTAGGGGTGACATGATTGTAGAAAATTTAATGATTTGAATCCGTAGGGGCTGAAAATCTTCAACCCCTACAATATTTCGCTCCATAATTTCACCCATTAAAAAAGCCCTTTGAACTGAATCAAAGGGCTTTTAATATAAGTTAAGCCAAATGTAAACGTAGATCTATTTTACCGAATCTACGATTGCTTTAAATTCTTCTGGATGGTTCATTGCAAGGTCTGCTAAAACTTTACGATTGATTTCTATCCCTGCATCTATTAGTTTACCCATAAATACCGAATAGCTCATGTCATATTGTCTAACACCTGCATTGATTCTTTGAATCCAAAGGGAGCGATAAGTTCTTTTATTAACTTTTCTATCGCGGTATGCATACTGCATCCCTTTTTCTACCTTATTTACCGCAACGGTAAATACATTCTTACCTCTTCCCCAGTACCCTTTGGCCTGTTTGAGGATTTTCTTTCTTCTGGCCCTGCTCGCAGGGTTGTTGGTTGCTCTAGTCATTTTTGATTTTCTCTTTTTCTTTTAAGTGATTAAAAAAACCGTTTCAGAATCTGTCCATCTTCTATAAGACTTCCAAACCTTGGCGGTGGAAATTTTTGTTTATTTGCCGATTGCTAATAAACGTTTTACGTTGCTCATGTCCGCATCGGAAACCATTCCGGTGCTGGTCAAGTTACGTTTTCTTTTGGTGCTTTTTTTAGTCAAAATATGACGTTTATAAGCATGTTTCATTTTAATTTTTCCGGTAGCGGTCAATTTGAACCTCTTTTTTGCTCCGGACTTTGGTTTTACTTTAGGCATCTTTTCTTAATTTTAAGATTTGCTTTGTAACGAGTATATTTAACTTAAACTTATTTAACTTTTAATTTAGGTAATAGATGATAACTATTTGTCTTTCTTTCCTTTAGGATTGATTAACACGATCATTCTTTTACCTTCTAACTTTGGTTCCGCTTCCGGTTTTCCATCATTAGCTAAGGCTTCTAAGAATCTTTGAAGTAAGTGGAGCCCTCTATCTGTATGGATAATGGTACGTCCCCTGAAGTGAACATAAGCCTTAATTTTAGATCCTTCTGCTAAAAACGCTTTGGCGTGCTTAACTTTAAAATCGACGTCGTGTTCGTCGGTATTTGGTCCAAATCTAATTTCTTTAATGACCTGTTTGACCGCTTTGGCTTTCATTTCCTTTTGTTTCTTCTTTTGCTCATAGACAAACTTGCTATAATCAATGATTCTACAAATAGGAGGGTCTACCTTATCGGAGATTTCGACTAAGTCTAATTCCAACCCCCTCGCTTTTTCCAATGCTTCTGCAAATGGTACAATGGTGTTGGCTTCCACGTTGTCTCCAACTAATCTGACAAATTCTGAATGAATTTCAGTGTTTATTCTGTAATCTTTTTCTTCGGCCAAACGTTTATGTTCTACTTTTTTTACTTTAGCGATTCTTTTTGTTCCTTATAAATATTTTCAATCAGCGAATGTACTGTTACCGTCCCCTCATCGCCAGTTTTTCTGCGTCTAAGGGAAACAACTCCATCATTCATTTCTTTTTCCCCAATAATGAGCATCATAGGAATCTTTTTTAATTCCGCATCACGGATTTTTTTCCCAATCTTCTCAACACGCGAGTCTAAGAACCCGCGAATATCCGATAAATTAAGTTCTTGTGCAACTTTTTGTGCGTATTCTAAATACTTGTCCGATATTGGAAGGATAGCAACCTGCACTGGGGCCAACCAGAGCGGGAAATCACCGGCATAGTGTTCTAATAAAAATCCAATAAATCTTTCATGTGTTCCAAGTGGAGCTCTATGAATGATGATAGGAATTTCTGGCTCATTATTTTGATTTCTGAAGGTCAGTCCAAAGCTTAATGGTTGAGCAAAGTCCACTTGATTGGTTGCTAAAGTGAATTCACGTCCTATAGCGGAATATACTTGGACATCAATTTTAGGTCCGTAGAAAGCTGCTTCATCTTGTACTTCAATGTACGGGATGTTGCTACTAATCAATACATCACGTACCATTTTTTCTGTCTTAGCCCATAACTCCGGTTTATTGACATACTTTTTACCTAGTTTTTCAGGACTGTGCGTAGAAAAACGCATTACATATTTGTCAATATTGAAGATACGGAAGTACTTTAAATACATTTCATTCACTTTTCTGAACTCAGACTCAAATTGTTCCTCCGTACAATAAATGTGCGCATCGTTCATTTGGAGGGACCTTACCCGCATTAAACCGAACAACTCTCCGGATTTTTCATATCTATAAACGGTTCCATATTCAGCAAACCTGATAGGAAGTTCTTTATAAGATCTAGGAAGAGCATCAAAAATTTTATGATGATGCGGACAATTCATCGATTTTAAATAATATTTGATTCCATCCACCTCCATTGGAGGGAACATACTGTCTGCATAATAAGGAAGATGTCCAGAGGTGATATAAAGTGATTCCTTTGCTAAATGAGGAGTCCTCACTCGTTGGTATCCGTGTTCACGTTCAGTTCGTTTGGCTAATTCTTCTAGTTGTTCAATAATTGCTGCTCCATTAGGCAACCATAAGGGCAATCCGCTACCTACCTGGTCATCAAAAGTGAAGATTTCTAAATCTTTACCGATTTTTCTATGGTCACGTTTCTTTTGCTCTTCTAATAGGAGTAAATAATCTTCTAACTCCTTTTGTTTAGGGAAACTGATTCCGTAAATCCTTGTAAGCATCGGATTATCCTCATTTCCTTTCCAATATGCACCTGCTATGGAAGTTAGTTTTAATGCTTTGATGTATCCAGTATCCGGTAAATGAGGCCCTCTACAAAGGTCAGTGAAGTTTCCTTGGTTGTAGAATGTAATGGATCCATCTTCTAAATCATTGATTAACTCTAATTTATAAGGGTCATTTTTTTCTGTAAAATAGGTAATTGCATCTGCTTTAGAAACTTCTGTCCTTACATAAGGGACATTCCTTTTAGCCAGTTCTTCTACTCTTTTGCTGATTTTGTCCAAATCGTCTTCAGTGATTTTTTGGTCCCCTAGGTCAACATCATAGTAAAACCCATTTGCAATAGGAGGTCCAATGGCAAATTTTATCCCAGGATACATCTCCTCTAATGCTTCTGCCATTAAGTGAGCGGACGAATGCCAGAATACTTTTTTGCCTTCCTCATTGTCCCAAGTTACCAAGTTAATGGATGCGTTATGGTCTATGATTCTGGTCAAATCCCAAGTTTGACCATCAACTATTATTCCTAAAACTATTTTAGCAAGACTGTTGGATATACGCTTGGCGATATCCATTCCAGTCACTGGACTTTCAAAATTTAAGACTTTACCATCAGGTAAGGTGATATCTATCATATTAATATAATATAGGTATAAAAGTACAAAGTTAAGGCGGATTGGATAAACTAAAAATTAGGAACTCACTTATAGTCAACTTACCTTTTTATTAATGTAATCGTCTATATTTGTGATGTAATACAAATAACATCAATTTAAAATGAATCGACTAAACACAAAAATTACCAAGTTTTTTTTCTGCTTACTCCTTTTAGGATTATGCACACAGACAAAGGCTCAATTCTTAAAAGACTATAGAGAAAGTCAGGAATTGAGGAAAGCTGACAACACTGACGACCCCAAAGCTATTGTTCATCAAACAGTAGAAATTTTCCCTTTGGCATTTGTAGGAAATGCAATAATGCTTTCTTATGAAACGATTGCCACTCAAAGTGTATCCTTTAAAATCAATGGTGCCTATGGAGCATCGGAAAAATCAAGTTATTATAACCTAAATAACTGCAAAACCCTATACATTGAACCTCAATTAAGGTTTTATGCAAATGGTGCAGACAAAACCTTAAATGGGACATATTTAGGCGTATTTGCATACTATAAATCTATTTCAGGTGATTATTTAGACCCTATTAGTATTGGCCCTAAACCAAATTTAATTAGTCAAAGTAGCACTGCTATGGCTTATGGAATGATTGTAGGAAATAAATTTGTTATCGGTGATCACTACATTATTGACCTTTATGTTGGTAGCGGTATTCAACATACAGTGGGTGGATATTCAAACTTAAGTTCTGATGGAACTGTAATCGATGCATATAAAAATAGAATTATTTTTCAACCAGGTTTATCATTCGGTTATGGATTCTAATTTTTTTAATTCACTTAATTTATTTAACACCAACAAAATGAAAAAAATATTTTTAATTATATTAATAAGCATCTGTCAACTTACCTTAACAAATGCGCAAAATGATACCAAAAAAGTAGCCGCCACTGATAAAGGACTTAAGGAGCCTTATAAACCAGGATTTAACCTAACCTATTATCCTTTTGCGGCAATCAATTCAGCTATGATGACTGGATTTGAATTCGATTTAAAAAATGGAAATTCTATTAAAATAAATACTTCAGTAGGTTATAATGAGGGGAAATCGACCTATTATGATAACTTTATAATTAAGGATTTAGCAAAAGATAAAAATGTGGATATGACCAATATTAATTCTTATGGCATCCAGTTTCAATATAGATTCAATCTAGCTTTTGATGATAAAAGAGCAGGGAATTATTACTATGTTTCACCTACTGTTCATTATAAGAATATTAAATTTGATTATAATTATTCAGACCAAGATAATTATACCGGTCAAACAATTAACTATAAAGGGTCACAAAACATTTCTGCTTTTGGAATTGGGGCGAACATTGGATATAGATATATTGCAGTGTCAAGATTTGTATTTGATGTATATATTGGCGGAGGTTTACAACAAAGGTCTAAAGGAGCAAATGTGATTCCAAATCCATCATTAGCTGTAGATTCTTATAGACTTGGGGTGTTTTTTGCACCAGGATTTTCCTTCGGAGTAAAAATATAAAATAATTGGAACAACAACCTGATTTTCATTTTGATTGGGACCTTCATTTTATGCGGATGGCTTATGCTCAAGCAAAAGAAGCTGAAAGTATAGATGAAGTCCCAATCGGAGCGGTTATTGTCATAGATAATAAAGTAATTGGTAAGGCACACAATCAAATCGAGTTATTAAAAGATGTCACTGCTCATGCGGAAATCCTGGCCATTACACAAGCTGCTCAATATTTAGGAACAAAATACCTAAAAGATTGCACCTTATACATCACTTTGGAACCTTGTCAAATGTGTGCAGGAGCTATCCATTGGGCTCAAATCCCAAGAATTGTTTATGGAGCAAGTGACCCCAAAAAAGGATTTACAAGATTAAATCCTCCGATTTTAATCCGAAGTAAAACAGAGGTAATTGGTGGGGTATTGGAGGATGAATGTGGTCAGATTATAAAAGACTTTTTTAAGAGAAAGAGAGAAGGGTAGGGGAAAATGCTATCTAATAATATTGAAACATTAAAAAAGCCGCGATTCATCGCGGCTTTACCTTTTTAAAAACAATCCTTTTTATCCAATATTACTATTCCATTTCTAGTAAATAGTATTTGTGTTGACCTTGAGGTAAATATCCCTCTACCACGATTCCACCTTTTTTCTTATCTAGGATTTTGTAAATATCATTAGAGGAATAAACGCCCATTCTATCAACGCTGGTGATTATAAAGCCTTCTGGAATACCGGATTTTTTAAATAATCCATCTTGGTTAAGTTTTTGAATTTTTAAACCGTTTCCGATTTTCAATTTGGACTTTTCTTGTTCTGATGCTTGCGCCAATTCAATCCCTAATAGCTTTTTTAAGGTTTGGGATTCATTGGATACGATTCCTAGTTTTCCGTCTTTATTTCTTAAGACTACATTAAGTTCAATTTCTTTTGAACCTCTTAGGATTTTGACAGCAACTGATTGACCAGGTCGATGTTCTGCAACCATTTCTTGTAATTCCGGAACAGATTTAATAGCTTGACCATCCACTGATTTAATTATATCACCTTTTTTGATTCCCGCTTTATCGGCAGCACCATTATCTGATACTTTTTCAACATAAGCACCTGAGGTAAAACTAAAGTTGTTTTCATTAGCTAATTCTTCATCAATTTCTTTAATTTGTACCCCTAGGAATCCTCTTTGCACCTCACCGTACTCCAAAAAGTCTTTGACCACTTTGTCCATTAAGTTGGATGGGACAGCAAAGGAATATCCTGCATATGAACCTGTTTGAGAAGCAATGGCAGTATTGATACCAACCAATTCTCCTTTAGAGTTTACCAAAGCACCTCCACTATTACCTGGATTGACAGCTGCGTCTGTTTGAATGAAAGATTCAACAGATGTACTTTCACCTAATAATCGAATGTTTCTTGCTTTAGCACTAACAATCCCTGCAGTCACAGTTGAAGTTAAATTGAATGGATTACCTATGGCTAAAACCCATTCTCCAACCCTAGTTCTATCACTGCTTCCGATTTTGATAGGCACTAAATCTGTTGCATTAATTTTAATTAATGCCAAATCGGTGTTTGGATCTTTGGCAACCAATTCAGCTTTGAAAGAACGCTTATCGTTCAAAACTACTTCAATATCAGTCGCATCACCGACCACATGATTATTTGTTACAATATAACCCTTATCGGAGATAATTACGCCACTTCCTGACCCCATAGATGGACCTTCTTGCATCCTTGGATCTTGGCCAAAAAATTGTTCAAATGGATCTAAATTCCTCCTGTAAAGACTTGAATTTTCCTTTACTTCCACTTTTACTTTTATGTAAACCACAGAAGGTGTTACATTTTCCGCAACATCAGCAAAGTCAAAAGTAGGGACAGTGATGTTTTTTATTTCATATCCTACTTTTTTACCTGAAAATTGCGGTGAAAGATTGCCGTCTGATTGTTTATTTTGGAAACTAAAGAAAACGATGAGGGTCAATACGCTTCCTAACGACCCAGCTACGATTAATTGAAAAAACTTTTTAATATTATACATACTTTTGCAGTTAGATTTATTCGATTTTTGTCAAAGTTTATACCACCACAGAAATACTGTCACATTTTGTCAGATGCCTCTACCTATCATCCTCTAAAATTGATTTCTTGATTGTATGAATTACTCCTTTAGTGACGAACAAATTTTAGAAAAGATACAATCAGCAGATACAAATGTGTTGATTCATCTCTATGAAAGGAACTTTAAGACCATTCAATCCTATATCCAAAAGAACAGCGGAAACAGAGCAGATGCTGAGGACATTTTGTCAGAGGCGGTGATAATTTTCTATCAAAACGTACTTAGTGGAAAGTATCAATTTTCTTCGAAAATTGATACTTACATCTATTCTATCTGTCAAAATCTTTGGTTGAAAAGACTAAGAAAAGACAAAAAAATTGAGTTCAATACAGATAAAATTACTTCCTTCCGTGGTATTGATCCTCATGAAGAAAATGAATTTGATAACAATAGAGAATTGACCTTAATCATCCAAAAGTCAATTGATAAACTGGGTAAAACTTGTAAGGACATTCTTCAATATTTTTATTTTGAGGAATTAAACAACCAAAAAATTGCTGAATTGGTTGGTATGAATAATGCGGATACTGTTAAAGCCAAAAAGTATCAGTGTATGAAAGAACTAGAAAAAATTGTTAAAAAAGATTTTCTATGGGGAGATTTATTTTAATTTACAATTCACTTAACAATGGAATTAACTAGCAATGTTAGATAAAATAGAAGATAAACGACTTGATGATTATTTAGATGGTAATTTACCTGAAGAAGATATGATCGAATTTTTGGAAAAAGTTAAAGTCAATCGTATTTTATCTAAAGAACTTTCACTAAGGCTCAAAATCAGAAAGGAAATTGCCCGATCAAGAAAAAGCCACATCCAAGAATACATTAAGGATAACGCATTTAATGGAAGAAAAAAAGTAATCAGTATGTATTCCAGAATAGCAATTGGGATGGCTGCTTGTTTGTTGTTAGGAATTATTTATTTAAATATTGATCGAAAAAATACAGATACTGAAAAAATTGCTAGATCTAGTCAACATAACTCTACCATAACCTTAAAATCTACAGATCCTGATTTTATCGACAGTGTGAATTCTTGGAATCAAATGGAAATGGATAAATCCATTAAAACTAGGTTGTCAAATACCACAAATCCTAATAATCCTAAGTTGGGAAAAAAAGTAATTCAGCCTAAACTAAAGAGAGAAGTTACCAATGATGTGCCTGGCCAAATAGTTGAAGAAAGTCCAAAGGAAATGGTTCAAAAGGATTTAGCAATTCAATCAGTAGCCTCCAATGAAATTGATCAATCAAAATCATTTGAGGCAAATCCTCCAAAGGCAAATACAAGTATGGGAGCTGGGGCTCCTAATATGAGTAGAAATAAGTCAGTCAATTCTATTTCCAAATCGGATATTGAGTCCGGCTTTAATAAGGTAAGTATTAAATATGTTATTAGAGATTACAAGGTACAATTTAATAAAACAATCGATTGTTATTATAAAATTGACAATAACAACCTATATAAGCTAACAGAAGACGCTGTTTATATTTATATACAAGATAAATCAATTTTAGAAAACCTAATTTTGGTAAACGATAATAATAAAAATTTCTATTTAGAAATTAATAAAAAAAGAATTCCAATTCAAAAAACATCAGAATACAAATCTTATAAGCCATAATGGAAGTTAAATTTTCAAAATATCAAGGAACGGGCAATGACTTTGTTTTAATCGATAATAGACTCAAGAATTATCGATTGAATAAAAATCAAATCCATTATTTGTGTGATAGACGATTTGGAATCGGTGGTGATGGACTAATGCTATTAGAAAATGAAGCAGGAGTTGATTTTAAAATGGTTTATTACAACTCAGATGGTGGATTGAGTACTATGTGCGGAAACGGAGGTAGATGCATTAGTCAATTTGCAATTGATTTAGGAATCTCATCTAAAGAATTATCTTTTAATGCGATTGATGGCTTGCATCATTCCACAAAAATTAATGAATTAATTGAACTTGGAATGTCTGATGTTAAAAGTGTCCAAAAAATAGATGATAATACATTTGTTTTGAACACGGGAAGTCCTCATTATGTGAAATTAGTCCCAAATGTTGCTTCAATTGAGGTTAAGAAATTAGGTGCAGAAATTAGAAATAGTGAATCTTTTAAAAAAGAGGGTATTAACGTCAACTTTATGGAAATAATTGATGCCCCTAATTCCATTTCTGTCCGTACTTACGAGCGTGGGGTAGAGGATGAAACTTATTCTTGCGGTACTGGAGTAGTAGCTTGTGCTATT
>Ga0209084_1002959_pt1 | contig 12736 bp, 15 predicted proteins | sample C_130820_MF_Meta_FD_187309 | JGI IMG/M metagenome (GOLD analysis project Ga0209084, IMG submission 187309) | Freshwater microbial communities from Lake Croche, Canada to study carbon cycling - C_130820_MF_MetaG (SPAdes) (version 2) | ecosystem: Environmental > Aquatic > Freshwater > Lake... | reverse complement strand
CTATCTTTTTAACTTGACAAACTAATATTTTTTTCAAAAAAAGCTTGACAAAGTAAAATCTTTCTAGTATACTATCTCTAACGAATGGGGAATAACCCCATTCAAAAACCACCAAAATAGAGAGAAGATACTATGACCACTCAAACCATTGTTCTCAATTCATCATTGTTGTCCGGTGCTGAAATAGATCCACGGTGGTCCAATGGTCCATTTCTTGGAATCAAATTGATGCCAGCGAAGGCCAAAGGAAAAAGATTTGAAGAAATTGCTCAGTCTATTTTTGAAATGATTGGTTTAACTGTCACGAAACCAACCAACAGCGATCACGACAGAATCGTTGACGGCAAAAAATTCGAAATCAAAGGAAGCACCATCACTAAGGGTTCTGAAGATTGTTTTAGTTTCCTTCAGATTCGGCCAGCACAAGACTACCAATTTCTTATTCTTGAAACTTTTTGGTTCGATGGTACTATTCAATATTACAAGATTCCAAAGACGGAAATCAACCTTCTAATTGAAAAGGGCGTTTTTAAAAAACAACATGGTGGAAATAAGGCAGAAAGTGGCACTTTTTGTTATGTTGGTAACCTTAGCCCCTTCTCTGAATATTTCTGGTTTGAACGGAAGGTCAATAAATAAAACACATGGCAAAAAGACATACTAAACAAAACAACAAACAAGCGTTAGGACAATACTTCACTACAAACGCATCAGATATTCTAACAGGTTATGAACATTTAGTCAGTGACAAAATAGTGATTGATCCGTTCGCTGGTGGTGGTGATCTTCTCAATTGGGCCACTATCAACGGAGCGAAATCAACCATTGGTTACGATATTGAACCAAAGACAAAAGACATTATCAAGAACGACAGTCTAGTAAACCCACCCGGTTATGAAAACTGTTTTCTAGTCACTAACCCACCTTATCTAAGTGCCAATAAGTGTCGTAATGGAGATCGACGACCATATGAAATGTGGGGAGCATCAGATTATTACAAGTGTCATTTGGCTAGTCTGGTCAATGGGTGTGATGAGGCGATTGAAATCATCCCAGCTAATTTTTTCTGTGAAAGTAGAATGACTGCTCGTCAACGATTATTTAAGACTCATCATATCGTTAGTGCTAAACTATGGAATCAACCGGTGTTTGAGGACACCACTACTGGAATATCCGTCCTACACATCAAACGAGGCGTCAAGACAAAACAACAGTTCCCTTTGACTATTCTTCCAAAGAATATTGTTGTTGACATGGAGTTAGAAGAACGATACAATTATCTCAATGGTGGGGAATTCTTTGACTACATCAATGGAAACGATCTGATCAAGGTGGTTAAAGTTGAAGTTGGGTCGGAATCACCTAATACTAATCTGGTGTTTGGACTGCTAGATAAGGGTGCTAGACCGGTTGGACTGAGTTACAATCACGATGATCCTATTTACTGCCAACCCAAGAGTTTTACCACCTATCAGATCTCTCTTCCTGACTATGATCTGACTACTGATCAACAACTTCAGATCGTTGATTTATTCACCGATAAGTTGAGGTTCTATCGTGATCGTTATCATTCGTTATTCTTGGCAAACTACATGGGTCCAGAACAAAAAATATTGAGTCGTGACTATGTTCATAAATTATTGTCACGAGTTATCAATGACTTGGGTATCTTGCCCAGAAAAATGTCAAACTTATTTGAAATTTAGTCAAATCACCACTTGACAATCACCAAGAGATCATCTAAGATGGTGACTCATACAATCAACAATCCATAAGGAGCAAAAAATATGTCCGCAGATAAAGTTTTCACTGGCGAAGAAAAAATCAAGTTGAACCAAGTCATCAATGAAGGCATGTCCGTGTTACACGAAATTGAAACACTCAATGAAGGTCTTAGCGACACTGTAAAGGCTATTGCTGAAGAATTAGAGATCAAACCATCTGTTCTGAAGAAGGCTATTCGTATTGCTCACAAGGCAAAATTCGCTCAAGAAGCAGAAAATCACGAACTATTAGAAACCATTCTGACCACGGTTGGTCGCACTCTGTAATCTAACGGTGACTGAGTCATCAAGGAGGAATTATTAGTTACGTCGACGCAATTCAGGATAGAGAAAAAGATATCATTCATGTGGTTGAACGGATCAACGGAAAACGAGTGTTTCGTGAATATCCCATTGAACATATTCTTTACTATCCCGATCATAAAGGAAGTTACACCACAATCTTTGGTACTAGGGTGTCGAAGTTCTCAACTAAGTCTGTCAAGGAGTTTAGGAGAGAACTTGCTATTCACGAAGGCAAACAACTGTTTGAATCTGACTTCAACCCTATCTTTAGGTGTTTAGAAAACAACTACAGAGGCAAGGACAGTCCCGAACTTCAAACAGCGTTCTTCGACATCGAGGTAGATTTCGACAAAGATAAGGGGTTTAGTCCAACCAGTGATCCATTCAATCCAGTCACAGCAGTATCTGTGTATCTATCTTGGTTGGGTAGAATGGTCACCTTGGTAATACCTCCAAAAACCTTGAGTGTTCCAGCAGCCGAAGACATTGCCAATCTATTTGAAGACACCATAGTTTTTGAAAAGGAGAAAGATCTACTAAATGCTTTCCTTGATCTGATTGATGATGCCGATGTGTTGTCTGGTTGGAACTCGGAGGGTTACGATATTCCATATTTGGTGAACAGAATCACCCGAGTGTTATCCAAGAATGACACCAGACGGTTTTGTTTATGGGACAAACTTCCAAAACTCCGTACTTTTGAACGATTTGGTGCTGAACAGTTTACTTTTGATACGGTTGGTAGGGTTCATATGGACTACATGCAACTTTATCGAAAGTACACCTATGAAGAACGACATAGTTATTCGTTGGATGCTATTGGTGAACATGAACTAAACGAGCGTAAGGTTGCCTATGAAGGTACTCTAGATCAACTTTACAACCAAGACTTTAGAAAGTTCATTGAATACAACCGTCAGGATACTCTACTGCTTCATAAGTTAGATCAAAAACTCAAGTTTATTGATCTGGCTAATGCTATTGCTCATGACAACACGGTATTGTTACCTACGGTAATGGGAGCGGTGGCTGTAACTGATCAGGCTGTGATCAATGAGGCTCATAGTCGTGGTCTTGTTGTTCCTTCTCGTGATAGGAATAAAAATTCCGACGATAATCAGGCAGCAGGAGCGTATGTAGCAGTACCCAAGAAAGGTATTCATGAATGGATTGGATCGGTTGACATCAACTCGTTGTATCCTTCAGCAATTCGTGCTCTAAACATGGGTCCAGAAACTATTGTTGGACAACTTAGACCTACTATGACGGATGAATACATCAAACAACGAATGGATGAAGAACGATGTACTTTTGCTGCTGCTTGGGAAGGAGTGTTTGCCACCTTAGAGTACACAGCAGTAAAGGAACGACGAGGAACTAAAATTACTGTTGACTGGCAAAACGGAAAGTCAGAACAGTTTACGGCAGAACAGATATGGAATATGATATTCAGTGGTAAGAACCCATGGGTTCTAACTGCTAACGGAACAATTTTCACTTATGAACGAAAGGGTATCATTCCTTCACTTCTTGAAAATTGGTACGCTACTCGTAAACAACAACAAAAAACACTGAGATCTTTCATTGAAGTAGTGAACGGAGTAGAACTACCCAGTGACTTAGCAGACAAATTGAAGGATTGAACATGACAATCACTATTGACAAGGTCAGATCTTTTGACATGACCCGATTACAAAAACTAATTGATGAGGGTGATGTTGACCGTCTCAAGTTGTTTATGACTGAGTATGGGTTGACCCTAGTTGACGGTAAAATTGTTCCGGACAAGACCCACAAACATCTATGGGAAGAGTCTGTGAAGTATTGGGACAAGAAACAGTTGGTTACCAAGATCAACCTCAACTCTGCTTATGGGTCACTACTCAATGCTGGTTCTAGATTTTATGACAAACGAGTTGGACAGTCAACTACCCTGAGTGGTAGAATGATCGTTAGACACATGAGTGCCTTTATCAATGAGTTCATGACTGGACAATATGACCACACTGGTGAAGCTATCATTTATGGTGACACCGACAGCCATTTGGGTTCTACTGTTATTAGAACAAATAAAGGAAATGTTGCCGTAGAAGAACTGTTTGAGTCATGTACGGAGTTTTGGAACAATGGTGATAAGGAATACGCGAACGATTCTACTTTGAAGGTTCTATCTTATGATCCAATGGATAATACACTAATGTATGATAGTATCAATTATATATATCGTCACAAAGTAACTAAAGATTTATATGAGATTGAGGACGAATTGGGAAATATCGTAACAGTAACAGAGGATCATTCGGTCATGGTGGAACGCGAAGGCATATTGTGCGAAGTTAAACCAATGGATATCCAGGAAAATGACATACTAATATCTGTTTATGATAAGTAATGTATGGAGCATAGCTCCATACATTATGGAGCATAATCATGACAGGCAAGAAAAGAACTTTAGAATCTTGTGTTATTAAATATGGATCAGACGAAGGATTGATACAGTATGAGAGATTAGAACGTGAACGCATTAAACGCCAAGCACGAATCCCTGCGTCGGATTTAGAAGCAGATTTGATATCGTGTCAAGAATGTGGGAAAAAAATGAAACGAATATCACCGACGCATTTAAGAAACGGTTGCACGATCACTATGACCTCAAAAGAATATAGAGAGAAATACCCAGATTCGCCGATGACTTCGGAATCAATGAGGTCACTGACGGGACATACGAAATTCAGTTGCATAGAACGACACGGCGAGGAAGAAGGACTGAGACGGTGGAATGAATATCAACAGACACAATCCATATCGAATACATTTGAATATAAACAGAAAAAATATGGTTGGTCAAGAGAGCAATTTGATGATTTTAATAAATCACGTTCGTCAACTCTTGAGTTATTCGTGAAGCGACATGGAGAGAAACTCGGTCTTGAAAAGTGGGATATTTATGTTGAGTCACAACGTTATACAACCACGTTGGAGTATTTTGTAAAGAAATATGGAATTGATGAAGGCACAAGACGTTGGACCACCTTTGATTTAAGTAGACTGCATAACGGAGGTAATTCTATATCTGATGCAGAAATTAACGTGTTTAATACACTGAGTGAAAAAGGAATCGTGTTAGAATCTCAGTATAAAATTAAATCTGATCGTTGGTATGTGTATGATTTTGCGATTCCAGAAAAAAAGATTTTAATTGAATTCAATGGTGATTTTTGGCACATGAATCCAATTAAATTTATAGCATCAGATATACAAGCTAGGACTGGAAAGACTGCCGTCGAAGTGTGGGAGAATGATAGAGAAAAGAAAAGAGTGGCCGAAGAATTAGGATATCAGATATATGTGATCTGGGAAAGTGATTGGAAAAAAAGATCAAACGATATTATTAACGAGATTAAACGATTGTATGAATGAAATCAAGGTATTTAAGGGCCGTGTGAAATCAGTGAGAAAGATTGAAGCGGCCAAAAACGAGTATGTTTATGATATTGGTATGAAACACGACGTAAATCAATGGTATTTCGCCAATGACATCTTAGTTCACAACTCAAGTTATTTCTCAGCATGGCCAATGTTGACTACTGATAACCCAGACTTTTCTTGGTCTAAAGAAGACTGTATCATGATGTATGATAGCATTGCTGACCAAGTCAATTTGAGTTTTCCTGCCTTTATGCAACAGTCATTTCATTGTCCTGATGATGCTGGGAAATTGATCAAGGCTGGTAGAGAAATTGTAGCTACTCGTGGTTTGTTCATAACTAAGAAGAGATATGCTGTTCTGATCTTTGACTTAGATGGAAAACGAACAGATATTGATGGGAAACCGGGCAAGATCAAGGCTATGGGTCTTGATCTAAAACGAAGTGATACTCCCAAGTTCGTTCAGGAATTCCTAATGGAGATTCTGAATGATGTATTGACAGGGTGCGACCGATCTATTATTATTGACAAGATCGTTGAGTTCAAACAACGATTTGTTGAACTTCCGTCTTGGGAGAAGGGAACTCCAAAACGAGTCAATAATTTGACCAGTTACACTGCTAAATTTGTGGTCAACCACAAGGCAAATCTTCCCGGACATGTTAGGGCTGCCGTCAATTGGAACCTTCTTAGAGGTATGAACAACGACAATCATAGTTTGAAGATTGTTGATGGTCAGAAAACCATTGTGTGCAGACTGAGATCTAACCCTATGGGGTGGACCAGTATTGGATATCCTATTGACGAACAGAATTTACCTACATGGTTCAAAGAATTGCCATTTGACGACGGGTTGATGCAATCAACCATTGTTGATCAGAAAATAGACAATCTTCTAGGAGAGTTAGGGTGGAATTTAGGAGAGGAGACTGATACAGTGTCAACTTTCAACTCCCTATTCAATTTCTAAGCAATCTGACCTTTTTACTTGACAACATCTATGAAATTGTCTAAACTAAACATTGTAAACTACTTTACTAATAAATTGGAGAAAAAATGAAAAATTATCTATTAGACCTAGTGTCTCATACCTACGAACTAGGATCTATTGATCTGATCAAGGTCACCGGAACCGACACAGAAACTCTTATCAATGCAGTTGCCGATGACCGTTCAGTCGTTATTGAAGGTAAACTGATCACACCATCTACTGACTTTGTTGGTGAGTTCGGTATGCCCAATCTCAACAAACTCAAGATTCTACTCAACCTTCAAGAATATCGTGAAGGGGCTAAGTTGAATCTATCTCGTCGTTCAAGTGGTGAACCAGACGGGATCAACTTTGAAAATGCTGCTGGTGACTTCAAGAACAGTTATCGTTTTATGACCAAGGAAATCGTTGACGACAAACTCAAAGTTCCTAAGTTCAAGGGAGTAAACTGGAGTGTAGAATTCCAACCAACCGTATCTGCTATTCAACGTCTGAAGATGCAGGCACAAGCAAATTCTGAAGAAGTTACTTTTCAAGCAAAAACCGAAGGTGGTGATCTCAATTTGTACTTTGGTGATCATTCTAATCACGCTGGTAATTTCGTGTTCCAACATGATGTAAACGGTAAATTGACCAGAGGTTGGTCATGGCCAGTCAAGACTATCATTTCTATTCTTGACTTGACTGGTGACAAGATTTATCGCATAAGTGACGATGGTGCTACTATGATTACTGTTGATTCTGGACTGGCTGTTTATGACTTTATCCTTCCAGCTTATTCAAAGTAATCCTTATTCAATTCAATACTAACAAAAACAAGAGGACGTTATGGCTAAGGTAAAATTCCAGTCTCGCGAAGCGTACAACACCATCTTTGGTGATCTAGAACGTTATCTAGACTTCTGTCGAGACTATGGATACCGATTCAATGAATCAGATCTTTACAATTTCAAGAGCTATCCATGGCAACAGTACAGTAAATTCATCAATGGCAAGAATGCCAAGAATATGTGGTCGGAAGACACCAGAAAGTTCTCTGGTTATCGTCGGGCCTAAACTAAGTGTTGTTACTTTCTTGGGTCTTACTTCTGTAAGACCCAATCTTTGTCCACATTAATTTACAGTGGTCAGCGAATCGTAGTAAATAAAAACCTACAACACAATAGATTTTAAGAGAAAACAATGACCACACATACATACAAAATCGCAGTATTACTACCCACTAGGGGTAGGACCGACGCTCTGTCTAGAAGCGTTATCAGTCTATTCAACCGAGTTCTAGATAAAGGTGCAGTTCAATTACTATTGGCTTTTGACAATGATGACGACGTAGGTCTTGACCACTTCCATTCAGAAATTGCTCCATGGTTAGAGAGTAAAGGTGTTCCTTTTGAAGCATTTGAATTTGACAGTCTAGGTTATGAGGGTTTGAATCAGTATTACAATGCTCTTGTTGCTGAGGCAGATGCTGACTGGATCTTTATCTGGAACGATGACGCCATCATGGAAACTACCGGATGGGACCGTCAGATTTCTGGACGAACTGGTGAATTCAAATTATTCGCTGTCAGGACTCATCGTGATCACCCTTACAGCATCTTCCCTATTATTCCAATTGAATGGTATGAAACCATGGGATACTTAAGTCGACACCAGATGATTGATGCTGAAGTTAGTCATCTAGCTTATATGTTAGATATTCTAGAAAGGATTCCCGTGTACGTCACTCATGATCGTTTTGATCTCACTGGTAATAATAACGATGAGACTGAACAGAATCGAGTTCGTTATGAGGGTAATCCCCAACATCCGTTGGACTTCTCTAACCGTCACTTTGTCAATGAACGTATTCGTGACACCGAGATCCTTGCCAAGTACATGGAGTCTCGTGACTTAGATACAACTTGGTGGCAACGAGTAAAGAGTGGTGAACAGAATCCATGGGAACATCTAGCTGAGAATGATCCTAATCATCAGACCACGATGAGTTTCACTGTTAAGAAATAATATGAAAATCACGGAAAGTAAAAAAATTAATTCCTGTTTGATCACAGGTAAACCTATCACTAAGGTATTTGAGTTTGGACAACACGCTTATGCTGATACATTTATTTCTGAAGATCAGTTAAATCTATCAGAACCAGCATTTCCACTAGACGTGTATCTGTGTCCAGAGTCTGGTCATCTTCAGTTAGGTTATGTTAGTAACGCTGAAGATCGTTACAATCTTTACACCTACAGTTACACTTCAAGTAACTCAGCCTATTCGCGTAAACACTGGGATGAGTATGCTGCTCAGATAAAAGATCGGTTCAACCCCACTAACTTTGTTGTTGAGGTTGGTAGTAACGATGGTTATTTGGTTGGTCGATTCAAAGATACTTGTAAGGTTCTTGGGATTGACACATCTAAAACTATGTGTGATATTGCTGCTAAGAACGGTGTTCAGTCGTTTGCTGGTGTATTCACTGAAGAAATTGCCAAGTCAATCGTCAATGCTCACGGATATGCTGATGTCGTTATTGCCAATAACGTATTCAATCATGCTAATGATCCAGTAGACTTTACACGAGGAGCAGCAGCATTGATTGGTGACCGTGGTAAGTTTATCTTTGAGATGCCTTACTGGAAGATCATGGTTGAGAGTGGACGATTTGTTGACATGGTTTACCATGAACACATCAGTTACTTCACTGTGAAGAGTGTTAATACACTCATGGAACTGTGTGGTCTGTCTATCGTTGACTTTGAGATTGCTGATTATCATGGTGGTAGTCTACGAATTGTAGCCGAGAAGGTTAAGGGTCAGACAATCAACACAGAGATTTTAGAAGCTATCACTGCTGAAGAGGAGTTGGGGTTATTTGATCCTCAGTTCTATCATAATCTATTTGTTAAATTCAAACAAGATCGTGTTGCATGGTTAGCTAAGTTCTATGAAATCAAGAAGAATGACCCTAATGTTGTTATCATTGGTGTTGGAGCAGCAGCCAAGGCTAACACTTGGTTAGTATGGCACGGTCTAAACAAGAATGATTTACATTGTATCACTGATTCTAGTGAATTTAAACAGGGCAAATACACTCCACTGACCAGAATTCCAATTCGTGGAGATGAGGAATTTGTCAACCATGAGAATCCATATGCGTTGATTCTTAGTTGGAACATCAGTGAAGGACTAAAGAACGCATTATTGAAAGTTAATCCAAATACGAGGTTTCTATCCCAATGAAGAAAATTAATATCTATCAACCTATCCCAGACACTGGACTAGAAGTTCACAGTGATGCTAGGGGTACCATCGCGGATGTTTTTTATGGTACCAGCATCAACCATGTTTGTGTTCTAACCAGTGTTCCAGGTGCTGTTCGTGGTAACCATTACCACAAGAACACCACTCAACATACCTTGTTGACCAAGGGCAAGATGCGTTATTGGTGGCAGGATGCTGATCAATCAACTCCTGCTCAGTCGGTTGAACTAAGTGCTGGGGATATGGTAACCAGTCATCCAAATGAAATTCACACTCTTGAGTTTTTGGATGCCACGTCAGAGAGCATTGTATTTACAGAGGGTCCACGTGGTGGCGTTGACTATGAGAAGGACACGTTTAGAGTAGAGAGTATTATTCCCCTATGAAAGCAATGATAATCGGTTCGTCCAGTGGTATTGGGTTAGCGACTGCCGATTTATTCAAGGCTCAGGGGCATCAAGTTGTCAATATTGATAGGGAGGCTATTGACCTCGAACGTGTTGATAGTGATGAGTTGTTGAGAAAACGCTTGACAATACATCAACCAGATGTTATTATTAACTGTGCTGGATATCTAGGCGAAAACGATGAGTCTGCTAGAAGATCTTTAGCTGTAAACGTAGAGTCCAACTGGTCATTAATCAGATATTATGTTGAAAACCCTGCTCAACGTAGGGTAAAGATCATTATGGTAGGCAGTAGTGCTTATCGTGAGGGCAAGAAACAATACATGATGTACTCTGCTAGTAAGGCAGCAGTCCACAACTTATGGGAAGGCGCTAGAGGTTATTTCGAGAACTCTCTAGTAACCGTCAGTGTTCTTCATCCTGTCAGAACACGGACCAAAATGACTATCAATAGGTTCTCGCCCAATCTGGACTATTTTGAACCAGCAGAAGTGGCTGAAGAATTATTAACACTTGCTCTAGATCCAACGAGTAAGTGTGTCTGTTTATCATTCAAGGAAAAATTATGAGAAAAGTAGGTGTATTAGGAAAAGGAACCGTCGGTTCAGCAGTTTATGAGGGATTGAAGAGTCTTGGTCATACTATGAGTTTTTATGACCCATCATATCCAGAAACTCAGTTCAGTGACATTTTGGACACTGATTGTGTATTTGTAAGTGTCCCCACCGATCAAGCAGATAACGGTGACTGTGATCTTACGATTGTCAACAAGGTTTTAGGTCAGTTGGCAGAAGAAGAGTACAAGGGACTTATTGCTATCAAGAGTACGGTAGAGGCTGGTACTTCAGTTCGTTTGATTGGTCAGTATCCTTCTCTGAGAATTTGTTCTGTACCTGAGTTCCTTCGTGCTAAGACTGCTCTTGCCGACTTCGTTTACAACCACGATGTTTTGGTTATCGGTGCTAATAATGATGCTGACTATGAGCTGATTGAGGAAGTTCACGGAAATCTTCCAAAGTCAGTTGCTCGCGTTAGTCCTACTGAGGCAGAGATTGTCAAGTATTTCAACAACGTACATCACGCAGTGTCTATTATCTTTGCCAACATTGCTTTTGAAGTTTGTAAGAAGCTTGACTCTAACTATGAAAACGTGTACAATACTATCATCAAGAGAGAGTGTTTCAACCCTAGTTATCTAAAGTGTAATGATAATGTTCGTGGTTTTGGTGGACATTGTCTTCCCAAAGATACCAGTGCTTGGAACAATCTAGTCAAGAACCTTGGGTTGGAATTTGAATTGATTCAGGCAGCCCTCAACGATAATAAGAGAGTGTAATGGTTAAGATCCTTGTAACAGGTGCTAGTGGACTTCTTGGTACCGAAATTTGCCGCCAACTTAAGTTAAACCCAGACAATGAAGTTTGGGCTCTTGACAATCACTCACGTTCAAGTAGTATTCCTCCTTGTGATGAGTTCCGTCAAACTGATCTGAACGATCCTAACTCTTTGGGATTACTTCCCAGAGATTTTGATCAGATCTATCATTACAGTGCTATCAATGGTACTACTAACTTCTATGAACGTCCTACTGAAGTGTTAACTAACAACTTTATCTGTGATGTTAATGTCTTTAGGTTCGCAGAAGAATGTCCCAACCTCACTAAACTAGTGTATGCTAGCACCAGTGAAATCGTTAGTGATGACCCTACTTGTCCGGTTCCTGAGTTAGTTGATATCAATATTCAAGATATCCATAACCCACGGTGGAGTTATCGTCTAGCTAAGATCTGTAGCGAGAACTACTTGGTCAATAGTAAATTACCTTGGGTAACTATTCGTTACTTCAATATTTATGGTCCTAGTAGTAAGATCGGTCATTTTATTGGTGATCAGATCAAGAAGATCAAGGAGGGTAAATTCGAAGTTATCGGTGCTGACGAAACTAGAAGTTTCTGTTACATTGAAGACGCGATCGAAGCTACTGTTTACTGTGCTAATAACGTACTGAAACAGGTAGTCAATGTGGGTAATGATCAGGAAACTCTGATTGAAGATGCTGTAACAATTATCGCAGATGTTATGGGTCATGGTGATGCTCAGTGGAACTTCCTACCTGGTAGGGCTGGTAGCACCAAACGTCGTTTACCCAATATTGACAAGCTTCGATCTCTAATGCCAGATTATTCCCCTAGAACTTTTTATCAGGGAATGACAGAGATCGTAAAACACATAAACTAAAATGAAAAAACACTACCTGCATTGGTCTGAGGTTGAGAATCAAACGCAAGAGATCATACGACAGATCTCTCGCAGTCGTTGGCACGCTGACTATGTCGTGGGTATGACTTGTGGCGGATTAGTCCCCGCCACTCTTTTAAGTCAGTACTTTGAATGTCCTATGTATTCACTAGACATTGGTGAGTCTAATACATGGATGGCAGAAGATGCCCTAGGACATCCAGATAAAGAAGTTACCAACATTCTAATAGTTGACGACTTCAATAACACTGGAGATGCCTTTAACTGGTTAGTTGATGATTGGAAACGGTGTTTGCCAGACGTCTCTAATTGGGACAATGTCTGGAAC
>Ga0209084_1002957_pt1 | contig 12745 bp, 12 predicted proteins | sample C_130820_MF_Meta_FD_187309 | JGI IMG/M metagenome (GOLD analysis project Ga0209084, IMG submission 187309) | Freshwater microbial communities from Lake Croche, Canada to study carbon cycling - C_130820_MF_MetaG (SPAdes) (version 2) | ecosystem: Environmental > Aquatic > Freshwater > Lake... | reverse complement strand
CAAACGTGGAAATTGATATAGGTTCCGAATTAAGTGAAGATGGTTATGATTATAGTGACGATGAAGAATAAAAATATATTTTCTGTATAATTATTAATATTACTAAATGGTACAAATGACCAGACTTGCGTTAGCAAAAACCACCGTTCAGGGAACTGTTACTCTTCAAGGAAACACATATACTTTTTCAGGGTCTGGTTCTGGAACAGCGACTGCGGATAAAGTGCCGAAAGCAAAAAAATTAGCGGTAGCTGCGTCCAATACTGCGGCGACCGCCGTTGCTCGCGCTTCGATAGACAAGATTCTTGCCGAAAATTCCGCATTACTGTCTGATTTAGAAATAACGAGTTTGATTTCTAATAACCTTTCAACAACGGTTGTTGCGTTTAAACCTATTGCACTGTCATCTGTAGCGACAACCACGGATGGTGTGAATTATACATTAAAACCAAACACTATTATTAGGGCGGACCAATGGCTAACAGTTTCTAATGGAATAAACTTGAATACGGGTAAATACCCTTTTACAAATAATGGTTACTTTCAAGTAGGAGACAACCCAAGTTCCGTATCTACAACATTAAAAGTGACAACTACCGCGTCAGTTAAATATTCAGCAGATGCATCAAATAATGGTACTTGCGAAGTTTATGATAATGGGGAAAGCATCATTGACGCTGGTGTAACATTTGAGAATTATGATGGTGGATGTCTCGAAAATTATGGAATCCTTGCAAATAATGGGACTATTACTAATACTGAGTCTACTATTAATAATATTTATTCAACTATTCAAAATGTCAGCACATTTAATAATTCTACTGGAGCCACTATTAATAATGGACCTAGTTCATATATTGAAAATGTATCTTCTGCATATAACAATTTATTTAATAATCGTGGGACTATTAATAATTCCTCATGGTTTAGCACTAACGGTACATTTTATAATTATAAGGGAGCCACTATTACTAATAATGGTGATGAATCATATGTAAATAATGTCGGCATATTTACTAATAATGGTACTATTATTAATAGTGCGCAATGGTCACAAATTCTAAATTACAACGAAGGAGCAACGTTTACAAATAATAATACTATTACTAATAGTGGATCTGAGTCATTTGTTGCTAATTATAACTCAGCAATATTTACTAATCGCGGGACTATTAGTAATAGTGGGGATGCAACGAATGTTACTAATTATGACGGAGGAACGTTTAATAATGACGGGACTGTTAACAATATTAATTCTAGTTCATCTACTACAAATACAAGTACCTGGACAGGCACCGGCACTTGTTGCTCAGGCACCACCGATTGCCCGGGTACTTGTTCCGGCACATCATAACAACGTATTTTTGTTATAAAATAAATAAAATACCACATAAAAATACCAAATAAAAAATAAAAATGATATCTATTTAAACATAATATTACTAATCAAATTAATATTATGTCTATAAAAGTCGAAAATCCTGAACAGTTCCGTGCTAATATCAAGGATAAGTTGAACGATAAACTATTAAATGCAAAAAACAGTTCTAATTTGGAAAAAGGGATATTTAACTTTACACTTAACGAAGCGGACCGGCGTAAAATATTCAAAAAATGGGATAATCATCGTTTCGTTAGACTATATATTGATCGAGTGAAAAGTATATACCTTAATTTAACTCCTGCTATCATAGAACAAATCAATACATCAGCTATTAAACCCCATCTTATTGCGTTTATGACTCATCAAGAATTACTTCCTGAACGGTGGAACGCACTTATTGACGCGAAAATCAAACGCGATAAAAATAAATTCGAAACCAATATGGAAGCCGCAACCGACACCTTTACTTGCCGAAAATGTAAAAGCAACAAATGCGCGTATTATCAAATGCAGACAAGGTCAGCGGATGAACCGATGACTACATTTGTCACGTGTCTCGATTGTGGCTCAAGATGGAAATGTTAGCAAAATATATAAACGCCGATACAACCTGTAAACATTATAAAAAGACAAACCAATAATACATTACACATTTTTTTTATTATAAACCAATTTACCAGGATTAATTTGTTATCTCTCTTTAATGAATATTCATAGATATATTTATTCAGTTCAGTGTCGGGAAAATCGGGCGATATTTTTCGAATAAAGAACATGAATTCGTGTTTTGCCAAACTTTCTTCTATAAACGCCGCATTTTCTTTTGATGCTTCACAAAATAAATACGGGCTTGTTGCTGACGCCATTCGCGACCAATCCGCAACATGAGTAGGAAATCGTAACACACTTGACAATTCTTTATAATTATATAATATAATTGCAAATAAACTCTCATTTGCTAGACCTCCATCGCATATTAGGCGTGTAATTTTAGATTCACTATGTATAAAATGTAAACACTGTACTACGTTTTCTCTCTTCATAATAAAATAAGGATCATTTCCAAGTCGACATTTCTCTGGAAGAAGAGCTAAATTTGCGCGTTTGTGAATCATGATGTTCCACCAAGCTGGATTCCAACTCATTATGCTTTTATTATAATACTTGTAAAATGAATACCTAAACCTCTTCGGAGAGACAATCGGACAACACGAATCCGTCAAAAAACAAAACCATTGATTCTGTTTATCGTGTAATAAAGCATAGTTCATGAGTGATATGTACGCAGGTATTATGTGATAATAAGACGTATTATATATATGTTTCTCAGGAATCGCATGCTTTTTTAACCAGTCGGATTTTATTTTGTGAATATCTTTGTAATAAACATAAATATTAAATAATTCTTGATTGGCTTTTATCCACTTACGCCATATGGATTCCTTATTCAACACATGATTATAACTAATTATAAAACATAGCGCAACTTTCATAATTAGTTATAATCATGTGTTGAATTTATATGTGTTTTACATATTTATTATATTTATTATTTCAAACGCCAGGTTTTTCAATTATAAACCATCTATCAAGTCCCCGCGTTTCGTTATATTTAAATTTGCATTTAAAATAATTACAAATTTCCATTAATAATTCGTCATTATAAACATAATGATGAAGACACCTATTGTTCAAATTATCTAAACTTCTTTTTGTGAATGCTCCTAAATCACCCGCAGGAGGGTCCATACTTAAATCGTGATTCATTAATATTTCGGGGAGTGTGGATAAATCATCTTCACCGACATTTTTTTCATATTGTGACAATAATGTTGAAAATTTTGAATAATTACGTTTATGGTCAAAACAAGCCGATTTTTCAGGAACAATAATAATTATATAACCACCATTTTTAATTATTCTTAACCACTCATTTATTGCTTTTAATGGATTGGCTATATGTTCTAATGAATGAGAAGAAAAACAAAAATCATAACACTCATTTTGAACAAGAGAAATGTTTACGGCATCATTAATTATAACTTTGCCTTTTTTGTTATAGTAATAATTATATTCATCTGTATGACTACTCCAAATAGTGTTTGTTGAAAAAATAACATTATCAATAGTTGCCGCATTTTGATACAATATTTCCCCAGTGAGGGAAGGTCCGCCAATTTCAACTCCTTTTTTATTTAATGTTAAATTTGTTAAAACATTATTTAACATTTTTATATAATATAACAAAATAAACAACGTAAATATACGCGATAAAATAAAACATATAACATGTCTACAAAACTGGCAAATAATTGGATGAACTATATTTTACCTAGGACAAGTGCAACAATAAAAAAACCAAAAAAACGAAAAAAATGTAATTTAAAATAATATATTGACTATTCAGGTGCTTTACCAGGATTATACTCAGAAATAACATGATTCTATTACATAAAAAAATGAAATATCTGAATATAAATTATTCATATTATATAAATATAATATGAAGACACAAGTTGTTTATTTTGATAATATAAAAAAAGAGGTTACCTATTTAATTGGAGAGAACGCCGCAGATAATTTTCTAGTAATAGACGCGTCTGATTCCGAAGCCGACATATGGTTCCATTCAAAAGAAGGTTCATCTTGTCACGTTGTTGCGAAAATACCTAACCGACATCTACTTAATAAAAAAGAATTACTGACTATATGTAAAAAAGGAGGATTATTATGTAAATTAAACACACCCAAATTAAAAAAACAGTCACATGTTGAAATAATTTATACTAAAATAGGTAACATTATCAAAACAAATATAGCCGGTTTAGTACATACAACCGAGACAAAGACAAAGACAAAGACAATTACTTGTTAAAACGATATATCTTCCAAATCTTTTATATTCCAATATTCACACCCACCTCCGGGAATAGGACGTCTTATAATAAAGGGTATTCTTTTTTGTTTCAACTCCAATTCAGCAATTAAATATCCTTCTACAATATGTTCCGGAACAGCCACTAGCGGTTGTGCTCCAGATTCTATTTGCGACGCACGTTGTCCAAGAATACGCGCTTTTTCATATTTTGTTAATGTAGGAATTGTTCTATGGAAAGGATCAATAATAATATTGTGATTGTCTCTTGTTACCAGAGACATTTTTGCTATCTCATCATAATTATGATGTAAACATTCTGGATGAAATTCATTTATGTAATTTTTGGTAATCTCACTATCAAACTTTTGTAAATAATTCTCATCATATGTATCATCGTCATCATCAGACGCATCATCATCCGAAGAATATTTAGTAGCAGCGACAGTAGTAACCGGTTTACCTCCAACTTTTACGTTATTTTCTTCATTTTGGTCTTCTTCCTCTTCTTCCTCTTCCTCTTCTTCCTCTTCATCATTCGGATATTCATCATCATCATCATCATTATCCATATTTTCTTCTTCTTCTTCTACGACTTTTACATCGTTGGCTACGTTTTTGACCACGTTTGGTTTAATAACATAATTAGTATCTTCATATACTTCCTCTTCGTCATCATCCTCACTATTGGGATAGGATTCGTCGTTATCTTCGTTGTCGCTCATTATATTGTTTTATATAACAATGATACTTTAAATGTTAATTAATCAATTTTTTTAAATATATATATAAATTAGGCATTTTCCCATACAGTATCACATTCTGAACATAAATACACATATTTAATATTAAGGTCGTCGTACCGAATATAAATAATTTCTCGCTCTTTACCTTTTTTATTAGTAGCACAATCAGAATTTGGACACAAAATGGTATTTGTGCGAGGTAGTGTTGGGTCTAATTTGGTATATTTATTAATAAAATGACTAAATGTTTGCTTTGAACTCTTAATTTGGGTCTGCGAAACAAATACATTATCCACATTGATTGTACTATCTTCATTACCACAATGACGGCAGTAATAAACCAATTTATTTGAATCTTCTTCGTTTATACGAATATAATACATATTGTCACACTTGGAGCAGAATCGCATGATTTGATTATATAATTCTTTTATATTATTTCTTTATTTCAATTTTATTTGATTATTATATACATATCTTGCTTTTTTTTAATTTTTCAAGTAGGTTATTATAATCCACCATTACATTCATTTTATACATGTCCGTTTTTATTATTTTTGATTCTTTAAAATCGGTTTCTATTTGGGTTTTTACAAATGCCTCTAGCTTATCATAATTTCGCAAAAAATTTTCTTTTATAAATGGCCGAAAATTTTCAAAAAAATGAATATACACATCTTTTTGCTTCAAAACAATATCACATACAGCAATATTTATATTTGAGTATTCTATAATAGTTGTATAATTTGCAATATCTTTATGTGTATTAGACACTCCGGGCTCATTTAGTAATGGGTTTTTGCACAGTAGTGTACAAAGAGTTAATAAAGTAGTAGATATTGTTTGACACGACGTCCACTGGTCCCCCCGCCAGGTATTCAACATGGAAACACATACTTTCCCACATTTATATAAATTTGGATTAAATCGTATACTATTACCATTTGTCCAATATTTAACTTGGGGAGGACTACTTGGGTAATCGTCGGGATAAGTAAATTCAAAAAAATAATTACCGCCAAAATAAGGAGTATCCGATGGACCAACAATCAACGCATAACCTTTCATCATGTCCGTATCATCGTGAATATAATATATACCATTGTCCGTAAGAGGCTGTTTAATTATTTTTTTTACATCTTTTATCAATCGGCTCATAGTTTCTTTGGGAACAATAGTTGTCATTACTTTGTATAACATGAAATATGTCTATATTCATTTCCTATAAATAATATAACAAAAAGTAGGGGGATTTGTAATATAAAATTCAATTTGGTTAAAAAAAATGAAATAGAAATATATTCATATATTATATCATATATATGAATAATGATATGACAACAACGTCTCAATACAAAGATCTTAACGAATTCTTAGCAAAGCATAGTGCTAAGAATACACCCGGAACGTGTGCAACGCATACAAGAATACCGGACAAAACTCTTAATATATATGGCGGCTCATATATCATTCCGAAACAGGAAGAGTCTTTATTTTATTCGCTTTATTATGAGCAGGTTTTTAATAACAAAAAAAAAGAACATTTAACGGAAAAACAGTTAGATGGTGAATCGCCGGTTGCGGTGGATTTTGATTTTAGATATTGTTATGATATAGATAGTAGACAACACACCAAAGAACACATCCAAGACATGGTGATTGTTTATTTAGAAGAACTAAAACAATTCTTTTTGTTCGAGGAAAACAAACCATTTGACGTGTATATTTTTGAAAAACCGTCTGTAAATAGATTAGAAGATAAAAGTCTTACTAAGGATGGAATACATATGATTATAGGTTTTCAAGTAAATCATGTGATACAGATGATGTTACGTGAGAGAATGTTGACTAAATTAGAAGAAATTTGGGACCTACCTTTGATAAATACTTGGGAGGCGGTTCTAGATGAAGGAATTAGTAAAGGGGTGATAAACTGGCAGCTTTTTGGGTCAAGAAAACCCGGTAATGAAGCCTATGAATTATCGCAATGGTGGACAATTACCTATGATAAATCGGATGGAGAATTTATGATGGATGAGCGTAATGTTCGCGAATTTGATATGAAACATCATCTGTACAAATTATCGGTTCGAAACACGGAAAATCCAAATTTTGAAATAAATCCGAAAATAATCGACGAGTATAATTCTAAACTAGAAAATAAAACAAATAAAATTAAGCGCCCGAGTAGCCGAACCAAGATTAATCTATTAATCTTAGATGATGATGGTGCGGATGACTACATTGCGTTAAGCGACATATCAAACAAAGATATGCTTGATAAAGCGGTAAATATAATGTTGACCAAATTAAAACCGACCGAGTATGAAATCCGAGAAACGCACGAATATGCGCAAGTTTTACCTGAAAGATTTTATAACCCTGGTTCTCATTTACAGAGTAGACAAGTAGCCTTTGCGCTTAAAAAAACCGATGACCGATTGTTTATATCATGGATTTCGTTGAGAAGCAAAGCCAGTGATTTTGACTATAATACCATTCCTGAATTATACGCAGAATGGAAAAAATTTCCAAAATCAAATCAATCAAATGAGTGTGTTACGAGACGTTCGATTATGTATTGGGCAAAACAATATAATTACGCCGGTTATGAACAAGTGAAAAAAGCATCCATCGATTTTGCAATCGAAGAAGCTCTAAGTACCCAAACGGAATATGATAAAGCTCAGGTGTTAAAACAAATGTTTAAAGATAAATATATTTGTGTTAGTTATGACAAAAAAGGTGCATGGTATAAATTTCATAACCACCGTTGGGTATGTGACAAGGGACTTAGTTTGAGAGAAGCTATTTCCAGACAAATGCATGAATTGTTTGTACAAAAAGAAGATATATTAAATAACGAGTTTACACATTACGACCCCAACGATGAACGATGTGAATTTATAAAGAAAAAAATCGCCTGCATATGTGTTTTAAAAAATACATTGAAAAAAACGAATGATAAAAACAATATAATGCGAGAGGCAATGGAGCTATTTTATGATGGCGAGTTTATTAGTAGTATGGATACCAATAAACATCTTATGTGTTTCAATAATGGAGTGGTCGATTTTAAGAACAAAATCTTTAGAGATGGATATCCGGAAGATTACATAACTAAAACAACCAAGATTAGTTATATTCCGCACGATTCGGACATGTGCGATGATTACCGAAATGTACAGAAAGACATTATTACCTTTATGGATAAACTATTTCCTATTCCCGATTTGAATCGTTATATGTGGGATCATTTATCCGCTTCTCTAATCGGTTCAAATAAGAATCAAACATTTAATGTTTATCATGGTAGTGGAAGTAACGGTAAATCTATTATTGCGGACCTAATGGCGGTAACTTTGGGTGAGTATAAGGGAACTGTGCCTATTACTTTAGTAACCGAAAAAAGAGGGCTTATCGGAGGAACCTCGGATGAGGTATTAAAATTAAAGGGTATCCGATACGCGGTTATGCAAGAGCCGTCTAAGAATGTGAAATTGAATGAGGGTATTATGAAGGAGCTTACAGGTGGTGACCCCATTCAAGCGAGAGGGTTATATTCCGAAAGTGAAATATTCGAACCTCAATTTAGTTTGGTTGTATGTACCAATAATTTGTTTGATATTGATAGTAATGATGATGGTACCTGGCGTCGTATTCGTAAATGCGATTTCGTATCAAAATTTATTGATGAGGGAGAGGAACATACGGACAATACGGAATACATATTCTTAAAAGACAAGACATTGAAAGATAAATTACCACAATTAGCGCCGGTGTTTGCGAGTATGCTGGTAAAACGTGCGTTTGAAACGGAAGGTATTATAGCAGACAGCGAATATGTTATGAACGCATCGAATAAATACAGAAAGGGTCAGGACCATATTTCTGGATTTATTGCCGAGAACGTGGAGAAAACGGGTAATGATAGAGACCGTGTGAAAAAGACGGAAATTTATCAGCAGTTTAAGATATGGTTTCAGCAAGAACAAGGTAATCGTAAAATGCCCAAGGGACAAGAGTTATATGATTATATGGATAAAAAGTTTGGAATTAATAAAAGCTCGGGATGGCACGGTTATAAAATTATTTATCCAGATAATGTAGATGAATTAGAAGAAATTGGCGAGGATTATTAGGTGTAACTAACTATAAATAAAACATGTTTACTTTGTATATATTTTTTATTAGATAGTTTTTAATTGTAAACGAAAAGAATCTAAAATTAAATCATGATAATAATAAAGAAAACCCAAACAAATGATACCCGTTCAAGATATAATGCATGCGGTGTTTTTACGTTCACCAAGTAACTTATTTGCCGAATTTATTTCCGAGTGCCAAAAATGGTATGAAAATCCTGCACATACTCTTAGTGAGATGCGTATGAGAGAGAATAAAAAACTAAGAGGTGACATGTTTGAAGAGTTTAGTTTGCTTTATTTGAAATATGTAAAGGGGTATAAAAATGTCTGGCTCTTAAAAGATGTCCCCGACGATGTATTGGGAAAATTAACCATGATACGCAAAGATATGGGGATCGACCTTATTATAGAAACCGTCGACACAACCTATATAGCGGTTCAGTGTAAATATAAAAAACATGTAAGCACTAAACAAAATATCTTATCCTGGTCCGCATTATCCACTTTTTACGCGTTATGTTTAAGAACCGGACCGTGGGAAAAATACATTGTCATGACCAATTGCGTGTATACTAGACATCAAGGCAAAAAAACGAAACAAGATGTTTCTTATTGCTTAAAGACATTACAAAATATTACAAAAGATGAATGGCTGCTAATGTGTAATGTACATGGACAAAAAATAGGAACTATGGAACCACAACAAATAATAAATGTACCCGTTACAGTAAATACACCTCTAATAAATGTCAAAGAAAAATCAAAAGCAAAAACAAAAGCAAAAGCAAAAGCGCCACTTTCGAATATTGAATTACGCGAGATACGTAATGCGTATTATGCGTCTAAATAAGCGTTTTTAGGCAGCAAATTATATATACCATACCCCAGGCGAATAATACCCTCCATAATATAAGAAGACCCAAATGGTAATATTATCAATACCAATAATAAAATAATTTTTTTCATAATAGACCAATCCGATGGAAAAACAAACATTGAAATTACAAATACAATTATAATCATGATGTAAACTATCAACAACCAATAATAATAAGAATGTAATGACTCTATTCCCTGCTCCTTATAATATGTGTTTCTTTCGTTTTTTAATATAGTTGTAAATTGTTTTTGTGTGGTGGAATCATAATTCTCATTTTCATCATTATATTTTTTATACAATTCAAATAAAGAAGAATATTCTGATAGCAAGACGGTGTAATTAGGTATTATATTTATAATCTTAGATATAATTGTATTGAATGCGGCTATATTGTATACAGATGTGTCAAAAGTAGCCGGATTATTATCAAGCTGAATTGTTTGGCTAATATTACCTGGCAATGATACGTCATTTTTTACTAAGCCCATATAATATGAAGATATATTTATTCATCCATAATTATATCTTCTAAAAACTACTAGAATTATGAGAAGAAATAAAATTACTTTGTGTATCGACTAATTAAAACGGATTGGTTGTTTTTGTAATAAGCTAAATCATTATTGTAAACAATGTATTATATTCAGGTAATAATAAATCTATTTTGCCCCTATCTACCGTATGAATCAACTCAAAATTTATGTTTTGTTTCCTGTTTGTATTTTTTTCCAGATTAATGCGCCAAGTGGGAGTATACATTTTATAGTAATTCGAATAAAGAACGATTTATGTTATCCACCAATATTTCTATAGAGTTTTAGGTAAATTATACAAAATAGTGTAACATATTTTGTATAAATTATAGACAATGTGTATTTTTTTTAGGAAAATGATTATGGTTTTGGTTATATTTATAAAATAGGTATTGCTTTACATAGTAACAGGTGTAAACAAAAAATTACGATCTCGCCCAAACATATTACCAAATGATTCGGTCGCCGGAACGGCAGATGCGGAGGAATTAGTAGCCGACTGTGCCACAACACATTGACCCAACGTAGAATCCCAGTTCATACCCGTGGTGCAACACATTTGTCCTATACACGTTGACGGTAAACCTGTAATCCAAGGACTGTTCAAACTTGCACCCGGTACAGGCGCGTTTTCAGCTGAAAATTTCCAGTCATACATGTCATATTCCATATTGTTTCGACTGAATATGGAAAACATTGTACTCCATAAATAAATACTTGCTATAAGCGCAACAATCGCCACCAACACGTAATAAATATTAGTTGGCAATATATTATAACGGTTTAGCATAGCTAAAATAATTATGGGAATCAACATGAAGACAATAATTTTCATTAAATGAGCATATTCGGCGTATTTTTCTCCATAATAACTATTGATTTCAATCATTCGTTGAGAATTATTCTTAATATCCTGCATTTCCTCTAATTTTTTTCTAGATGCGGCTAATTCATTTTCAACAATTTGAATTGCCGACATTTGGTCACCTAGTATGTTTTGGGAAGTCGACAATTTATCTGTGTAATTCTGATTTAAATTTCCAATGGTTGAATACAAATTAGCCCGAATAGTAGAAATCTGATTTATTTTCGTAATAGTATCTTGTTTTTGTGATGTAGTAAAATCCGGATTTGCTTCTAAACTATTAACTAATTTTTGTTCCATGTCTTGTAGTTCAGCTATATTAGTAATGATATTTTCCGTTGTGGAAGGATCGCTAGAACCCGTAGTTATAGCGGATGACATATTCTATAATTTATACCAAGATAATTATATGAATCTCTAAAAAATATGTAAACCCATTGATTAATTTTTTACAACATTCATTGCGACCAGAATACTCGCTGCCGCTAAAATAGAGAATAATATATAAGTATAATTATGTTGTAATGCTGTTATGTCACTGTCAGTTAACATATTTTGAACATTTTGCGATATGTTAAATATCTCGGTTTCTTTTGCGTAATTATCCTCTATATCAAGCATGTTTTGTTCTCGCGTACTACTATTAGTAATTAATTGATTATTTACGCTAGTAACATTGTTTTTTAACTGGTCATTTAAGCTATTCATTTGTTGGGATAAAAGATTTAAGGTCATTCCTAATTTATTCAATTGTTGACCGTCAACACTTGTAGTTTTTGCTAAACCATATTCGTCTCCCATTTCTCCACCAACCGCATACTTACTATATGCTAAAGAATCAATATTTACTACATTTTTCGTAACACCTAGTGGCGGATCAAGTACATTATTAGGATAAGAATATAGTTTATAATCGGCGTCAATATATGCGTATTTACCCAAATTTGCAGGAATTCCAACATCTTGTGTTTTATATATTGCGCTTGCTCCACTACCTATAGTTGGCCCCGTTGCTGCGTCGCAGCTAGATGTCATTATCCAGGCGGTTAATTGTAAATTTCCGTCTTTTCCCATAATTAATGCGGCGGTTCCACTAGGTGATCCAACAAAGTCCCCAAGCGCAAGTGTGTCATTTGCGGAAATCCAATTTTTACCATATTTACCTTTTGCCGCGGTAAATGCCGGGTTTGCGTCATGTATTTGGTTAAATGTACCCGTTCTCCAAATAAAACCTTGGTCGTCTTGTGGTCCCGACCCTCGCTTTATCACCAGATTTCCATTATCAAGTACCATCATGAAACAATCAATTCCAGG
>Ga0209084_1002953_pt1 | contig 12756 bp, 4 predicted proteins | sample C_130820_MF_Meta_FD_187309 | JGI IMG/M metagenome (GOLD analysis project Ga0209084, IMG submission 187309) | Freshwater microbial communities from Lake Croche, Canada to study carbon cycling - C_130820_MF_MetaG (SPAdes) (version 2) | ecosystem: Environmental > Aquatic > Freshwater > Lake | place... | reverse complement strand
AACACGCCTTTGAACGACATTGCACGCCTGAGTGACAAGGAAGTCAAACACTTCAAAGCGCAGATTGCCAAGGTGGTTGATGGTTTGTCGCAGATGCCATCACAAGTTTCACGTGAAACACCGCTGCTAAAACAGCAGTTTGCCAGCACGGAAGCTCAGAAGGTTGCTGAAGCCCGGGGCGAAACGACCAAAACGGCGGGTGGAGAGATGCGCCGCCTGCGTGAATACGTGGGCAACATGATTGACAAGGCGCTGACACGGAACATCCCAGAAGGCGCGGTCACAGAAACTGAAGACGGCCCGATCCGCACTCAAGGTATTCGAGAAGCACTGGAACGCGTCAAAGAAATCATTGACGACGGCAAAGCTAGCAAGACACTGTTGGACGCAGCCCAGAATCAAGCCGCACGCATACTGCGCGGCGAAGACCTTGGCACGCAGGTGTACAACAAGAAAGTGGTGGAGGCAAAGGCAGAGAGAAACGCGTACATTCCGGGGCGTAAAACTGTCAGCTACGAAGCCGCGCTGGCACCCGAGGGTAGCTCATTGCGTGAGCTTCAAGATGCTATAAAGCTGTATGAAAGCACAGCTCAGGAAGGTGAGATTGCTGGTGAAGGCGCAAAAGGTCAAGGCCAGTTGTTTCCTGAAACACGCAAAGACATTGGCTACATCCGTGCCACACCGGCAAACTTTGCCAAGTCTCCAGAGATTAAGCCTGTATGGGAGGCGTTGGATCAGGCACGCAAACTCAAGGCAAAGACAGAAGCCAACCAGAAAGCACGCGCTACCAGAGACAAGCAAGGTTTTGCGCAAATTGAAGCAATAGAAGAACAGCTTGAAGCCCTTAAAAATCAAATGCAGTTTTTCCTGCTTAAGCCGGGAGACTTCAATATTGGTAAGTATTCAAATGCAGACATTGCAAAAATGTTTGCGTCATATCCAGAAGCAGGCGTTACCAAAGAAGATAAGGCGTTGATGGATCGTTACTTGCAAGTATCAAGGCAAGGCATTGGTAAGACCGCTGAACAGCAAGAAAAAAACATGTCTGTGTTTACTGAGGAAGAAAAACAAAAAGTAAACAAGTTAATCCAAGACTTCAACACAAACAAGATTCCTGAGTACGAAAAGAACGTTAAGCAAGCTTTGCAAGCACTTTCATTGGGACAACGTCTTGAAAGCACAAATAACCGTTTAGTTGAACTGATGCAAGACAACAATGCGGCTGTGCGTAAACAATCAGAAGCAGCTCGTAAAACTGTTGAACCACTACTGGAGAAGTTAAAGCTCATCAAAGATAGTTTGCGTAATTCTGTTTTGTTGACTGACGGCCAACGCGCAATGCTTGACTCAGAAGTTTCACTTCAGAACCAGCGTAATGCGTATCAAAAGGCTATGGCCATTGCGATGGGCAAAGCCCGACAGCGTTTGTCTGATACGTTGGGTGAGTTGCTTGATCCTGAAATTGAACGCGCACGGCGTTCTTTAAAAGCAGCCAAGACTCGTCTGGCTACTGTTGAGTCACAGATTGAAGCAGCCAAGAAAGAAATGACTGAGGGTACTGGCCAAGCGCCGAACTTAATTAACAACTTGCAAAAAGTTCAAGGGCTTGTTGAAAACATTGAGACCGCTGAAACAGAACTGGCCGACTTGCAAGAAGCCCGCTTTGGTGAAATTGAAAACGACGTTGTTGTCACCGAAGCCATGCTGGACAAAGACCTCAAGACAGAACGTGAGTATCTAGAACTACTTGAGCGCCAGTTGGCAGACATGCGCAAAGAACCTTTGACTGCGGTTGAAACTGGCAGAGCAGGCGAACTAGGCAAACTCAAGTACCCATTCTCTGCACAACGCGTAGAGTCACAAGTAAAAGCACAGCAAGCTGCTGTGGATGAAGCCAAGAAACGTGCGGATGAGTTTCAGAAAAATGTGCAGGTATGGTGGCCCAAGGTTACTGCTGCGTTCAAAAAGGACGGCATCAGCGTCAAAGACTTGCCCGGCGCAGTGTTTGAAAAAGGCCGCAAGGTTGCAGACATCAACACGCCAGAACAGAAGCGTCTTGATGATTTGCGCGACAACGGTATGCAGGCGGCAAAAGAAGTTGATGAGGCCGCAGTACTTCAACGAGTCAAAGACAAACAGATTCAGATATTTGATGACGAAATCTTTGACGCACGTGGTGAAGTTCAAAGCTTTATGGGGCCGGAAGATATGAATGCGTTGGCCGACATCATGGCTGACCCCAAGACAACCAACGTCAAACGTGTACAGGCTACGCTCAAGCTAGGCGCTATGCAGAAGCTGGCTTCGTTGGAAGCGCAAAAAGAAGTGTTCCTTACAGGCAAACCAGCCAAAGCACCCAAGGCAGCCACTGTGCCAAGCACCACTGCGTTGGCGGCGGCTAAACCATTCCGTACTGGGTCAGGCGTAGCGAAAGCGTTTACTCCAGCAGAAATGGATGAGATGGATCGCGCTGATATACGCGATGCCAATGAGTTGGCCAAAAAGATTCTTGGCACTAAAGCCCCGCAGTTGAAAGAACCAAGCAAGCGTAAGCAAGGCAAAATGGTTGATCCCAATATGGGATTGTTTGACGACTTTGAATTTTCTCGTGGTACACCAGTTAAAGGATTGACCAAAGCTGAGCTTGAAGCAGAACTCACCGCCGGTATGGGCGAGCCAGTTACTGGGCGCAAGATTGAGGCAATGGTTTCCGAGAAGTTAGCAGTGTATGAAAATCTTGACGAATACCTAAGCAAGTTTAAAGAAGTCACTCGAAACGATTTGCGCAACAAGATTCCAGCAGATGCCAAAGGCTTTGTACAAAACGGCAAAGCGGTACTGTTTGCCAACAACATCGGTAAAGGCCACGGACTTGGCGTGCTGCTCCACGAAGTTGGCGTGCACATGGGGTTCCGCAACTTCTTTAACGAAGGCCAGTACAACGCGTTGGTCAAAACAGTCAAGAACTGGGCAAACAAAACTGAAGACTCAATGGAGGCGCGTGTTGGTAAAGCCGCCGTGCGCAGGGTTGAGGCTGCTAACACTCCCCCACACCAGATTGACGATGAGTTGTTGGCATACGCTGTTGAGGAAGCCATGCAGATGGGTGTTGAGCCTGTCGGCGTTAAAGGTGGCAACGCAGTCAAGAACTGGTTGAAGATGTTGGTGGACGGATTTAAAAAAGCGCTTGAAAAGTTTGGCATTACCTCTAAGAACTTGACTGCTGGAGACTTGGTTAACTTTGCTTACGGCGCGGCGCACATTGAACTCAAAGGAACTTGGCACGGTACAGGCGTTACTTTTGACATGTTTGACCATACATATATGAACACTGGTTCAGGGGCGCAAGCTTTTGGTTGGGGAACATATCGCGGGCAAAGATATGGAACTGCCGACAATTACCGTGTAGAAGCAGTTACAAAAATAGGCGGCCTTTATGACCAATGGGTTGAACGACCAGACATACAAGCATGGTTTAAAAGTCAAGAACCTGAATTTATAGGCAAACTGCCAGCGGGTATCCCAGAACAGTTTTTAAACATGCCTTTGCGCGAAGTTAATAACGCGCAAACCGGTGAAAACCCATATAAAATTTTTAAAGAAGCTGTTCAAGGCGAAATAGAAAACATTGAAGAAGAAAGGCCAAAACATGCTTTAGCAGCTTTACCCGCATCTGCATTACCAGTTAAAAACTATGGGTACGGGCCTGTAACTGCAACACCCGCACGAACTGTTGCCAGACCTATTGTTGTGAACACTAAGTTAAAAACGCCTATTGCCAAACCTACAAGTTGGCGTGTGGAGTGGATGCGTGGATTATCCGTTGCAGAAGTAGATAAAAAAATTCAAGAACTTAAAAAGTTTGCAGAAACTGCGGATGAACATTTAAAGGTTCCTTTTGTAAATGCGGTTTACAAGGGCAAACAGTTTCATGAATTGTGGAACACAAACAGAGCTGCCGCATACACAGTAAATGTTTTTGAAAATACTATTAGAGAAAACAACGGCACTCCGCCAACTTGGAAAGAAGCTATTGCTGCAACAAAAGTTGAGGCTAAAAAGGATTTAAAAGACTTTGAAGGTTTTGAAAACCCTGCGTCAAAAGACGCATACAACACGGCAAAAGAAGTTCTAGACACTATTGACGCGCTTGACGTAAACGACTTCCAATACAACCCGCCATCTGGGCCGCCTGTGCCTGAGCCAGCGGGTTACATGATGCGTACACTACACACGCGGCCTGAAAACGAATACATTCTTTGGGATCAACATGCAGACAAACAAACAGAAGTTGTTAAAGATGCGTTCAAACGTATCTATGATTTGTTAGACAACAAACAGCAAGCAGTATTTAACCGTTCAATAGGCCATGTACGGCCAGATCGGCAAAGCGGGAGTGATTTGTATAACGCTTTAAGTGCTGTGCTTGAACAAAGCGGTATGCCAAGTGAGTTGTGCCCTATGTTTACGTCTGAAATGTTGCATGCCGAAGGCGTTGCGGGTGTAAAGTTTTTTGATGCTGTATCAAGACACGCTTCCTTATACACAGCAGCGCCCGGTACATACAATTACGTTGATTTTGGCGACAAAGATGAAGGTGCGCAAATCATTGCCACTGACATCAACCCAATCAATCAAACACGGCCAATGCAAAAGGGTGAGATGCTGTTCTCGCGTTCAGCGGAATACACCAACCCAGAGATTGCAAAACACAGTGAATTTGTTGACAAGATTGTGGCTAAACAAAAAAGTTGGTCTGAAAAGATTAAAGCCAACGCCACAGGTCTGGCTTTTGAGACACAGCTTGTAGATAGGTTTGCAGGCTTCGAGCGTCTGGCCAAATACATGGAGCCACTCAAAGGCACGCAGATGTTGTACTACTTGCGCATGTATGACCAGCGCATGAACTTTGTGTCACAGGCAATCTCTAACGGTGCACCGGCAATCACTGAGAAGACCCGTCCCGACGGACGCGTTGAGCGCGTACTGGAGAGCAAAGAGAGCGCTAACATCCACAACGTGGTGCAGATTCTGAAAGACGCACAGCCAATGGTTGGCAACGCTGAAGCAGTCAACAGGCAATTCACCATGTATATGGCATCTATCCGTGCAGGTAACAAAGGTCTGAGTTCACTGAACTTTGGTGAAGGCGTGACACAGGAACTGCTGAACGATACTATGGCCGCCATCAAGGCAACACCCGGCTTAGAAGATGTGTTCAAACGTGCGCGAGATGAGTACAACGCGTACAACCGCAACTTGGTGAACTTTGTTGTCAGCACTGGCGCTCTATCTAAAGATGTTGCAAAGCGTCTGCTCAGCGAGAATGATTACATTCCGTTCTATCGTGAACGCAACGGCGTGGCCGAGCTTGTGATTGGTAGTGAGTCTCCTATCCGCATAGGCAGCATTGCGGAGCAACCATACCTACATGAGTTAGTTGGCGGTGAGAACCCTATCCTTGACTTTTTGACAAGCTCTGTGCAAAACACCAACTTGTTGATGGATATGGGCATGCGCAATTTGGCAACCAAGAATGCTGTGCATGAACTTGTTGATCTGAACGCCGCTAAGTTTGTAAAAATATCTTCTGGCCCCAACGTGGTCAAGTTCCGTGTTGACGGGGAAGATCGTTACGCAGTGCTGGCTACCGAGAAGGTCAAGATCGGCAACAAAGAGTTTGATACTGGCGTGCCCGCCGACATACTGGTCAAAGGTATGGAGGGTATCCCTACACAGATGCCAGCAATGCTGCGCGTCATGGCGATGCCGTCTTTGTTGTTGCGTAAAGCAATTACTATCAGCCCGTTGTACATGGCGAAGCAGTTGTTCCGTGACTCTGTGGCCGCACCTATCATCTCGGGTGCCGACTTCATGCCGGTCATTGGTGCGCTGAAAGAACTGAACTCTTCAACCAAGCAGACGCTTGAGCGCCGTGGTATTACCGGTGGGCAACAGTTTACTGGCGGTGCCGCCGACCTCACCAAGATTTTGCGGGATGTGTCTGAGGGTAAGCCGGGCTGGATGTCTGCGCTTGGCAAGCTTGAAGCTATGGGCATGGAGGCAGATGCCACGACACGCCGTGCGCAGTACAACAGCTACATTAACCAAGGTTTGTCTGAGATGGAGGCAACACTGTTGGCGTTGGAGTCAATGAACTTCAACAAGCGAGGCGCGTCCCCATCAATACATGTAGCCAATGCACTGATACCGTTCTTCAACGCACAGATTCAAGGTCTGAACGTGTTGTACAAAGCGTCAATGGGCAAAATGCCTTTTAACGATCAACTGCGTATCCGTGAAAAGATGTTGCAGCGTGGTGCCATGATGGCCGTGGCCAGCCTCGCCTATGCCGCCTTGATGCAGGACGACGACGCGTACAAGAACGCTACACCTGACCAAAAATACGGCAACTGGTTTGTGCGCATTCCGGGTTTGGATGAGCCTGTACGCGTACCAGTTCCGTTTGAAGTTGGCTACATTTTTAAAGCGTTGCCTGAGGCGTTGTACAACAGCATGGTCAATGAACATGGCGGCGAAGAAGCTGTGCAAGCGTTCAAACAAATCTTGCTTCAAACAATACCCGGCGGTTCGTCATACGGCATACCGCAGATAATGAAACCCGCTATTGAAGCAGGGCTTGGCAAGTCGTTCTACACGGGTAGGGACATCTTGTCTGCGCGTGAGAAGCAGCTACTGCCAGAAGAACAGTTCCGCGCCAACACATCAGAGCTGGCCAAGAGCGTTGGTAAAGCACTGGGCATCTCCCCCATTGTGTTTGAGCAGCTCATTAGTGGCTACACCGGCACTATGGGTACAGCGTTCATGCACGCACTCAGTGTGGGCATACCAGCAAATGAAACCCCTGAACAAGCGGTTAAGCGGCTGTCAGACTATCCTATTGTTGGTGGCGCGTTCCAACCCAATGACGCTGGCGGCATCATCAATAACGTGTACGAGCGCATGAACGAAAACCTCAAGGTTAAGCACACGTTTGACCAGATGGTGAAAGAAGGCAACATGTCTGGCGCAATGGATTTACTGCAACGTCGCGGCAACGAGTACATGCAAGCCGATATGGCCAATAAGTTTAAAGCCAACATGAACAAGTTGACTCAAGCTGAACGTGCTATCGGTGCATCAAACATGTCGCCAGCAGAAAAACGTGCGCAACTCGACAGTATCAGGAAGATAAAGATCGCCGTGGCGGAGACTGTGAGACAGGTTTCCGATAAAACCATACACCTATCAACCCCTTTCTGATGCCAACAAACGCTTGAGTGCGGTACTTAAAAGGAACTGAGGCGCGTAACCCCAGTTCCTTTATCTTCACAATATCCAACCCGGGAACAAAAAACCCCTCCCCCGGTTTAAGTGTCGCCCACGGATAGATTATTTCCATTGAACTGCTCTTCCTCAAAAGTTATGTGCATAGCGTTGACGCGCATGGACGGGCCGTTTGTCTTGCCCAGCATATCTTTCTTGGAGTACTTGACGCGAAACATTTTCTCCATCTGCTTCTTGAAGTCATCGTAGCTAAAGCTCATGCTGACGCAGTGCTTCCTGAGAAGTTGTTCCTCAATGTAGTACTCTCTGAATCCGTCTGCAAGCGTTCCGTGCTCAACACGCCCAAGTACTTTTGATCTGGTGAGCGACTTGTCAACAGACTCGCCATCCCCCCATGCGGCCATTAGGCGACCCTCAGCTTTCTTAATGATGATGAAGCTTCCGTAGTTGTCTCCGGTGTAGGCGTTTAATACATCCTCAGCGGTGCGCACACTGCCACGGATAATGCCACGGGCTTTCTCAACAACTAGTTTAAGAGCATCAATAACTTTCTGCACTTCTACATCAATGATACCGGCGTAGTCCTTGCGAAGAAGTACAGCCGCAGCAACAATGACCGTGCAACCAGCGTGCCAGTAGCGTTCGTCATCATCGAAGTTCATGACCTTTTTCAAGTGTGCGTGCGTCTTGGCTACAACCTCCTTCGCCACCTCTCGATTTTTGGTCAACCATCTAACCCAAGCCTCACCCGCCACGCCGTAGTGACGCTTTATGTCCAGCAATACTTCACGCTCTTTAGGAGTCCAGACCAGCTTGATGTTTGGGTTCCACTCAAGCATACGCAAAAGCTCGCCGTTTGAACTGAACTTCCTTGCGCCAGCCATGTAGTCGGTCAGGCTTTCGTTGGAGGTCATGGTGCAGGTGGTTTTCCAAGACGTGTTGTTGATACGTTCCTTGTTGGCTCCCGCATCCATACGCTCCTTGCCCTGCGCTTCTGCAAAGTCAAAGATAAACACCGGTGCCCATTCCATGTTGGCACGTTGGGTGTTGGTGATCTCGTCAACCAGCAAAGGCATACTGTTGAGCAAGCCAGCGCGTTGTTGCATGGCTACTGGGGATGTGCCTTTGCCTGTCCTGTACCTCAGGGGGTGACCCCACACACCAGCCTTGGCGCTCAGCACCAGCGACTTACCAGTGCCCGACTCGCGGGAACCAATGTGCCACACAAAGCCTTCGTACTCGGTGAACCGCATCAGAGGCGCACCAAACGAGTCTAGACACACAGCCAGCGCCGTCTCCATGTTGGGCTTGTTCACGAATATGGTCTGCCACAGCTTCTTCCATGTCTGCAAGTCACCATCGCTGTTGGTGTTGCGGTTAATGTTCTCCAGACCGGGCATGGGGATGCGTGTCTCTCTGCCGTCTTTGGTGAACACGCGGTTGTTGTAGACGAAGCTGTCGTCTACCTGCCAGCCACATTGATACGGGACAACGATGGGCTTCTTGGACTGTGATGCCTCACCTACACAAGCGCGTACATACTCATAAAGCTGTTTGTCGAAGCCAGCAAATGTGGACACGATGTTCTGGCTTGCCAGCCACTTGAGCGTCTCGTCCTTGCTCACGATTGATTTCTGTGGGAAGTTAAGTGTCATCACGCCTTCGGGACGCACAGCGGCCATGTGAACCAGATGTTCTTCCTCCATCTTAAGCAAGTCAACCACAAACAAGTCGTACGGAACGAGCTGAGTAGTCTTCTTGGATTTCTTGCCGTCCTCGTCTTCATCAATCCTTACAAAGTACACACCGCCGTTCTCGCCGTAGCTGTACCCACGTGGTGGGGGTGGGCGTTTGACTGCATCAATGTGTTCTGGTTCGTCGCTGTCTCCTGCATCCTCAAGCGCAAAGAATTCTTCTTCTACGAAATCTTCGCTGACAGTATTCAGTGGTACGACTTTCTCTGTGTTGTCAACCTTAATCTCCCTGCCAAGGATCAGCGGATTTGTAATCTTCCCCCAGTGTGGACAACTTGTGCATATCCCGGGGTTCAGTGAATCCATTGCAACGCAAGAGTAAGGCCCTTTGATCTCCGCCAACTTCTGGTGCATGCGCTCGTGTGGGTACGGATGCAGGTCGCTCAACTTAATCGCGTGTTCCACACCATCATCACAGACCTTAGCCCATGACAGCAACGCCCTCCAGACAGGTTCTTTGCCGTCCTCTTGGGCTGTGGCAACGTAGTCAGCAATCTGGGCGCAGTGAGGTTGGAACTCGGCAAAGACTGTGCGGCTGTTCTGCATCATTTTGATCTGTGCAGTTGTCTTCACGTTCTTTGGCCGCGCCCCCGGCAACATGATGGGGTCAGCTTGCGGTGGTGCCTTCTCCTTAAGGTTGGAATTGATGACTTCAGCAAACGCATCGAAGTCAAACACGTCGCCTTCCATCAACAGCTTTACAGGAAGAGGTTGCACATACTTCTTCTTGTGGTTCTTGGTGCCCGGCACCCGCATCAGCCTAGCTGCATCTGCGGTGACCGACATGTCGATGACCATGCCTTCTTGTTTGCATAGAAGTTTTATGTTCTGTGCAACAGGTCGCCATTCAGCAATCGTCATGTCGCGGGACATCGGCCAATAGCAGTGCAGTCCCCCACCTGAACCAACAATCCACGGCTTGCCAAGCGTATCAAGCCCGACCTTTGCCATGAACGCATCCAACGCCAGTACCGCATCTTTCTTTGATGCGTACCCGTCCAAGTCAACAAAGAAAGACTTTACGTGCGTAGCTTTGTCAGCTTCGCGCTTCTTTCCATTGAAGCATGAGACCGCGTAGAAGATGTCGCAGTTATCGTTGTTCCAGTTGTCTATGTGGGGGTGCAGTTCCTCGATTGTGTCCGTGAACACATGTTGTTTTCTTTTTGTGAGTTCTACCGCGCAGTACGAGCCTAAACCCGGAGACGGCAAAACCACCGCTAGGAACTCAAGCGGAGTCATGTCTATCCTTTGGGTTATTTGAAGTCGTCGTTCGCGTGTTCTACGCCTTGTTGAAAGCCTTCTTCAAATCCGTCTTGATAGATTGATTCTCTGGCATCAATAAAACCAGCCAAGCGTTCTACAAGCGTCTCAACCCAGTCCGGTGGAACTTTGTCGAAGCCCGTGATGTAGATGTAGCGTAGAAGTTCGTTGTTACTCAGTTGCTTAGGTTGAATGCCTTGCATGTTTTTCTCCAAGCCTCGTCGGCTGTGCTTGATGTTTGTAGGATTTTGAGAAGTGAGCTTGCCGATGGCCGGTAAGCTACAAAAACTTCGCCGCCGCCGAACCAGTTGTAAACAGATTGACGTGAAACGCCAAGTGCTTGAGAGATTCTTACGACAGAAAAGTTGTGGTGAACAGCCCAGCGCCCGAGTTGGTTACCCAACGTCTTCGGCGCTTTCATGACCATGTTGATTGTTTGTTGTGAGTAAGCCATGTTGTAAGGGGCCGAAGCCCCCTCCCCTTTAGTCTTCTTCCCAATCGTCAACCATTGCCGCCAAGTTTGATTTCTTGGCAGGCACGGCATTCGGCTTCTTCTCTTCCTTACGCACAGTAGGCTCTTCGCTTTCTTCCTCCACAGCAGGCGCGGCCTTGGCTTTCTTTGCCTTGGGTGCTGGTGCTGGCGGTTCTTCTTCCTCAGCCACTTCAGCCACGGCAGGACGTTTGCCAGCAATAGCCAGAGGAGCCGCCACCGTAGCGGGTTTCGGCATAGTCATAGAAACGGCACGCTGGGCTTCGGGAGAAGCGGCTTTTGCGGAGACTGTCTCATACTCGTCATCGTTCAACCAGCGCATCTCTTTGAAGAACAGCTTCGGGCTTTCCGACTTGGTATCAAACTTCAGACGCGTCACGACCAAGCTGGGGTCAATAGGGTCTTGTTGCGCCATCAACCACTTGACGTACGCCTTCAACGGACGGTTGTCGCCTTCACCATCACCAAAGATGGACTTAGCTGGCAGGGTCAACTGAAGAATGTCGCCATCCATATCGTTGGCTAACACTACGGCAACACGTTGCTGGAAGCGGCATGCGCGGCTGTTGTTCTGACCAGACCCTGCAATATTCTGTGGGCAGTCTTTGCAGTTGGAGTGCTGTCTGTTGCCAGCATCAATAGAGGGTGTCTTACCATCAGCCGACCAGCAGTCAGGCGCAGACACCTCACCATCGTAGGACTTGGCGTAGAACACGCGGCCAATGTCTGGCGCAGCGGCAACGAACACAACGTCCAGATAGCGTTCTTCGATTGAAGCGATTTCTTTACCGCCGCTGTACAGACGGAACACGCCGCCTTTGATTGAGATACGTTTACTTGTATCCACACTGCCGCCAGCCAAAGCTTTGGCAACTGAGGACATGCCCTCACGATTCTTTGCAAACGCGGGTACGTTTGCTTTGTTAAAAAGCGTCACATTAGTCATGTGATATTTCTCCTGATTACTTGGTTGGTTTGCGAACAGAGATTGCGTACTCAGTTAATGAGTTCAATCCGGGTGGTACGAGGCCGGGGTTGTCTTCAAGAAATGTCGCCATGTTGGTCTGCGCAATACGCTTCTCCAACAAATCAACGGCTTCGTGTTGAAGCACGAATGTCTTGAATGAATCCCAGTCTTGTGTGTTGTAGCGTGTCTTTGTTGACAACACTACAGTGCCTTGGTCAGTGCGCACAGAGGACATGCCCAGTGCAAGCATCTGATCTTTGAGTGCAATCTTCACGGTATCTTGTTGCCGCTTGATTTCCTCAACTTCGTTTTCGTACGCTTGAGTCAGCTCTTGAATTCGAGCCGCCATCTTACGATACACCTTTGCCAACTTGTCCATTGGGACGTTGACTAACTCATTGCTCTCCGCTTGTGGGGGAGCGTCATCATCGACTGTTGTAGTCATTTGCTTCTCCTGTTTTTTTGTCTAACGTTTAACATCATACACGGAACAAATCCAAATGCAACTCCTTTCTTTAAATATTTTTAACTTCACTGTCAAACATATCTACCAGCAATTTATGGTCGTCAACTTTACCCGCCATTGCCTTGAATAGTTTTTTCTCAATAGGGCTTGACTCAATGTGTACTACAGTAACTTTGTCAGAGTTCTGACCTTTTCTATCTGCGCGTGCAATGCACTGCGTGTACATCTCCACGCTCATCAGAGGCCCAAAAAACACAACAGTATCTGCGGCAGTTAGGGTAATCCCGTGAGCTGTTGCTTGCGGTTGCATCACCAGTACGCGTATCTTGTCAGTGGTCTGAAAGTCACCAATGATCTGCCCACGTTTTGTTGCTGTCACGTCGCCATGAATTTGTCCGACGGCGTAGCCCTGCTTGGTGAGGTGCGTGACAATGGTGTCAATGCTTGAACGAAACAATGCAAAAATTATTACCTTGCGTTCTGTTTCTTCAAGCACTTCTTCCAGCACATGCAGTCGAGGAGACGCATCAAA
>Ga0209084_1002949_pt1 | contig 12773 bp, 6 predicted proteins | sample C_130820_MF_Meta_FD_187309 | JGI IMG/M metagenome (GOLD analysis project Ga0209084, IMG submission 187309) | Freshwater microbial communities from Lake Croche, Canada to study carbon cycling - C_130820_MF_MetaG (SPAdes) (version 2) | ecosystem: Environmental > Aquatic > Freshwater > Lake | place... | reverse complement strand
AACCTTCCAGGTCTTGCCGCTATCAACACTGAGAACACGGGTGTAGCCAGACGATGTGCCAACAGGAGTCCAGGTCTGACCGTTATCAACACTGTAGGCATAACCTGTGATCGGACCACCACCATTATTGATTGGGCTCGCAACACTAACGGTGAAAACCCTATTGGCAGCACGAATCTTGACTGGATAAGGAGTCGACCTGGGCACGCCACTAGCCTTGAAAGGATCCGCCTGTAGACCAGTCTTTGGCGAAAGCCACGTCACACCACCATCAAGTGAATATTGAAAACTCGTCAAGACACTCGCACCAGTACTCGGTGCGGTTGAACCAATACTGAACACACCACTTGTCGACGCAACCCAGTTAGTTGGGAGAGCAGGTGCTACTGGAACCACTGTTAAAGCGTTAGAAGGCACACTGTTGCCATTGATGTTTAGTGCACGAATCTGCACAGTCGTCGACACGCCATTAGTCAGCCCGTCGATGGTGAATGATCCATTCGAAACAACTGCGTTCTGATAAGTGACACCGTTATCAATCGAGTACTGGTAGCCCGTAATTGACTGAGCAGTCACATCTGTAGGTGTTGTAATCTTCACAGTCGCCGATGCATTCCCAGCAACCACAGAACTAACAACGGGCTTAGCAGGAACCGCCTTCGCCAGGCTCACGGTCACGGGCTCAGAAGCATCACCGAAACCGACACCATTCAGTGCACGCACTTTAACTGAGTAGGTTATGCCGTTGGTAAGCCCACGAATCACAAGCGGAGACGCACTTCCAAACATCCAGCTCTGCCCGTTGTCAAGCGAGTATAGATAGCCGATGATCGCTGAGCCACCATCATCCGAGGCTGCCGTGAATGTAACGACCGCCGAGCCATTACCAGCAACAGCTGACGTAATCACAGGAGCATTCGCGATTGTTCTTGGCGTGATGCCCACTTCGTTGGAAGCCATCCCGGATCCTGCAGCATTCACTGCACGGATCTTCACACCATAAGCAATCCCATTAGACAAACCCGTAATCACAAGAGAAGCAGAAGTTTGGGCTGGGGACACAGTAGTCCACGAAGATCCACTATTCACTGAATACTCAAAGTTCGTGATGTTAGCACCGCCATTATCAGTCGGGCCAGTGAAGTTCACTGTCGCTTGACGATTGCCAGCAACAACGGAAGTAATCACAGGAGCATTAGCGATCGTTTTCGGCGCAACACTTATTTCATCTGAAGCTACACCAGGCACCAAAGTAGGCGAAGAAACATATTGACTTATGTAACCCAAACCCACCTGACCGTAATCGTTGTCGCCCCAACATCTCACTGAACCTGAAATAGTCAAAGCGCAAGTGTGGTAGCCACCCCCAACAAGTGAGACAACATCTGTTAATCCAGGCACCAGAGTTATTGGCCACACGTCACTCCAAGATGATGTGTTGGTATCACCCAAACCCAACGCGGCATTATTCTTCGTGGCCCAGCACTTAACTTCGCGAGAAACCAACAACGCACACGAAAAAGTACCAGCCAAAGCAACGTCGGTGACTTCAGTCAACCCAGGCACCAATGTAGGCGAACTCACATGATTGCTGTAGTAACCCAAACCCAACTGGCCGGTGTAGTTATAGCCCCAACATTTCACCGAACCTGAAACCAATGCAGCACACGTGTGATAGAAACCTAAATCAATTGATGTGACGCCACTTAAGCCAGGCACTAGGGATGGTGAAGATACCGATCCACCGCTGTAACCTAATCCCAACTCACCGTCACCGTTGTAGCCCCAACATTTCACCGAACCTGAAGTCAACAAGGCACATGAATGGAAGCCGGCCGAAATGGATGATACGTCAGTTAACCCAGGCACCAATGTGGGAGAAGAAACCCCAAAGGACGACCCATAGGGCGCAAATGGGCTGTTGTAACCCAAGCCTAAATCTCCATACTCGTTATATCCCCAACATTTCACCGAACCTGAAGTCAAAACAGCACACGAATGACGATTGCCCAAAGCAAGCGAGGCAACATCAGTTAAGTCAGGTACTACAGTCGGTGATGAAACCCCTTCCCTAGAAGTAGGGCTAATGTAACCCAGGCCTAACTGACCGTCACCATTGTTGCCCCAGCATTTCACTGAACCTGAATTCAACAAGGCACACATGTGGTAGTAGCCGGAAGCAATCGAGACAACATCAGTCAATCCGGGCACCAATGTGGCAGAGTTCACAGATTGGCTGCCAGTTTTGCTCACATAACCTAAACCCAATTGACCAAAGTAGTTGCGACCCCAACACTTCACAGTGCCGGAATCCGACAAAACACACGTGTGCGAATATCCACTTTCCAACTGCACGTATTTCTCCTGGCCAGCGCTTGCGCTACTTCCAGTGCTGGCGAGAGTGGTACATAGAACCATCAGGCCAAGACCAACACGGACGATTACAGAAGCTAAACGGTTCATAAGGTTCCTCACAACAGGGATTGATGTGAATCTACACCATGCGATGATAATTGCTAACGTAGTTAACATTTTGTGGGTGGTTCAGTGACTACACGCGATTACGTTTCGCCGAAATTTGTAGCTGGCGACCTACCGACCGGTCCTTTGTCATGAAGTTCCCCTCAATCCCAAAAGTTGGACGCCTGCAAAGGAATAAACTCTCGCCTGAATTATGAGTCTCAGTCAAACTATCTACACTCAGGTTTGACTGCTAGAGGTGGAAGATTAGAGTGCTCCAGGGACGCACTGGTGGATCCTGCCATGCACTAAAGCGCTCTTAATTCACTTGAGATTCTTGAGCGCCTGAGTGAGCAGAGTTCCGCCACTGTTGCAACGGCGCCACCCAGACACTTAGACAGCGAGCTGCGCAGTTTACTGAGGCGGCCAGAAGAGTCAGAGCCCACTGACCGCCGCAGAATGTTCAAGGGAAACAAACTGCCTTGAACATTCTGCGACTGACCTCGAGATTGACTTTCATACTTCTGTTGCTACTTGCTCCAACTTAAGAAATCAGAGCCAGGACTACAGACGAGGATTTCTCGGCAAATGACGCCGGGCTTGATGGCATGCGATGATCCTTGAGCACCTGACCAACCCCAGCTGTTAATGCCGATGAAATTACCTTTCTCATCAACAAGCGGGCCACCACTATTACCTGGGTCAACCGCTGCATCTGTGACCACAGTATCCTCATCAAAATTCGAAACAATGCCCATCGAAATGGATCCTTCAAGCCCGTATGGCGAACCTAAAGCAAACACACGCGTTCCTCGCACTGGAGCTGTGAGTCGCGGCGTCAAGGAAGTAACGTCTCCGAGTGTGAAAATTAACGCAACGTCATTGAGAGCATCGTAATCCCACACCGCGGCACCCAAGTTTCGACCAGACTTGCTCGCCTTCACACCGCCGTTGTAGCAGTCTTTAATGACGTGATTATTGGTGATAATTGCACCGGAATACCCATCGGCTATGGCACTCTTTGGCAGCGTTATGTCAATTCCAAATCCAGAGCCGATGCTTGAACCACAGGTAATCTGGTAAACAGCTGGATCAACAGCATCGAGAACGCTGGCCACTAATGCTTCAGTTGAAAATGGGTCACCGCTTGCACCTTTGTCTCCAGTAGACCCTTTATCGCCAGTCGCGCCCTTATCTCCGGTCGAACCCTTGTCGCCGTTAGAGCCCTTGGTACCTGGAGCACCATTGTTGCCGTTGGCACCCTTATCTCCGGTTTGACCTTTGTCACCGGTGGAGCCTTTGTCTCCAGTTGCACCTTTAGCGCCCGCAGGACCAGCATTGCCCGTAGCACCTTTATCGCCGGTTGACCCAGTCAGACCAGTTGCACCTGTTGGGCCACGATCACCGGTTGCACCTGTTGGGCCACGATCACCGGTTGCACCTTTGTCACCAGGGAGACCTTTGTCACCAGTTAACCCAGCAAGTCCAGTTGGACCTCTATCTCCAATCAGACCTTTATCGCCGGTGGATCCAGTAGCGCCTTTGTCGCCAGTTGGACCTTTATCTCCGGTCTGGCCCTTGTCGCCCGTCGCACCTTTGTCCCCCGTCGCACCCTTGACTCCTGCAAGCCCCGCGTCACCGGTAGCTCCCTTGTTGCCAATGGGACCTTGATCGCCTGTCGGACCTTTGGCACCAATTCCTCCTGCTGGGCCTTGCGGACCAAGGACTGACCACTTGAGTGCGACTTCGCGAGAGGTGCACTTCTTAGCAATTCGGACTGTGCCATCAGTCTTGGTTACACAAGCAGAAATTTCAGCGGAATTTGGAGCTGCGCCCGCAATCAAGGCCGCGCTCAGAGACAAACCCACGCCAATGGCGATACTGACTGTAAGTGCTTTAGGCTTCAATTTTTCCTCCATCATCGTTGCAAGCATGCAACTTTTACATGGCAACCTTATTAAGAGATGGAGACTAAGACGCAACCTTGTGATTCCTAGGTCGGTCGGCGTGTCGGGCTACTTCAGAGCTGTTGTTGCACTCACTGGTTCTGAGGCTGGTCCCCAGCCACGCGATGTGTATGCACGAAGTCGGACTGAGCACGTTTTATTGCGCTTGAGGCCCTTGATGAACTGAGTAGTTCCTGTCGCACCTGCGCTCCAGTTGTGCCAGCTACCACCGTTGACAGAGAAGGCATACCGAGTGATTTTGGAGCCACCGTCGTAATTTGGCGCCTGAAGTTCGACCTTGAGCTTGGCACTAAGACCCGTTAGCCCAGTGATGGTTGGAGCACCTGGAGGTCCCGGCATTCTGGGAATGAGAACTAGATGAATGGTCGATTCTTTTTGAATGTTGTAATCGCTGAGAGTGCTGCCGTCGTTTAGTTGCTGGCCTCCGAAGATCAAACGCTGTTGGTCTGGCGGAGTGCCGGTCTTGTCCATGACTTTCTGCTTGACGTTATCAATGGTGTCTGTCGGTTCGACCTCAATCGTGAGTGTCTGACCTGTCAGTGTCTTCACAAAAATCTGCATGGCATTCGCCGGAGTGGCTGTAGTAATGACCAGTGCAGATACTGCAACTGCGGATAACAAAAGTTTGAAGCGTCTCATGTTCCAAGAGTAGGGCTCTATGGGAGGAAGTCGCCGCAAGCGTGCGTGCGCGGTAAAGGTTTTCCTGCATAGAAATTGCAGCTCAGTAGCGAACGGCATCCCTTGGTGCCGTCTTAACTGCGTACCTAAAAATTTGGTGGGCTCCTGCATGAGACAACTTGCTCGTACCCAGTCTCGCCGAATCATTCGTGTCTAGAATGAGCAACAAGGTCGGTTACATTACTCCTATACATTCTTTACTGCTGAAAAAGTCACATGGTCGTACAAATGAAATGAGGCCGCGCGATGCCTAGCCCATCCGCATGGAACAGTTACATTGCTATTGCTGGCGTAAAACACGACGACACATTCGCTGGACTAGCCCGATTCAGAGCACGCTATGGCCTAGCATCTGACATTCAACCGATAACGATTGGCGGCTCTAGCGCAGGGCTAAATGATGCCTACTTCGCCTGTCTGAGGGTCACGCTTGCCTACACCGCGCTCGATGCCCTTGAAAGTGCTCTTAAAATCAAGAAACAAATTAGATTCTCGGATGCGAATATAGCGAGTGGATTTCGAGCCCAAAGAAACGAAATCCTACGCGTGTTGGTGCCTCTTGGCAGCGACGCCAAGCTCAGGCCAAACGAGAGGTCATTTCTAAGATTTATGGATGGCGAGCATGAAGACCTTCGCCCAGCTGTTTATGCCATTCGAAATCTCATGAGCCATGGAACGTTGACTGCGAATCGGCTGGGTTTGGACAAGTCCAAGGCACGCAGGCGACTCGTGCATGAGCTTGCCGAAGTCACTTTGTCAGCCTGCGATAAGAGGTTTGCAGAGTTCGTAATTCAACGTCGTGGATAACAAAGCACTCAACAATCATTCTCCAAAGTGGCGTTGCAAGGCGGTGCCGCTTCATTCTGCCGGGCGCACCGAGCCTGAGAGCCTCTTTACCTTGGAGTCACTGCCTCAATTTTGCAACATTCGAAGATACGAGGAATAGAATTCAAACGAGCATTCACGCTCACAACTTTGCTGTAACCATATCCACAGCTGGGAGCTCCAATGAATCTTAAACGCTTGACCTTTAGTTCATTCCTAGTGGCAGCATGTCTAGTGTTGGCCGTTGCTCAGAATGAGAGTGCCAGCGCAAGTTCAAACGACAGTATCCAGTGCTCGCTTCATCCCGGTAGCGACCTTAGGGGATGTAACTTGTCTGGCAAAGATTTGCGAAACGCTAACCTGTCACATGCTGTATTTGGTACGCGCTATATTCCGAAAGTGACTGCGATCCCAGCAAAATGGTCTCGTAAGAAGCACACAGACTTCCTCTCCTTTTCTGAGATTTACGACATCGCCGGCGCCTGTGGGGACGTCTCATGGGATTCGGGCATGATAGAACGCGCGCTGTGTTACAACTCCATGCGCAGAGTTGAAATTAAGTATGGCGATCTGCTTTGTAAGGGACCGTACTGGGCAACTGATTCCATCTTCAATGGCGATGACGAGAGGTCTGTATTTTCCTCAATCACTGTTACCTGCAGTAGAGAAATAACCAGTGGCCGAACGGCTAAACCGGCTCGTTACATAAAGTCATCGCTTTCCAACACCAATCTGAGTGGCGCCAATCTGAGTGGCGCCTCCTTAAGCGAAGTTGACCTCAGTGGTGCGAATCTCAGTGGGACTAACCTAGGCGGGGCTAATTTGAGCGGGGTCACTTCTGGTCGAATCACTGGAACTCCTCGCATGCTACCCAGAGGCTGGAAATTGATAAAGGGATACCTTGTCGGCCCAAAGGCCAATCTGAGCAAGGCAAAGCTAACAGGAATGAATCTTTCAGGTCTGAATCTCAATGGCGCTGATCTGAGCGGGGCTGTGCTAACAGGAGTGAAATCAGGTGGCATTCAAGGCGTGCCAAAAGCACTGCCTGCCAAATCAAAACTTATCAATGGCTACTTGATTGGTCCAAGGGTTGACTTGCGTGGCGCGAACCTCGCAGGCGCGGACCTCAGCGATGTAGATGTAGCTGGCGCAATACTTAGCAGAGCTAACCTATCTGAGGTTAAAATTTACGGGCTTAGCTCAGGAAAGATTGCGGGACAACCGAGCGCCCTGCCAACCTCTGTTCGTCTCATCAACGGTTATTTAATTGGCCCAGGTGCGGATCTTCGTAATGCCAATTTCTCCTCACTCGATATCAGTGGCGTCAGCCTTAACTTCTGCGATCTAACTGGTGCGAACCTCAGCAATCTCAAATCTGGAAACATCACCGGCATGCCGACCGCGCTTCCCATCGGTTGGATACTGCGCAATGGTTATCTCGTTGGCCCGAGTGCAAACCTCAGCGGCGCAAGCCTCGATGGTGCAGATCTGGCAGAAGTTGACTTAACTGGCGTGTCTTCTGGAGGCATCAATGGGACACCTTCGAAACTTCCTGCTGGATGGCAAATCATCAACGGTTACCTCATCGGGCCAGGAGCCAACCTAACCGGAGCGAATCTAACGGGAATAGACCTCTCAGATGCTCAGTTAACTGGCGTGTCTTCTGGAGCTATGAATGGGACACCTTCGAAACTTCCTGCTAAATGGCTTGTCATCAACGGCTATCTCATCGGCCCTGGAGCAAACCTCACAGGAGCAAATCTGGACAGTGTAAATCTCGCAGGAGCAAACCTCACAGGAGCAAACCTAAATGAATCTCACTTAGCGGGCTCTAGCCTATTTCGTGTCGATTTAAGTGGAGCAAACCTTCAGATGGCGAACCTTCATAGAGCAAGTCTTGAGGAGGCACACCTCCCTGAAGCAAACCTAACTCGAGCAAACCTCGACAGTGCAGATCTCACAGGAGCAAACCTCACGGGAGCATATCTTCAGAGTGCAAACCTCACCAGTGCAAATCTGACTGGAGCAAATCTCACTGGAGCACTTCTTCAGAGTGCAAACCTTGCGATGGCGAACCTTCATGGAGCAAGTCTTGTGGAGGCACATCTCCCTGAAGCAAACCTAACTCGAGCAAACCTCGACAGTGTAAATCTCACTGGAGCAAACCTGGACAGTGTAAATCTCACTGGAGCAAACCTCACTGGAGCATATCTTCAGAGTGACCTCACTAGAGCAAACCTCACAGGAGCAAACCTCACGGGAGCAAACCTTCAGAGTGCAAACCTCACTAGAGCAAACCTCACGGGAGCAAACCTCACGGGAGCATATCTTCAGAGTGCAAACCTCACTAGAGCAAACCTCACGGGAGCAAAGCTTCATGGAGCAAGTCTTGAGGAGGCACACCTCGCCGGAGCAAACCTAACTCGAGCTGATTTAACGAGTGCTTATCTTTATGATGTCGATCTCAATGGAGCAAACCTCGAAGGGGCAACCCTCGACGGAGCGGATCTGAGTTTGAGGTCTTACACAGTGAAAGGCCTACCTTCATCCTTGCCTAAAGGATGGATTGTCCTAAACGGAGTCTTAAAATATCAGATTTAGACTTGGATCGGTAGCAACTCTTTACACACACGGCAATCTAAACGATGCGTCACTTCGCGACCCATTACCATGCCATCACGCATCCAATTGCGTAAGGCCATCGTGGCTCGCACATCGTCCCAGTTGTAGCAGCGCAGCCATGTCCGGACCGATTCAGATTCAGCTGTGTTTGCAATCGCTTTTTTGTACATGAGCAGCGCCTCTGCACCATTGCCATCATCTACGTGCCACTCAAAAGGCACCAAGGGAGCAAGTGTCTTGATTGAGTAGCCACCTAGCGGAGACTTCTTGGATGGTGGGAATGCGACAGACTTGGCAGTCTTAATCAGATCGACAAAATAGTCGCCGACAAATTCAGCAACTTCATCTACAGAGGGCACGCCTGCACGGTCGGCATACCGCTGGGCAAATCGCCTAAACCAAGTCACTTCAACTGGCGAGTAGTGAAAGATTCCGATCGTCTTTCCTGCCGCCTGGGCCGCGTCAACTTCGCTGACTAGGTAATTCCACATACTCGACAGCACACTGAACTCCGCCTCAGCATCATTGCCATAGTCTTCAAATGATTGAGCATCATTCTCATCCCAATCCTTCACGAGAGTGCGATCGTGTTTGATGTAGCCGTAGAGAAATACTCGATCCGGTTCCATGACATCTGTGGCACCGATTTCCTCAAGCGCTGCCTGGCTGTTTTCTAGGTCAATGTCAATCTCAACGTCAAAACTTGGGACATCAAGGATGTGCCCCGTAAGCACTTCGGGAATACCGCTCAGATAGACCCTCGCTCGTTGTGCAAGGACAGCATCTGCGTTGAGGTCGTCTGCAAGTTCAGCAATTGAGTCAGCAACAATGCCAGCAGCTTTTGCGGGGGTTACGCCGGCCAACAGCGTGACATGGCCAGAGCCCTTGTACTGCTTCATCTCATCAAGACATACATTCGTGAATTGGCAGGTCGGACACTTCTTGGCGTTGCCGTCATACATCGGGATTGCAGGCGCAGGAACATTTGGATCTAGATTGCGCTGGATCGCCTGCCCCACAACGAACTCAGATGCCGCAAACTTACGCAGGTAGCGGTCCATCGCAATCTCTGCGCTTCTGCCAAGACCGAATTTGGTGGCAGCTAAATCCGCCCAAGCAATCGCACTTCCATCTCGCCCGATGACCCCTGCCATCGTGTTGCCACTACCTATGCCCAACTGGTTAAGGTGCGTGACATAGTGCGCCAGCTGAAGTGCGTCATCCTCGCGTAATCGCCCCTCGAGTTCGTCACCGTCAACAGTCAAAGTGCGAGAAATCTGAGTTTGCCACACAGTATTTGACCGATTGTCCTCAATTGCTGAATGCGCCTTCACATCCACTGGCAGCCATGACGCTGTTGCACCATTGACCGTTGAGTGTCGGATCAAGATGTCAGGACTACTCACTCGCCTACCGGCTTCAAGCACGACCAGTCCAAGTTGTCGTCCGATTTCTATTTCTGCTTGAGCCCCGATGGTTGCACCGAGAATGATGTCGACCTCGGGGTTGAATAGCGCTTCAACAGTTTGCGCTTGTCGCTGACTTGGGCCAGCATCTGGGTCGATGTGGATCCATCTATCACAAGTTGCCTTGATCATTTCAAAAACTCGAGCTTCGTGCTCATGGCCTTGCCTAGCAAGTTCCTTTGCCATGCTGCTGACTTCAGCTGGTTCGCCCAGATCAAAGCGATTTGGCGCATTCTTCTTGTGTAGGAATTCATGGCAAGCCATTGAGGCTCGTGAGTCAAGGCGCATGCAACAAGGTTAGCGCTTTGCAGTAATCGCTTCTCCGATTAACAACAGTTTCTTGCCGCGATGATTCAACTAACCACTTCAAATCATGCGAGTGAAGAAACAGGCAACGAAGAATTAATGTCCGTTAGCACTTAGTCGTTCCCTAATTGCCTTCACTGCCTGTGATGAATCTTCTGGCATTCGCCAACCGTCAGAAGGCCCCTTGTCAGTGTTGATACTTTCAAGTGTGGCCAACCTGCGACGGACAGACTCCGGAATGGCGGCATTACCAGCCAGTGACCACAGCACGAGTGATTGAGTGGCAAATGGCACAACTGAATCGTTAATTCCAGTCGTTTGAGGTGTGCCTGGTGAAGTTTGAACTGTCTGGAAGAGTCCCTGAATCCGCCAACTGTAGTCGGAACTATCCGCTAGCATCTCCAAAGTGTTCGCTGCGGTCTTGGGGTTTGCCGCAACAATCCACTTCAACAACGCAGGATCATGATGCTCCACAGTCAAAATGCTCTCGAGGATTTCCGATGTCACGTTTGGGTGCTGAGCGATCATGAAATGTTGCCCTATGCATTGATCATCCCGACCTTCATCATCGACGCAGGCTGGGAAACTCGCAAGATATGCGAGTTCAGAGACTGTGAGCGCGTTAGATTCGTCACAGTCAAGCAGGAGACAATGCCAAGTCGGATAGTGATGTCCAATACTTCTGACGAGGCCACGATTCGCCTCGGATGCAACAAAGCCTTCTGAATAAAACTGATCAGTAACCGTCTCACAGAAATCTTCCCAGATGTCATCTAGCTCGTCGTCATCCTCAAAACCCATTGGACGTTCCGAGGCGGGCATAGAATCAGAGTCGCCGAATGCAATCACACATGCTTTGGCGAGTGCATCAACCTTGGTCGCATCATTCGAATCAAAGTAGTCCTCGGGATTCTCAGTCGCATCAACGATTAATTCTTTAGCTTGTTCGTATTCTGCAGTCACTGCCCAACCTCATTCTCAAACGCAAACCTAGTACGCAGGATAGCAACGAGAAATACTTTTTTCGAGAGATTGGCAGAACTAAGTTGCAAAATGTTATCTGAGTGAATCGCCCATCAGTAAATGAGCACGACTACATGTCCCCTAAAGAGAGGATGTAGCCCCTTGGATGCCACGTAAACAAAATTCGCAACAGTTCCGTAACTAACTACAACTTCTCCACTGGGGCGTAGCGAAGCAGTAGGCGCTTCACGCCAGCACTCTTGAAGTCAATTGTGGCTTCAGCCTTTTCATTCTGACCTGTTGTGGCAGTCACTGTGCCCATGCCGAACTTGTCATGCAGCACACGATCGCCCACATTGAGGACCATGACTGGTTCATCACGCTTTTGTGGCCTGGCAAATCCTTGAGTGGTGCTCATTCCAAGCGACCGTGCTTCTTCACCTTGTCGTTCGACGAGTTCGGCCGGAATCTCCGCTAAGAACCGTGACTCTGGGTTGTAGTTCGGCTGACCAAAGGTTGAGCGTGCTGATGCGCGCGTGAGGAACAAGCGCTGGCGGGCTCGGGTCATACCTACGTATGCCAGACGGCGTTCTTCTTCGAGTTCGGTAACTGAACCGAGTGAGCGTTGGTGCGGGAAGACACTGTCTTCCATACCGGTCAGGAATACGACTGGGAACTCAAGACCCTTTGCGGTGTGCAAGGTCATGAGGGTCACTACCCCGCCGTGTTCGTCACCCGTTGGGATTTCATCCGAGTCGGCTACAAGTGAGACGCGCTCAAGGAAGTCTGACAAGCGTGCTGGTCGATTGTCCTCGTTCTCAGATGCAAAGTGAGTTTCAAATTCACGAGCAACATTTTCGAGTTCGCCGATGTTCTCAACGCGCACTTCATCTTGCGGGTCTTTGCTGGCTACGAGTTCCTTGAGGTAGCCCGATGCTTCCATGGCTGCAGAAACAATTTCTGCTGGCCCAGCACCCGAGTCGTCCATGGTCCGCAGGTGGTCCATGAGTTTGGCGAACTCTCGCAGAGCTGTTGCTGAGCGGGTCGCCAGCGTATGGATCTCGTCGATGCGCCCGAGGGCTGCGCTGAAGGTGATGCGCTCACGTCGAGCAAACATTTCAACTGACTCTTCAGCCTTGTCGCCGATGCCACGGCGTGGAGTGTTCAGGATACGGCGTACTGATACGTCATCTTCTGGGTTGGCGATTGCTCGCAGGTAGGCCAGGGCGTCACGGATTTCTTTGCGCTCATAGAAGCGGGTACCTCCGACGACCTTGTATGGGATGCCTTTGCGGATGAAGACTTCTTCAACGCTGCGCGACTGGCTGTTGGCGCGATAGAAGATGGCCATGTCTTTGAAGTTGTAGCCGTGGTTGTCGATCAGGTCGTCGATGCTGCGGGCGATGAAGTCTGCTTCGTGATATTCATCGGCTGCGACGTAGATGATGATCTTTTCGCCATCACCTTCAGCCGTCCAGAGGCGCTT
>Ga0209084_1002948_pt1 | contig 12777 bp, 9 predicted proteins | sample C_130820_MF_Meta_FD_187309 | JGI IMG/M metagenome (GOLD analysis project Ga0209084, IMG submission 187309) | Freshwater microbial communities from Lake Croche, Canada to study carbon cycling - C_130820_MF_MetaG (SPAdes) (version 2) | ecosystem: Environmental > Aquatic > Freshwater > Lake | place... | reverse complement strand
AAATATAGCTCAAGCATCCTATATTTTAACGACCAAGGATAGAATAGGTAAAATTGTCAATAAGAAGATAATCTATCAATATTCTAAATAAAACATACTTTAGGTTTATTATCAATAGCTTTCCTTTATCTTTGAGAAAAAAACTAATGAAAAAATTAATTCCTCAAATCATTACCTCTATTGTCATTGTGACTTTAGTAATTGGTACATCTTGCAACAAGTTGAAACCTGACTTTGCAGTTGATTTCTTTTCCAAGACACTTTATATTAAGCTTAAGGCTACAAAGGCATTGGGTTATGGTCAATTAGGGACTGCTCAACCGTTAGCAATCAATATTGATTCAATTATTAGTGCTAATGGAGGTGGCGGATTAAAGCTTAAAAAATTCACTTTGAAGGAGGCTCATTTGGATGTTGTTAGTGACACTTTTACATCCATGGATGCATTGCAATCCTTTGCTGGAATGGTTGTTAACAATACTGATACTTCTAAAATCGTGTATAAAACTCCAATGCCTCAAAATGGAGCAAACTATGTGAGATTAGATATTTCCAATGACGATTTAGTGGCTAAAGTTAATAAGACATCAACTGTTTTTACAGCTTACGGAAACATGAATAAAGACCTAGTTAGGGACGTAACCTTATCGGTTAGAGTAAGATATTCGGCTACTTTAGGTTACTAATCTAAGTCTAGTATTTAAAAATTAAAAACCCTTTTGATTATAAATCAAAAGGGTTTTTTTATGATTATTAAGCTTTGGTAATATTATTTTACCTCTTCAAATTCTGCATCCTGAACGTTAGGATTTGCACCTGCATCAGCGGTTTCTTGACCTTGATTTGGTTGTCCTTGTCCATCAGCACCTGTTTGAGCGTACATTTCCTGACTGGCAGCTTGCCAAGCAGCATTTAATGTAGCCATGGCGGAATCGATTCCTGCGATATCTTGAGCGGCATGAGCGGCTCTTAGAGTGCTTAAACCTGATTCGATCGCTGATTTATTTCCTGCAGAAAGTTTATCTCCATATTCAGTTAATTGTTTTTCTGATTGGAAGATTAAGGAATCTGCTTGGTTTACTTTATCAATTTTTTCTTTGGCTAATTTATCTGCTTCAGCGTTGGCTTCTGCTTCTTGTTTCATCCTTTTGATGTCCTCGTCGGATAATCCGGAGGAAGCTTCGATTCTGATTTTTTGCTCTTTACCGGTTCCTTTATCTTTAGCGGATACGTTAAGGATTCCGTTTGCATCAATATCAAAGGTTACTTCTACTTGAGGAACTCCTCTTGGTGCTGGTGGAATTCCGTCTAAGATGAATCTTCCCAAGGCTTTATTGTCTTTTGCTAAAGAACGCTCTCCTTGCAATACATTGATTTCCACAGAAGGTTGATTATCTGCAGCCGTACTGAAAGTTTCAGACTTACGGGTAGGGATTGTAGTATTGGAAGTGATTAATGGTGTCATTACTCCACCTAAGGTTTCGATTCCTAAGGATAAAGGTGTTACGTCTAATAATAATACGTCTTTAACTTCTCCTGTCAATACTCCTCCTTGGATTGAAGCTCCGATAGCTACTACCTCATCTGGATTTACTCCTTTGGATGGTTCTTTTCCGAAGAATTGTTTAACTACTTCTTGTATTTTAGGGATTCTTGTTGAACCTCCTACAAGGATAACCTCATTGATGTCATTCACTGTGTATCCTGCATCTTTAAGAGCTAATCTACATGGCTCTAAACATTTTTGAACCAAGTCATCTACTAATTGCTCAAACTTAGCACGAGTCAATTTTTTAACTAAGTGCTTAGGATTGTTGTCAATTGCTGTGATGTAAGGAAGGTTTATTTCGGTCTCCATTCCAGATGAAAGCTCGATTTTAGCTTTTTCGGCTGCTTCTTTTAAACGTTGTAGCGCAACAGGATCTTTACGAAGGTCAATGTTTTCATCTGCTTTAAATTCGTCAGCTAACCAATTCATTACTTTGATGTCAAAGTCATCTCCTCCAAGGTGTGTATCTCCATTAGTAGATTTAACTTCAAAAACGCCGTCTCCTAAATCTAGGACAGACACGTCAAACGTTCCTCCACCGAGGTCAAAAACTGCGATTTTTTGTTCGATGTTCTTTTTATCTAATCCATAAGCTAAAGCTGCTGCTGTAGGCTCATTGATGATTCTTTTTACGGATAGTCCTGCGATTTCCCCAGCCTCTTTAGTTGCTTGACGTTGAGCATCGTTAAAGTAAGCAGGAACGGTGATTACTGCTTCAGTAACGGTTGTACCTAAATAGTCTTCCGCTGTTTTCTTCATTTTTTGAAGAATCATAGCCGAGATTTCTTGAGGGGTATAATCTTTTCCGTTGATTTCCACTCTTGCGGTATCATTTGCTCCACTTACTACTTTATAAGCGATGTATTTTGCTTCTTGAGCCACTTCCGCAAACTTGCGACCCATAAATCTTTTTACGGAAGCTACTGTATTTTTAGGATGTACAATTGCTTGACGTTTAGCAGGATCCCCTACTTTAATTTCGCCATTCTCTAAGAATGCTACGACAGAAGGCGTTGTTCTTCTTCCTTCTGCATTGGCAATCACAACAGGTTGATTACCTTCCATTACTGCGACGCAGGAATTTGTGGTTCCTAAGTCAATTCCGATTACTTTACCCATATATTTATTTTATATTTTTTCAATTTGATATTTATTTGTCTTTCAATAGGAATGCCAAACCAAAAGAAGTAAAAATTGAGGGTGTTAATTTGTCATTTTGTCAGTGGTGTTGGTATTGGATATGACAGGTTGGAGGGAGTGATTTGGTTTATTGTTGAAGAAACTGGTAGATGCAAAATTTTGCGTCTCTAAAATTTGATAGATTCGGTTTGTTTTATAAAGGGTTGTTCACTGCTGTGAACAACCCTTAGAAAAATCAAGAAATCTTTCTACCATATGGTCGCACCTACGACGCTAATATGAAATCGTTTTTACTGTTTTCTACAAACAGTTCACTCCTACGGAGTTGTTTTCTACCTCAAAAACCTTTACTGATTATCAATAAGTTATGATGTGTGATTTTTATTTATCAGGTTACGGGTTACGATGCCGTAAATAATTGGCTTCTAGTATTTTAAGTGTAACCTAACCGTAACCTTTTCGTAACCTAAGGTTACGATTTTTTTGATGTCTGAATCACAGATTAAACATCAGCCCAACCAAAGGTTGGCAGGCAACAGCTGACAAGGATTACTCGGATTTCACGGCTTTTTTTGTTTTTCTACCATCTGGTCGTCCCTCCGGGACTTTTGTTGATTACTAACAAGTTATGATGTGTGATTTTTTTTGTTAGAGAACGGAGAACGATGCCTTAATTTGTTAATTGTCATTAAGTTAAGCGTTCTGTAGCCGTTCTCTAATCGTTCACTAAATTTAACGATTTTAAGTTGCAATAACGGTTTTGAGGTTCTGACATATACTATTGTCCTAAGTGATCGATTTATCACAAGATAATTGAAAAAAAGTTGAAAATAATTTGTAAGTTGTTGATAGTTAGTAGATTTCCAACCACCTCGTCTTCAACCCACTTTAAAAATTGATTGTTTTTACGGGAAACATCATGCTATTTTTCCGCATGATGCCTTATTAGGAGAAGAGCCAATACCGTACGAGTTCCTCATAGCTAGGATAATAGACGTTATGAATCGCGTCTCTACCAATGATTGGTTTTGGAGAGGGTTTAGACTGTGTTATAAACTATCTCCACTTTGCACCACTCAGGTTTAATATTTGGATAGTTATTCATTCTGAGAGAGAGAATGTGGATTAGCGACTGTGCAAAGACCTCTGATTTTACTGTTTTTATCTACAAATGGAGAAGGAATGGAAATTTTACTCCACCACACACCACTTTCCTTCAAATATGGAAAGCCATATTATAAACTGCATTATATCAATGTATTATGCATAAATATTAATAATAAATACTGGGATTAAGTTTGGTGGATAGAATAGAAAAGTTCCATTTAATTTGGGATAAGCAGGAGGCTAAATAAAATTATCCACATGTTAAAAGTATTGATTAACAATTAGTTGCAAAATATCAACATCGTTTTGTGAATATTTACCCCCATAGTAAAGTGGTTGCAAGTGGAGGAAAAAGGAGGAAAGTGTATAATTTTGACGTTATTAATTACAATATCTAAAATCCCGATGTCAGAGTATTATGGTACATTTGATTGTAAGATGGATCCTAAAAATAGGTTCATTTTACCAGCGGGGGTCAAACGACAAGTTGACCCAGCGGATAAGGATAGATATGTATTTATGATGACTAAGGGTATAGAGGAGGACAGCTTATTCCTTTACCCAATTCCAAATTGGAAAGTCTTTTTAAGTAAGCTGAAAGAACTGAACAATTTTGATCCTCAGAATATTGAAACTGTCCGTTATTTTATGGATTGCAGTTTTGAGGTTGAAATGGACAATCAGAATAGGATTGCAGTCAATAAAAAATTAGTCGATCATTTGAACATGGATTCCTCTAAGGAATTATTGGTTATTGGTTTATTGGACTATTTTGAGATATGGGACGCATCCACTTATGAAAAACGTAAGAAGGAAAAACAATCCAATATTAAACAATTGGCACATGCTACTTTAGGGTCATTGTCAAAAAAAAATAATAATAATTCTAATTCAGAGAATCCTAAAATATAAGCTCCACAAAATGTACCACAATCCAGCACTATTAACTGAATCCTTAGAAGCCTTGAATATTAAAAAATCAGGGACTTATGTGGATGTTACTTTTGGTGGAGGCGGTCATAGCAAAGATATCCTAAATAGATTAGGTAAAGACGGAATGTTGGTTGCTTTTGACCGAGATGAGGACGCTCAGGCGAATATTCCTAAAAAAGATGACCGATTTTTATTGATTCCTCATAATTATGCTTTTATTAAGCATTATTTGCAATATTTGAATAAACCATCCGTAGATGGGATATTAGCGGATTTAGGAATTTCCTCATGGCAAGTTGATCAGGAGGATAGAGGATTTTCTTTTAGATTTGAGGATTCCGTTTTAGATATGCGAATGGATAAAAATACTTCCATTACGGCAGCTGATGTATTAAATACTTATTCGGAAGTAAAATTAGTCAAATTATTTTCTGAATATGGAGAGGTAAAAAATTCCAAAACCTTGGCAAGAGAAATATGCCGTCAAAGACAAATTGCTCCTTTTAAATTGACCCAAGAATTTGTTTTATTGGCGGATAAAATTGTCCCAAGAGGAGATACTTTAAAAAAATATTTAGCGCCTATTTTCCAGGCCTTAAGAATAGAAGTTAATAAAGAGTTAGAAAGTTTAAAATCCTTTTTGTCTAACGCAGAAAAATGTTTAAGTCCAGGAGGAAGGTTAGCTATAATTACCTATCATTCTTTAGAGGATAGAATAGTGAAACAATTTTTTGCCACTGGCAATGTAGATGGCATAGAAAATAAAGATTTTTTTGGACGCAGTTTTGGTCCATTTAAAATTATCAATAAGAAACCGATTACTCCTACGGAGGAGGAAATATTTAAAAACCCTAGAGTTAGAAGTGCAAAATTAAGAATCGTTGAAAAAATAATCTCATAAAATAAAGGGAGGGAATTATAATATGGGTCAAAATGCGATTAGGGAGGATTTAATTAAGCCTCAAACTGAACAAAAAATTGCTCAAAGTAGCAAAAATGTCTATCAAGGGAATGTCCCTATACAGACATTTGTTGACTTGCCTAAAAAGGAGGCTAAAAAGACTCCTAAATTGACTGAATTTACTGATCCGGTTCAACCCCCAAAACCTCAAACTAAAAGTCGTGTTTTTGAATTATTAACGCGCACATTTCCTGAAATTGATTTTAACATCAACAAAGAATTAGGGTTAAAATATTTACCTTATGTATTATTTTTTGCACTTTGGATGGCCATTTTAATTACCAATCATCATTTTGGGGATAAAACTTTGGTGGAAATTAATAGAGCAAGAAAAGAATTAAATGATAATAAAGCGGACTATTACACCCAGAATTCCATTTTGAGCAATCAAGCTATGCAGAGTAGTGTAGTTAAAATGATTGATTCCTTTGGACTGGGCTTAAAAGAATTAAGGGTTCCTCCACATAAAATAAAAGTTTATAATAAATAGATTATAAATGGAAGGCGGCGAGAAAGAAAATATTAAAAAAGTTATCCTAATAAGGGTTTATCTATGTTTATCATTGATGATTCTTTTTGGTGGGTGCATTATTTTCAAAATTGTCCGTACGCAAACCATTGATGGGGAAAAATGGAAATCTTTTGCTAAGGTAGAGACCCGTAAATATGTAAATATAGAACCTATCAGAGGGAATATTTATGCTTGTGACGGAAGTATATTAAGTACGTCCATACCTTTTTATGATATCAGATTTGATGCTTCTGTAAAAGCAAATCCTGATTCAATCTGGAATAAGGGCATTGATAGTTTGGCATTTAATTTATCCCATTTTTTCAAGGATAAAAGTATTGCTGACTGGAAAAAAGAATTGAATAAAGCAAGAAGTGATTCATCTAAATATTATTTGATTCACAAAAAAGTTTATCATACAGAATTAACATTAATTAGAAATTTCCCGATATTTAGAGGGGGCAAGGTCAAAAAGAAATTTTATAAATGCGGATTAATTGAGGAGCGCATTAGCCAAAGAATAAGGACATTCCAATTAGCAGACAGAACCATAGGACGATTTACAGATAATCAGAGACCTTATGGAATGGAATTGGCTTATAATAAATATTTACAAGGAAACGCAGGAAGCAGATTATTTCAGAAAATAGCAGGAGGTCAGTGGATACCCGTAAATGATGATAATAATTTAGATCCTAAGGATGGTCAAGATATAATTACCACCCTTGATGTTAATATACAAGATGCTGCCAATACTGCTTTAAAATCCGCTTTAATAAAAAATGGAGCAGATCATGGATGTGCCATTGTTATGGATGTCAAAACCGGAGCGATTAAGGCAATTGCTAATTTAGGGAAGTTATCAGAGGATAGATATGCCGAGATAGATAATTATGCCTTAAAAGATGCGACAGAGCCTGGGTCAACATTTAAAGTTGTAAGTGCTATGGCCTTATTGGATTTAACTAGTGTTACTTCTACCACCAAGGTAGATACTAGAGGAGGTAAATGCACTTTTCACGGAGCTCAGATGAGTGATTCACACGAGGGAGGATACGGCATAGTGAGTTTGGAGAAAGGATTTGCAGTTAGTTCCAACGTAGCAATATCGACTTTAGTTGTTGATCAATTTAGTAATAGACGCGACGATTATTTGAAATATATTTATCGACTTAAATTAAATCAGAAACTTGGTTTAGATTTATCTGGGGAAGGAAATCCTAAATTTAAAGGCATAAAAGATTGGTCGGCTGTTACTCTTCCTTGGATGAGTGTTGGATATGAAATATTAATGACTCCGATACAAACTGCCACTCTATATAATGCCATTGCAAATAATGGGAAAATGGTAAAGCCTCAATTTATTACTGAGGTTAAAGAATTGGGAAAAACAGTTTATAGCCAGCAACCAGAGGTGATGGTTCAACAAATTTGTAAACCAAAGACCTTAGAATCCATTAAACAGATGTTGCAATCCGTAGTTGATTATGGCACTGCAACAAATTTGAAAAATGATTTATTTAAGGTTTCAGGTAAGACAGGGACCGCTCAGATGGCTTCCAAAAAAGGTGGATATAAAAAGAATTTAAGATATCAGGCATCATTTGCTGGCTTTTTCCCTTCTGATGACCCTAAATACACCATTGTTGTGGTGATTAATAATCCGACAAAAGGTGATTTTTATGGAGCGAGTGTTGCAGCTCCTGTTTTTAAGGAAATAGCAGAAAAAATATATGCCTCCACTACCCCATCACGTCAATATTTAGATTTATTTTCCGCACATAAAAGGACTCTTCCACTAGCGGGTAATTTATCCTCTGAGGATGCGATAAGGATATTAAATTACCAAAAATATAATACTTCCTTTATGGACAGTATGGCGGATTGGGTTAATTTTCAAAAAACCATCAATGGGTCGATGGCGTATAATACCATTGTACTACCGGAGAAGAAAAGTACCATTCCAGATTGTACAGGAATGACCTTGGCGGATGCTTTTTATATCTTGGAAAATAGAGGTGCGATTGTAGAATTCAATGGAAACGGTAAAGTAGTTTCCCAATCTATTGAACCTGGCAATTCGATAAAAAACGGTACTCATATTTTATTAACCTTAAAAAATAATTAGATATGAACAGAAGTTTGAGTCATTTATTAAAAGGGTTAGAAAAAATTGAGCGGTATCAATTTCAAGATTTTGAAGTTTCCGGACTAGCTTTAGATAATAGAAAAATAAATTCCTCTAATTATTTATTTGCGGCTATTAAAGGCGAGGTGGTTGATGGGCATCAATTTATTGATGAAGCGATAAAAAATGGAGCAAAAGTCATTTTATGTGAATCACTTCCCGAAAATCTAATTGAGGAGGTCGTTTATTTAACTTCATTGGATATACCTAAAATATTAGGTCAAATCGCAGATAATTTTTACGGTCATCAAACTGAAAAATTGGTGGAGGTCATTGGTGTGACCGGAACTAATGGAAAAACAACTGTTAGTACGCTATTACATCAATTATTTACTTTAGCTGGATATAAATGTGGATTAATATCCACTGTAGAAATCATTATAGGAAGCAAGAGCCTTCCGAATACACATACCACTCCAGATGTACTCACATTGCACTCCTTAATTAATCAAATGGTGGAAGAGGATTGCGAATATATTTTTATGGAGGTGAGTAGTCATTCTGTGGTTCAGAAAAGGATTGCAGGGATTCATTTTAAAGCTGGATTATTTACTAACTTAACGCACGATCATTTAGATTATCATAAAACCTTTGACAACTATAGAGACGCAAAAAAAGGATTCTTTGATTTATTAGAAATGGACGCTTTTGCCATCAGTAATGCTGATGATAAAAACGGAAAATATATGCTCCAAAATTCAAGAGCAAGTAGATTATATTATTCTTTAGAAAATTATTCTGATTTTAAAGGTAAAATTTTAGAATATGATTTAAATGGAATGGATTTACAGGTAAATGATGATGTATTTACTTCTAAATTAAGTGGAGAATTTAATGCATATAACCTAACCTTAGTTTATGCTACGGCAAGTATGCTGGATATTGATAAGGAGGAACTTCCGATTTATATGAGTCAATTAAGTCCTCCGTTGGGACGATTTACGACTTTAGTTGCTAAGAATGGGATAACATCCATTGTGGATTATGCTCACACTCCAGATGCCTTGAAAAATATACTTGAGTCCATAGAAAAAGTCAATGTGATGGGTAAAAAAATATTTACCGTCATTGGATGTGGAGGAAACAGGGATAAGGACAAACGTCCATTGATGGCTAAAATAGCAGGGGAACATTCCTATAAAGTGATATTAACTAGTGATAATCCTAGGAATGAGGTTGCAGAGGACATCATCAAGGATATGGAAAGAGGTATAACTGCATCTAGAAAACATGATTTTCTATCTGTTACAGACCGCGGACAGGCCATAGCGGTAGCGTTACAAATGGCATCCCCTGGGGATATTGTTTTAATTGCTGGTAAGGGTCACGAAAAATACCAAGAAATCAATGGAGTAAAAACTCATTTTGATGATATAGAACAAGTACTTAACTACTATCAACAAATAAATTAAAGATTAGAAAATGCTATATTACTTCTTTAAATATTTATCATCGTTTATGCACTTTCCGGGTGCTGGACTCTGGCACTACATTAGTTTCAGGACTGGAATGGCGTTTATTGCTTCCTTGATAGTGAGTTTGGTATTTGGTAAAAAGATTATTCAGTTTTTACAGAAAAAACAAGTCGGGGAAGTCATTAGGAATTTAGGTCTTGAAGGACAAGTACAAAAACAGGGTACTCCTACCATGGGTGGACTCATTATTATATTGGCGATAATAATTCCTACGTTTTTATTTGCAAGAATAGATAATGTGTATGTCTGGATGATTTTACTCTGTACTGTATGGTTGGGTATCATTGGGTTTATAGACGATTATATTAAAGTTTTTAAGAAAAATAAGGAAGGACTTCACGGAAAGTTTAAAATATTAGGTCAAGTAGGCTTAGGAATTATAGTAGGAAGCGTTCTATTTTGGCATCCAGATGTTACGATTAGAGAGTCTGTTAGAGCGGATAAATTGGCTGTTTTTAGACAGGCACATCCTGAAAGCGTTATTTCAGAAACAAAAACCGTTGATGGTAAGGTGACTAATTATTTGGTGGTGCATAAATCGACCAAAACATCAGTTCCTTTTCTAAAAAATGGAGAGTTGGATTATGCAGTATTACTATCCGCCATTAATCCTGATTGGGAAAAATACGGTTGGATATTTTTTATTCCGATGGTGATTTTTATAATTACTGCGGTCAGCAACGGCGCTAATATTACTGATGGTTTGGATGGACTGGCGGCAGGGACATCCGCAATAGTCATTTTTGTTTTAGGAATTTTAGCTTATGTCAGTGGCAATCTATTTTTTGCTGATTATTTAAAAATAATGTACATCCCTAATTTGGGTGAACTGGTTATATTTATAGGAGCCTTGGCTGGTGCCTGTATCGGCTTTTTATGGTATAATTATTATCCTGCTCAGGTATTTATGGGGGATACAGGTAGTTTATTATTGGGCGGATTAATTGCGGCATTAAGTCTTATAATTAGGAAAGAATTATTGATTCCTGTTTTATGTGGTGTGTTTTTAGTAGAAAATTTATCGGTTATTATCCAAGTAGGATATTTTAAATATACTAAGAAAAAATACGGAGAGGGAAGAAGAATATTTAAAATGTCTCCATTGCATCATCATTATCAAAAATCAAATTTTCATGAATCTAAAATCGTAGGAAGGTTTTGGATAGTTCAAATATTTTTAGCCATTTTAACAATAATTACCCTTAAAATTAGATAAAATAAATTGACCCGTTTAAAAGATACATATCATAAAATAGTCATCATCGGAGGAGGAGAATCTGGTGTAGGGGCAGCGATTTTGGCAAAAAAACAAAATAAGGATGTTTTTTTATCAGATGGCAAGGTCATCAAAGAATCTTATAAAAACGAGCTACAAAATCATCAAATTGAGTTTGAAGAAAATAAACACTCCTTTGATAGAATATTAGAGGCAGATGTAATTGTAAAATCACCTGGAGTGGCTCATAAATTAGAAGTTATTCAAAAGGCGATTGCAAAAGGAATTCCTATTATATCAGAGATAGAATATGGTTATTGGTATAATAAGGCAAAATTAATTGGAATAACAGGATCCAACGGGAAAACAACCACGACGTCACTAACCTATCATTTATTTAAGGAAGCAGGATTAAATGTTGGACTGGCTGGAAATATAGGAAAATCGTTTGCAAAAAGTGTTGCCGAGGATAATTTTGATTATTATATTTTGGAGGTAAGTTCCTTTCAATTAGATGATATAATTGAATACAGAAATGATGTTTCTGTTTTATTAAATATCACTCCTGATCATCTAGATAGGTATAATTATCAATTTGAAAATTATATACAAGCCAAGTTTAATATTTTTAAAAATAGCTTGGAGTCGGATAAATTGCTTTATTGCTTAGATGACGAGGTTATTTGCAATTATTTAGCAGAACATAAAGAAGATATAAAAGGGCAGTTAATCCCTTTCACCTTAGCCAATAATCCACAAGAAGATGGTGCTTGGTTTGAAGGTGATGAAATGAACATCGCATTAAGTAAAAAAATTATTTTTAGTATGGATATCAATGAAATTTTATTAAAAGGTAGTCACAACCGACACAACTCAATGGCTGCAGGATTAAGTGCAAAAATTGAAGGGATTAGAAATCAAACTATAAAGGAGGCAATGCGTTCCTTTAAAACAGTAGATCATAGGCTTGATCTAATTGCAACTATTAAAGAGGTTGATTTTATCAATGATTCTAAAGCAACAAATGTAAACTCTGTTTGGGTGGCGTTAGAAACCATTAAAACTCCGATTATTTGGTTGGCAGGAGGAACAGATAAAGGCAATGATTATAGTACATTGATGCCTTTTGTAAGAGAAAGAGTCCGTTTTTTAATTTGCATTGGGGATGATAATACTAAGTTAATTGAATCCTTTAAAGACGAATTAAATACGATTTTAGAAATCAAAAATATGCAAGAGGCGGTTAAAACGGCATTTGAAAAATCTTTACCTGGTGATACTGTATTGTTATCCCCTGCTTGTGCAAGCTTTGATTTATACAATAATTTTGAGGACAGAGGCGAGCATTTTAAAGCTGCTGTTCAATCATTATCTAAAACGATAAGTAAATAATTTTTATGGGAGCGGTAGCAGAAGAAGTACAAAATAATTCCTTTACAAGAAAATCCTTCATAAATGATACTTTAAAAGTATTAAAAGGAGATTTTGTGATTTGGTTTTTGGTCATTCTTTTGTCTATTTTTTCCATTATTACCGTTTATAGTGCCTCTAGAGGGATTGGGATAAGAAAATCAGGTAATCAGGCAGAAATGTACATAATTAAGCATATTTTCCTTGTGATAGGAGGATTATTAATGATGTATTTATCACATAAAATTAATTATAAATTTTATGCTAAGTTTTCTCGATTATTTTGG
>Ga0209084_1002946_pt1 | contig 12782 bp, 17 predicted proteins | sample C_130820_MF_Meta_FD_187309 | JGI IMG/M metagenome (GOLD analysis project Ga0209084, IMG submission 187309) | Freshwater microbial communities from Lake Croche, Canada to study carbon cycling - C_130820_MF_MetaG (SPAdes) (version 2) | ecosystem: Environmental > Aquatic > Freshwater > Lake... | reverse complement strand
GTGCAAGCATGATGAGTGCGTTGCAGATTGCGTGTCGTCTAGCTGATGGGATACCACCATCACCTAATCGGATTGGGTAGTTAGCTGCAGCGCACGCATCGATCATTGCTGCAAGCCAAGCAAACTCTTCTGGTTGCAACGCTTTTGCAGCCACGTTGGTTTCTTTGATTTGTGTTTCATCGACTGTCCCAACATCGTCAGGTGTTGGCCGGCGCACATAAGTGGTCGCATGGGTGGTTTCTGATTCCGGTTGTGAATCCGGTTCAGGTTTTTCCATTGGGAACATTGACATGGCACTACGTTCCACATTGGAAACCAGACGTTCCACAGACTCTTGCTGTAGGTCTGTGAGCTGTTCGTTGGTTGACAGCTTTGGAACGTCTAGTGGCCACATGTCAGCAACTAGCTGTCCATGACCTTCAGCAATCAGCTCTTTGATTCGTTCCACCATCCAGGTGCGCCAAGGATCACCAGCAGCAACAACCTGTTCTGCTTTGGTTGCCAGGTCTGCTGCGTGCATTGCTGCTACCGGTGCAATTTTCACCAACGGTTTTTGTTTGCGCATGGTTCGAACATCCAAAGCAAGTTGCAGTGCTTCCCATCCGATTTCCAAGTCCAACCAATACAGGTTGCAGGCTGCGTTGTCTGGTTGCAGGTGAATGATGACACCAGTCGATTTGTTCACTTCCATCATTGGTGTGTGGTTTTCACCATCGTAGAAAGTTTCAGCGTTCGCATAGCAAGCCAACTGGATGGCAAACCCCAACGCACCAAGGTCTACTGATGACCCTGTTTTTAGGTCTGCAATGAAGATGTCTGTGCCATCTGTTACTGCTAGATCGAATGATCCAGCTGCTTTGACTTGACTGCAGACCACGAATCGTTCCATTGATCCTGGCACGACTGACAATCCAGCTTTGCGCAACGCTTCATTAACTGCTGCAACATGGGTGACGAACTGTGCAGGTGGTTTGTAGCTGGCATCCAACCATGAGCATTCCAACACTTTGTGGATTGCTGTTCCTAGTTCGCGTCGCAGTGTTGCACCACCAGCTTCAGCTGCACGCTCACACAGTTCGTTGACTGCTTTGGTGTCGTCTCGATCAACAGTTTGAAGCATTGCTAGTAGGTCTGGTCTGTCTGCCAACCCAAACCCAACCATCCGTTTTCCCCACACATTCAAACCACCTTGGTCATCCAAGGTTTTGCCTAACGTCGATGGTCTGGTGTGTGGCTCACCATCTACCAGTGGTCTGGAGTACCGGTCACGTTTGATGGTTGGTATGTCCAGGTCAGTCACTGTGCTGTCTCCCGTTGGTCTGTGAATTCAGTATGCGTGTCACCTGTGACAGCACTTGCACGCGCTGCACGCATCTTCTGCTGATACTCAGTGTTAGCTTGCTTGCACAGATCACACCTGCAGCCGTACAGGTAGCGTTTCGATGTGCCACAAATCGTCCACGCAGCTTTCGAATCAGGGTTCCGAATGATCCTTCGACGCACGCTGTTCGTACCAGCCCATATCCCGTAGCGCTCCTCATGCTCCAAAATGTGTTGTCTGCACGATTCGATCACCGGACAGACTGCACAGATTTTCACTGCTTCACGAAACGACTTCGAATCACCCTGTTCCGGAAAAAAAAGGTCAGTTTTTCCTTTGCACGCAGCTTGTTCTGTCCATGCACCCATGATTGTTTCCATGCTCGATTTCCTTTGTGAGTCGCTGCGCCAGTGTCGCTGCAGCGTGCAACCAGACCTTCCGGTTGGCTTCCAACAGTTCGATGCGCTGATCCTGTTTGCTAATGATCAGCTCTAACAACCTGATTTCAGATTGCAGCTGACGCCTACGTTTCACGTTTGGCACCCATCAGGTGCATGAACGTCGCACCATCCATGATCACATAACCACCACCAGGATCAGTGGTCCCACGTTTCTTCACCCAAACGACACCACAGGCCCGCGAAGCATGAAGAGCTTGCTGGTTGACTTCGCGCACCCATGATGCCAGTTCGAATTTCTGACAGTTCTTTGCTTGCACTGCTGGCCATGCTTCATGTGCCACGAAAATGTCTGCTTGGTCATCTTCGGACCCTGCAGGAATTCGTTGCGCACGCAAACCAAACGCACGAATGTAGGTGACGATTGCTGTCTCCCATGCTGACCCTTTGCGTTTGGCTGCGTTGGCCATCAGTAGTCTTTGGCTGCGATGTGCCACCAGAACAGCATGACCCCAATACCGGCTGCGTATCCTGCTATGACAGCTAGGAACCCTGCTAGGTCGATGTTCGCAACAGTTTCGACTAGCAACCCAAGACAGAAGATTGCTAGCAGCGTCGCGATGATCACCGACCAAACCCACAGGTTCTTTTTTTGGCCATTACTGAGCAGTGGTCTATCGCAGGTTTGACAGCGCATCACAACACCCGTGTTTCCGGTGCTTCAATGACACGCGTTTCTTGTGCTGCTGTTTGCAGTGCGTGCAGTTCAACTGCGCTGATTCGGAACTGCTTGCCATGCTGAATTGTTGACAATCGACCTGCACGCACCCAATTGCGGATGGTTTGACCTGTGACCCCAAGCAGCGTTGCTGCTTCAGTAACTGTCACTGTGCTGTCCGGTGCAGTGTGAATGATGGTGGTTTCTGTTGCTTCAATGTCTGACACTGTGTGTCCTTCCGTGGTTGGGTTTGATGGATGCTGCTGTTTGCACTGTTGCATCAACATGGTATCCAAATCCTGTTGCACTTCAGCGATCATGGTTCGCAGCTGGTGACGCTGCGATTCGTTGAAACAGAACTTCAGTGAAAAAGTGTGGTCTGCAATGTACCCACGCAAATCAGCAATCTGGAATTCCAGGTCTGAGAAATCGGGTTCAATGTTCACTGGTTGACCTGTGCCATTTCGATGCGATCGAAGTTTTCAATGATCAGGTCTTCCCATGTCTGATTTTCGCAAACCAGATATTCACCAATGATGTGACCGTTTTCTGTGAGCAGTTCGTGCATTGCTGCTGCTTCTGACCACTGGACGACATCACCCATGAGCAGTGCCAGCTGGTTGATCTGACGGTTGGTGGTGTCACCGATCCACACCGGATCCTCATTAGCACTGATCAGGTCACACACTGCGACAACCTGGAGATCGATCCCCATAGCATCTGTGCGCCAAGCACGACGAATATGGGGTGCCAAATCACGCAAATCCACCATCGTGTGTGCGTGTCCATCCCATGCCATGTAAACAGATTCAAAATTCACTGTGTATCTCCCGTGTGTTGGTGGTCCTTTTGGCCACACAGAAAGTATGCCACGTTTTGCAAAGATGTCAATAGGGAATTTTGCATGGATGTGGAAGCTCGAGAAGTGGCACACGAAAAAGGAGCGGAAACCCTCAGCGTCCTAAGGGTTTCCGGTCCAATGCCGGTCCATATTGTGATGTGGCTGTGTCGTCCTTGGCAGGTCGATGTGTGCCAATCAGCTGCACCAGGTGCGCTGTGATGAACCGGTGATCTAGTACCTCCAACGCATCCAAACCATGCCAGAGAACCCTGCTTGGCCGGCGCGTGATGCAACAGTTGTCGCGCCTACTCCACCACCACCACCACCGGAACCAATTGTTGATGCTGCTGTGGGTGCTGTGTTGCTTGATCCAACACCACCATTGCCACCACTGGAGGATGTGCCACCTGTACCACCTGTGGTGTTTCCACCACCACCACCACCAGCAGCGAACGCTTTGCTTCCTATTGGCCATCCAGCTGGTGGTGTTGGTGGTGAATCCCAACCTGTTGGTATCGAGAATCCACCACCACCTCCACCACCAGTGCTTGATGCACCATTCGAACCAGCGGCTGATTGGCCACCACCACCACCACCAGCACGAAACAGCAACGTTGTCGATCCGAACGCGTTGCCACCAGCGTTTCCTTGACCAGTGGTACCGCTTCCACCGCTATAGCTCGTGGCGTTATTAGTTCCAGCACCACCACCAGAACCACCAGAACTAGGAAGCAATAAGTTCGTTGCACCACCCTGACCACCACCAATGGCCCGGATAGATCCGTAGGTGCCTAGCACTGCGAAGTCGTATAGGTAGCTATCACTTCCAGCTGTTGCAGCGACAACAGCACTAGCACCACCGATACCTGATGCACCTGCAATTGCACTGATGTTTCTGTCGATCAGTAGTTCTTGCGGCTGTAGTACGCCACCTGCACCACCACCACCACCACTGGAATTTCCAAGGTTGCCAGCTCCACCACCACCACCACCAGCCACAACAATGATCTGCACGATTCCTGGAACCACCACATCAATTGATGCGTAAGCACCTGACCCATATGAAATCACTGCGTACTGCCATCCACCGGACTGGTATTGCTTTACGTCTGCTGCACCAAAATATGTGTTGGGAGTGATGGTGAATCGTGGATGGACGTAGGTTGATGCTGCAGAAACTATGCCAGTAATGGATGGCATTAGCTTGCCGCCAGATCGCCTACAACCACATAATCATTGGACCCAACACACAGCAATGTTACTGCGCTGTATTGGGTTCTGATTTTTGTGGTCGGTGTTCCGTTGATTGTCACACTGGAAGGTGTGAATGATGGTGACGCAACAGTCCCACCTGTTTGAATGAAGTCGATGCGTTGACCAGCTGTCAACGCGAGAGCAGTCCCAACTGTGATGGTCGTGTTGTTGTCCAGCCGGATCAGATAACCAGCGTCACCGGTGGTGAGTGTGGTTCCGGATGACCAGGTGCGTGTTGGTTGCGCTGCTGACCATGAACCCTGCGCACCTGTTGCACCGGTAGGGATTCCAAAACTGACAGTTTGATTTGGTGCTGTGCCACCAATCGAAGCTGTCGCAGTTCCACCTGTAGCAACAGTGGTGACAGTTCCAATTGTCAGCGTGTTTGCTGGTCCTGTTGCACCGGTAGGGATTCCAAAACTGACAGTTTGATTTGGTGCTGTGCCACCAATCGAAGCTGTCGCAGTTCCACCTGTAGCAACTGTGGTGACAGTTCCAATTGTCAGGGTGTTTGCTGGTCCTGTTGCACCTGTAGGGATACCAAAACTGACAGTTTGATTTGGTGCTGTGCCACCAATCGAAGCTGTCGCAGTTCCACCTGTAGCAACTGTGGTGACAGTTCCAATTGTCAGGGTGTTTGCTGGTCCTGTGAGACCTGTCGCGCCGCGTGGTATGCCAAGTGACAGGGTTTGTGCTGGTGCAGTACCACCAACAGACGCTGTAGCAGAACCACCTGCAGCAACAGTTGTGACAGTGCCAATGGTCAGGGTGTTTGCTGGTCCGGCTGGACCGATAGCACCAACAGCAATGATCCTGTCTGGTACGAAATCCAATGTCACAGGGTTCCTGTTGAAATTCAGGACTACTGATGCGCTCATCTGGTCACATCCTTGACAATGAAAACAGGTCCTTGCACAAGCGTGTTCACGACAGCACCAAATGTTTCTTCGATGTCATAGACAGCTTGGCCGGCGCTCAGTGCAGCTGTTGTTGTCGCTGCAAGTGTGCAGGTGAATTGTCCTGCAGTGCCATTGCTGATCGAGCAGCTGAAGCTGGCAAGGATGGCTGTAGACTCTGCAGTGGACCGAACCTGACCGCGATAGCTGCGTCCTGTGATGTCGATGGGTGTTCCGTTATCTAGCAATGTGAAGCTGATGGATTCTGTGTCACCAGTTCGAACAGTCAACGGATAGATAGGTGAATCAGACATTTTGAATTGGTCCGTTTGCTGTAACTGACACCCATTCGGATGCAACTACTGATGGTGTACCAGTGGTACCAAAAGGTGCAGACGCAATCGATGTCAGAACACTGAGGATGAAACCACCGGCTGCAGCTGCACCCAAGGTGTTCCAGTCAGCTGCGAATAGGTCGAAGCCTTGTGCTGCACCAACAGCGAGAATCAGTGTTTGCGCTGCTGTTTTCAATGCACGTTCGATGGTTTGCTTGGCAAAGTTTGTTGTGAGCATCACACGTTCCAATCTGGTTGGGTGGTTGGTTGTAATCCTGGAAATGGGTAGTCATCCGGATCACATGTTTCAGCTTCTTCTTCTTCTGGTGCTTCAACTTCCGGTTCAATTTCAATCACTGTCATCATCATCATCTTCTTCTTCGTCTGGTTCGGGTTGGTTGACCATGACACCAAAAGCACAATCGAGATAGCCAATGGCATCCACGAAATGGTCACGCAGCAACGCTGGTGGAAAGTCTTGGTTGATGCCATGTGCGAGACGCGACAATTTTACAGCAACCATGAAAAGGATTCCTTCAACAGCAGATAGCTCGATTCCTGTCATTTGTGCGTACAGACTGGTAGTCAGCGCGTAATCATCCCAAGGTGGACCATAGAGTCCACCACGCGTGTCTGAACCGGTCCCATGCACCAACATGAACGCATCAGCAGCTGGTGAATCCCATAGTGGTGTGGTGTCTTTCATTTTTTTGGACATTCAAAACACCTTTCGGAAATGTTGTGAGAGTCGAACACCTTCATAGCGTCTGCACAGGTAATCCAAGGACACAAACATTGGGTCTGCTGATCCATCACCTTCCACCTGATGCAACACCACTATCCCGCGCCAATGGTGATTTCCTTGCACACCTTTGTAATCCTCAGCCCACGGATAACTTGCACCACACACCAAACCAAACTGTTGTTGTCCGGTGCCAGGAAGAAACCTGATTGCGTAGTCCAATGTTTGTTGATGTCCTTGCACGAACGTGTGACCAATCTGCTTCAGACGCGCGAGAGCTGTTCCACCATAAGGTTTGCCACTCATCGGGTTCGGCCAGTAATGGCAATACCAAATGCCATCCACACAAACTGGTGACAGAAATTCGTGTGTGTTCCAACCACGAAAATCCATGTCAGCCAAGGTCACCAACCCAACCAGTTTTGGGTCTGTGTTCGCTGTGCGTGTCACCCTGTGTTCGTGGTTGCCAAGCGTGATGTGCAGTTCCGGTGACCACACAGCTTTCTTGTGGTGTCGTTGTCGTTCGTTGTGCCGGTCCATAGCTGAACACAATGCACGAAAGCCAAGGTTGCCAGCTTCGATGTCTTCAACGTACCTACGACCTTCAAACTGCACGGTTCCGTGATCCCATGTTGATAGTGATGGCATATCGAAGTGGTCACCCAAATGCACCACACAATCAGGTTGCAAATCAACCATGTATTGGCCGATCCAATACAGGTGATCTGTTGGCATTCCTGGTTTCGCTTGTGTGTCCGGAATGATCAGATGTGTGCGTGGTTCATTGCTGCTGGTGGAACTGTTCGTGTGCGTCCAAGCGTCCATCGAGCTTCTCCACTTTCTCATCGACCCGTCCAACAGATGTGTGCAAATCCAAAAGCCTGTCACGAACATCTGTCACGATTGCGCGACCTTCAGCGTGCTGTTCGCTGTTTTCGTTGCGTAGCTTCACTAGCTGCACGATTGCACCTACAACAGTGCCAACCATCAGACAGCCAACAGTGACCAACCCAACCCATTCAGCAGCACCAAAACCTGTGGTGTCTTGGATCTGCGTTGAAACCTGCGCAAACACAACTGGTCACACCACCCACGCACGCCAAGTGCCATTGAAATTTTGGGTGCGATACGCAACCTGATTTGTCACGCTGTTCCAAATGCATACTTCGAAACGTCCATCTTTGTTTTGTGCTGCTGTGACACCATCAGCACCAAACGGTTGGCTGTCATTCAACGCAACCCATGTAGCCCAATTCCCATTTGGACGTTCTTGCCACCGGTGTGCAAGTTGACCTTGGAAGAAGCCGAATTGCACGATTCCACCATCTTGTTTGGTGACCATATCCATAAGCTGTTTTGTCCTTTGTTTGGCACCGGTCAGCCGGCGCATAAATTCGTCCACTGGCCAGTTCGGACCAGGATCAGTGTGATCAGTTCCAACGCCAGCTGCACTACACAAACCATGTGTGCTGATACCAGCTGCTCCTGCACGCAAACCATCCACATCCAACCAGATACGCGGGATCTGGTAGCGGTCGCATAGCGCAGCAACCAGCGAAACCACAAGGTCCATTTGTTTCGAAGGATCACCAGCAGCAGACCAGTCTGTTTGGTACGCGTAACCTGATTGCTCGATCCCAATAGAACCTGCGCCCGCATACCAGTTCGCAGTACCAACGTGCCATGCAACATTGGGTGGTTTCACACCACACCACACAGCTGTTGGGTCCACCATGTAATGCGCTGATGCGCGTGGTGAACTATCAGATCCAAACCAGCGTGCGACCTGCTCAGCGCGACCAGGTTCCAATGGACATTCCATACTGTGAAGCACAATCAGCTTGGGTGTGTTCGAAGCTGCAGACCAATATTTAGCCTGCACAAAAGGAATGGTGTCCAAATTCATCAGACAGGATTTCCCGATGGTCCTATGTCTTCCACAAAAAAACGTGTGGTTCCAACTGTTGAACCCAACACGTTCACGCTGTATGTCACACCTTGCATCCGAATTGTGTAAACAGCACCAGCAGCTGACTGCGCAACAATCGAATTGGAAATTTGGTAACCAGAAGCAATGGTTGAATAGACCTGTGCCATACGTCCAACAGTCGTGGATGTGGTGTTGTTGTAAACCTCTGCAACAAAACCACCACCGGCTGATCCTTCTGACACGTTCGCAACGAACGTGAACCGCAACCAACGGTTTGCAATGTAGGTTTCAGTGGAACGCAAACCAGTTGCAAGTTCAGCCATTGTTGTTGTACGCACACGGTCAGTGGAATCAGTTTTGGCTGTTCGAATACCCCAAGGTGCGTTCCATCCTGGTCCTTTCGTCCAGCTGCTTCCGTTGTATGTGTAAAGACCTTCTGAGCTGTCACCGGAACTGACGTAGCAAACCATGCCATCAATCTTGTTTGCGCCAGTGATAGCTGCATCACGCGCAGCAGTCGTAGCAAACACCATCACAGACTGAAAACTGCAGTATGCGTTTAGGTCAGCCGCAGTGAGAACATCAGACGTATTCCACTTTTTGTATCCACCCATTTGGACTCCTCAGAAACCTAGTTTGCCGGTGTTTAGAACACCTTTGGATGACGAATCGAGAACAAAAAACAGTTCTGGTGCAGGACCAAGGTCAAACGAAAACACAATGTTGTCAGGTGTGATTTCACCTTTCACTGATTGAATCTGGAGTGTCTGATTGATTGCAACACCAATATTTTGTGGCCGGCGCTTCACCACTACGCGTCGACCAATCATCAAAGACAACAGTTGATCGATTTGAAACGATGTGTGACCACGCAAAGTTGTCCCAATGGATCTGATTCGCACCTGCGGAGTTTTGTAGCGACCCAACAGATAGGTGGCAAGGTCAGATGAGAACACATCATCATCAGTGATCAGATCTGTGATCTGCAAGGACCGTGGCCAATACGACTGTTGTGAAGTCGCATCAGTTTTGGTGACTGTCGCACCATTCAACCTGGAAACTGTCACAGCGTTAGCGATGTCCTGATCACTGTATTCAATCGTGATTTCTTGGTAACCAACTTCGCTACCGGAATCACCGAACGTGATCGAGCTAGACGACAACACATCAGAAAAACTGGTGCGTGTCAGAAAATCAATTCCACCATAAGTGTTGGCCACAAGGATTCCTTGTTCAGCTGCTTCACACTCTTGCAGTGCAGCGAGAACAGTTTTTCCTTCAGTGTTGATTCCTTGGACGTTCGATACACCAACACCAAAATCAACTGCGTCAGCTGGCCAGCTGATCATGTCCAGGATTCGTTGTGCGCGTTCGTCTGTGCGTTCACCAGACGCAAACTGTGTGATCCCCAGTGCATAGTGGTCTGCAACATCTTGTGCTGTGAAGCAGCGTGAGTAGTCAGCGTATTCATCAATGACACCACTGAACTGTGCGGTCGAATAGTACGCAGACGAATAGTACGGGGTTCCACCAACCCTGTTTGCGCCCGGATAAACCACTTCACATGGTTGTGAGGTGGTTGGAGTTTCCGCGCGTTCACCATCAACCCACAACGCTGTGGTGGTTCCGAATACCAACACCACATGATGTGGTTTGCCATCGTTCACAATGACGTTGGACACAAGGTTTTTGAAGGTTCCTGTGCCAGGTTGACCAATGCACGCTGTGATCAAACCCAATCCGAACGCTGAAGCCATCCATGCGTACACACCTGAATCAGCTGCGTTGACGCCTAGCAGACCATATGTTTCAGCGTCCTTCGATGTGGTCTGAATCCAAAATTCTATGGTTCGATCGGCTGTCAACCCTGATGGTTCAACAGGTCCAATTGCGTAGAACACAGATGAGAAGTCACCTGCACCATTGGAGTCATCTTGGATGATTCCTGGCACTGTGGTGTTCGATCCGTAGGGCTGCGTGTTGTTTGACAGTTTCACCCATCGCCACGGGGTTTCTGTTGTTCCACTGTTCGCAATAGTGGAACTGGTGCCATCATCGAAACGCAACCATGTTGTGGGTGTCTCAGACGCAATCTGTGTTTTGTAGTAACCAGGAAGCTTTATGTTGTTCAGAACTTTGAAGGTGTCAGAAAGGTTCACGGTAACGGTTGCGTCACCTATTAGTTCGTAGGACTGCGGCCATCCATCGACGTAACCAAAGAACTGTGGGTAGATGTTCGTTGATAGGAATTCGTCGCGATGTGAAATCGTGATTTGCACAGGTCGCATAGGTGTCAGCGCACCAAAATAGGGTCCACTGGAATGCGCGGGATCAAACCTGCGATCAGCGTTCGACAGCACTATTTGTGCTGAACCTGTTTGAAAGCTGTCTAGTTCTGTGGATCGACCTTGTGAGAAACTCACACCACGCACATAGTCAGTCACATCAGTCCAAACGATGTCACTGAGCAGACCACCAAACGGAACAGTGTTCGCACCAGCTGTTGTGGAGAAACCAATTTCCACGAACACGTTGATGTCGTCGAACCCTAACGATGTCATGCGCGCCAACCAGAACCAGACCTGCGTTCATACGCAGCCAGAGCTTCAGCAATGGTCTGACCAATTGCAGCTTTGTCAGCTGTAGGTGACACAGACACATTGATTGTCACACCACCACTACCACCGGTGCCATTGATTCGACCCATCAGCATTGACTGCTGATCCTGAGACAAAACCATTTCACCTGTCTGCAGCATTGTTGGGACAGACGCACCAGGTAAGCCACCAACGATTCCACCGGTGTGTTTCCATTGCATCAGTGTTGGTGCGCTGAAAGTCTTGCCACCCAATGGACCCAACCATGATGGTGTGGTGAATGACAGTCCACCAATGGTGCCATTCCAAATGTCAACAATCGTGTTGAAAGCAAGTTTGAACGGCGCAACGATCGCGTTTCCTACTGCTTCGAAGATGCCACCAATGTTGTCTTTCAACCAAATGAACTTGTCATACACCCATTGGACTGCACCCCAAATGCCATTGAAAATGGTTTGTATGAAATCCCATGCAACTTGGAAACCCTGTTTTATCAGTTCCCATGCAGTCAAAATGCTGTTCCGAAACCAATCAAAATGGTTCCATGCATAAATGAATCCTGCGACTAGCAACGCAATCACAGCAATGATCAGGACGATTGGCCAGGTCGCAGCAAGCACGTTGATGGCCATGAGCGCCAGCTGCACATTAACTGCAATCAACGCAATCACAAGAACACCACCAAGAATGAACGCAACTGCTTTTGCGATACCTTCATGCTCTTGGAAGAACTTGGTGACCTGATCAATTTTTGGTCCAATGAAATCCATGATCTCACCAACCTTGTCGAACACCTTTTCAGCGAAAGGTGCAGCAGCCAACATGATCCTGTTTTTCAGCTTGGTGAATTTTTCGCTGAAATCTTCTGTGTCTGTGGATGCTTGGCTGATGGTGTCACCACCAGCCAACGATGCTTTCAGATCATCGAACGACAGTTTTCCTTCACGGATCAGACCAGCCATTTTGCCACCGGACTTACCGAACGCATCAAACGCAGCTTGGTTTGCAACAATGTCATTGGGTGCGTTTTTGATTGCTTCGAATGTTGCTGTCAGATAGGTACCAGCATCTTGGCCAGCTTTAGCAGCGTTCTTCAAGCCACGTTGCAACGCTGGCATGACATCACCAGCATCAACACCAGCTTTGCCAAGTGCAGCCAGGAAAGCTGTGCTGGTCTGGAAGTCCATGCCAGTCAATCGAAGCACACCACCAGAATCAGCAAGAGCTTTAGCTAGATCCGCAACACTCACACCAGTTTGCTGTGATGCTCGATACATCACATCCAACGCTGGTGCCTGGTAACCAGCGACAACACCAAAGTTCTGAAACGCTTTAGCTACACCTTCAGTGTTCGCAGTCAGATCTGTACCAGTGATGCGTGACAGATCAATCAGGTTTTTGGTTACGTCTGCAAGCGGCTGACCAGTCAACCCAAGCTTCGAATTCAACACACCAATCACACCGGATGCTTCACCAAACGATGTTGCAGTGGTAGTTGCAACAGTCTTCAGCGTTTCTTTCAGACCATCTAACTCAGCACCAGTTTTGCCAGTATTCGCGCGCAGATTGTCGTAGGCATCATCGAACGTGGAACCAATGCTGTAGAGCGCACCTACAGCCACACCAGCACCAGCAAGAACACCTGCACCAATAGCACCAGCTGAACGCACAGTTTTGGATGTTGATGTTTGAACTGATTTGGACAGCTTGTCCATTTCAGCACGCGCTTTTTTCAAACCAGCATCATTGA
>Ga0209084_1002943_pt1 | contig 12787 bp, 10 predicted proteins | sample C_130820_MF_Meta_FD_187309 | JGI IMG/M metagenome (GOLD analysis project Ga0209084, IMG submission 187309) | Freshwater microbial communities from Lake Croche, Canada to study carbon cycling - C_130820_MF_MetaG (SPAdes) (version 2) | ecosystem: Environmental > Aquatic > Freshwater > Lake... | reverse complement strand
GCGACCAACACTTCTGTGAACCATATCTTGCTGACGATTAACTGCAACAGCAGGAGTTGTTGTCCAACCTTTACGGATTGCCATTAACACACTTGCGCCAGCGCCCATCTGGCCCTCAATATTTGCGTAGGCAGCGCTTCCAGCAACTCGGGTAAAGAAGAACATCGCAGCGAGTGCGGCAAGAGGGATTGAAACAAAACCACCATAAACCGGATGTCCAAGTACAAAACCTAGAACTCCGCCAACAACAAGAACGACGAGGAAAATTACAACGAGTGCAATTCCAATCCAAGGTTTAACGCTCTTAGTGACGCTGTAGGCATCTCGGAAAGTTTGGAAACGTGGAGATTTGATCTTTGCTTCTTTGCTCTTCTTCTTAAACATGTGCCTTAGTTTAGGGGAGCGGGGGCGGTACCACCAAGACGTACAGGTGCCCAGCGCTGACCTGCATGGGCGTCGGGATACTTTTCTTGGACTTCATGAAGCATTGCAAGCATCGTTTCCCGCAGCAATTTCTCGCCCGCTTCAACATCGCTCTGTTTATCAAAGTAGAGAGGTTCGCCGAATTTCACAGATATCGGGAAATTATTGCGACGAAGATTTCGCTTTACTTTCTTAGTCCAGATGCGCTGTGAGCCCCAGACGATTGTCGGAATTACCGGAACTCCCGCACCCATTGCAAGACGTACTGCGCCCGATTTCAGCTCTTTAATTTCAAAACTCACTGAGATTGTTCCCTCTGGGAAAATTCCAATAATTTCACCTGCCCGCAGTGCGCGAAGTGCGGCAACGAAGGAAGAGGTTCCGTTGGAGCGATCAACGCAGATATGGTGCATCCCGCGCATTAATGGACCAGCCAACTTGTTATCGAAGATTTCCTTCTTCGCCATAAAGCGCACATAGCGCCCCGCCGGTAGTGCAGCGGTTCCAGCCAGCGCAAAGTCCAGGTATCCGATGTGATTGATAGAGAGAATTGCCGCTTCTTTGCGAGGAATATTTTCTTCACCTTGAAAATCAAATTTCAAGCCGAGATATTTCCAGAACGTCTTAATCGCAACAATTACAGGAGGATAAACAAGGTCAGCCACGCAGCGCACGCTTTTCTTGCGCTTGCTTATATAAACGACCGGCGCGATAAGAGCTACGAACAAGTGGCCCGCTCATAACTCCGCTGAACCCAATATCTTCCGCCTCTTTTGCAAGTTCGACGAATTCATCTGGTTTGACCCATCTCTCAACGGGATGATGTTTATTTGTTGGGCGCAAGTACTGAGTGATGGTGATGAGATCGCAACCAGCTGCATGAAGATCAACGAGTGCCTGGCTAATTTCTTCGCGGGTTTCACCGAGTCCAAGAATAAGATTGGACTTTGTGATCAGCCCAAAATTACGAGCTTGAGTGATGACATTGAGAGAACGTTCATATGTAAATGCTGGACGAATTCTCTTAAAGATTCGTGGAACAGTTTCGAGGTTGTGAGCAAAAACTTCAGGTCTGGTTTCAAATACCTCATTGAGAAATACGGGATTACCACTGAAATCTGGTGCGAGCATTTCAACGCCAGTACCCGGATTGAGTTCATGCACTTTGCGAATGGTTTCGGCATAGAGCCATGCGCCTTCATCATCTAAATCATCGCGTGTAACACCGGTGATTGTTGCGTACTTAAGCCCCATAGATTGAACTGATTCAGCGACGCGACGTGGTTCATCGCGATCTAACGGTTCAGGTTTTCCTGTATCGATATTGCAGAAGTCGCAGCGACGCGTGCAGCGCTCACCACCAATGAGGAAGGTTGCCTCTTTATCTTCCCAACATTCGAAGATATTTGGACATGCTGCTTCTTGGCAGACTGTGTGGAGTCCTTCTGTCTTCACTAATGAGCGAAGTCTGGTGTATTCAGGGCCCATATTGGCTCGAGTCTTAATCCACTCAGGCTTGCGTTCTATAGGAGTTTCAGTGTTACGCGCCTCGATGCGAAGTAATTTGCGACCCTCTGGTGCAATTGTCATGCGCTTACCTTATTCAATGAGTCGGTGAGGTGGCGTTCAACAATGGGCAAGACTTCCTCGACAGTTATATCTCGCCCCAACTCTTTGGCTAACGATGTAACTTGGGAATCGCTGATACCGCAAGGAATAATTTTTTCGAAGTACGAAAGATCTGGATTCACATTAAGTGCAAAGCCGTGCATCGTCACAGATGATGCAACGCGAATTCCGATTGCGGCAATCTTTCTTTCACCGCGCTCATCAACAATCCATACACCTGAACGTCCTGCAATTCGAGTTGCGCTGATTGAAAACTCTGCGCAGACGTTGATCAGCCCTGCTTCAATTTCACGAACGAATCCAACAAGTTCATGAGGATTAGCAAGACGAACAATCGGATAACCAACCAGTTGACCTGGACCGTGCCACGTAATTTTTCCGCCGCGATCAACGTTGACTACTGGTGTTCCATCGACTGGCTTTTCTGAATCCAGCGTTCTCTTTCCAGCCGTGTAAATTGATGGGTGCTCTAAAAGAAGCAAAGAATTGGGGGATGTACGGCCGGCAACATTGCGGTGAATTTCTCGCTGCAACGCAAGGGCTGATTCATAATCACGTAGGCCAACGCGTTCTATCGCGAGAGTCGAGATAGAAGTCTCGGGCGCGAAATCGGCGCTAACAAGTGGCACGGGTACAGCCTAAAGGTAGGCTTGGGCTCTAGCGAATTACGCATCCAAGGAAGCCCGAAAGGTCCTCAGAATCCATGTCTACAAACGCTGCCAAAAAATCCCGCAAGCCATTTGCCATCGCCATGTTGGTGGTCATTATCTGGTTCATGATTACAGGCGTATTTGGACCGCTCTTTGGCAAACTCTCAACTGTTCAAGACAATAACAACTCATCATTCTTGCCCAAGGGCGCCGAGGCAACACTTGCCAATGATCAGATTAAGACCTTTTCGGGGAAAGAAACTTTTAGCTTCCCAACGCTCATTCTCTTTGAAGGCAAAGTCTCTCAAGAAAATCTTGCAGCCATTAATTCTCACATGAATGGAGTTGGCGCTCTTACATTGTCAGGTACTAGCGCGAAGATCTCAGATTATCTTGCACCTGGTCAGACAATCACAGTTTTCCCATCACAAGATGGCCAAGCAATTCTCGCAAATGTGCCGCTCGATGGAACAGCAATTGGCAAGACACTTCCTAATGACAAGCCAGTTCTTCCAGCAATCGTCGAAGCCCTGCGAACAGATATCAAACCACTTGCCGATGCTAATGGTGTTAGCCATTATGTAACTGGACCAGCCGGTTTATTGGGCGATCTCTTCGGAGCATTCGGCACACTAGATTCTTCACTTCTACTCACGACATTGGGCGTAGTAGCAATAATTTTGATTGTGGTTTATCGATCACCGGTGCTGTGGATCATTCCATTGATGTCTGCACTCTTTGCACTTTCAACTGCAGGTGGAATTGTTTATCTCCTTGCAAAGAACGGCGTCATCAAAGTTGATGGGCAGTCTCAAGGAATTCTTTCAGTTCTAGTAATTGGCGCTGCAACAGATTATGCACTCTTGCTCATTGCGCGCTATCGCGAAGAGTTGCACCATCACGGAAGCCGATTCGATGCAATGCGCGCTGCATATAAGGGAGTATGGGAACCTATTCTCGCTTCTGGTTCAACAGTTTCAATCTCGCTTCTCATTCTGCTCTTTAGTAAGTTAACAAATACTGCTGGTCTTGGACCAATCGGTGCAATTGGCATCGTCTGTTCAATGATCACAATTTTGACTCTACTGCCGGCGCTGCTGTTGATTTTCGGTCGTTGGATTTTCTGGCCTCGTGTTCCACGTAACGATGGCGATGATCATGTGATGTCAGGCCCTTGGTCAAAGGTTGCAAATGCAATTGGGAACCACCCTCGTCGTGCATGGATAACTACCGGAACTGTTCTGTTGCTTCTAGCTTTCGCATCAACAACCTTAAAGGCAGATGGAATCGGAACAGTGGATACATTTACTGGAAAACCTGAGTCAGTGGTGGGACAGAAGTTACTTCTTAAGCACTTCCCTGGCGGAGAAGGTGATCCGACCAAAGTTGTTGTAAGCGCTGACAAGATTGACGTTGTAACTGCAGCTCTTAAGAGCGCCCCCGGAGTAACTGATGTAACTCCACAGCTTGATGGATTGCCGATTCCTGGAAAGCCTGCTCCACAAATTCAGATTGTAAATAATCGAGCAATCCTGAATCTGACTTTAGATAAGGCTCCAGATAGCGTCGAAGCAGGAAATGAAGTTCCTGAAATTCGTCGCCTTGCCCATGAAGCTGATGCTTCATCACTGGTTGGCGGAACGAGTGCGGTGTACTTCGATGTCCGCACAGCAAATAGCAGAGATAATCACACAATCATTCCAATCATTCTCTTTGTGATTACCTTGATTCTTGGACTTCTTCTGCGAAGCATTATCAGTGCAGTTGTTTTGCTGGGCACTGTGGTGCTTTCTTACTTTGCAACTCTTGGTGTGTGCGCACTTGTCTTCAACCATGTATTTGGTTTTGCAGGCGGTGATAATTCATTCCCACTCTTCGCCTTCATCTTCCTTGTGGCCCTTGGTATTGATTACAACATCTTCTTGATGACTCGCGTTCGCGAAGAATCGGCAAAAGTTGGTACTCGTGCAGGTGTCATTAAAGGCGTAACCGTGACAGGCGCTGTCATCACATCTGCTGGAATTGTTCTCGCTGCAACATTTGCTGTGCTTGGGCTACTACCTCTTGTGCCACTTGCTGAATTGGGATTTGCAGTTGCATTTGGTGTTTTGCTTGACACAATCATTGTGCGTTCAATTCTTGTTCCGGCGCTCGTCCATGAAATCGGTCCAAAAATCTGGTGGCCTTCCAAGTTACAAGATAGGTAAGTAACTGTGAGAAGGCTCGTGAGATAAGTGTCCGATAAGCCAGTAATTGTTATCGGCGCCGGTCTTGCAGGCTTGAGCGCTGCACTCACGTTACAAGAAGCTGGCGTTGATGTTGAAGTGCATGAAAGTAGTGATCGAGTAGGTGGGCGAGTAGCCACAGATGTGATTGACGGTTTTCGTTTAGATCGGGGTTTTCAACTCATCAATGCCCGCTACCCAGAGATTGAACGGCTTAATCTTGTCGACGAACTTGATTTTATCTATGCAACACGAAGTGTGGATGTTTCTTTGGGGTCACGCAGATACTCACTCGGTGATCCGCGAACTGAATTCCTCTCCGCATTCAACAAGCAAACTGGATCGATAGGCGAGAAGTTAGGATTTATCCAGTATCTCCTTCGTTCATCACAATCAAATAAGTCGGTAGCAGATGAGTTGAGACTTTTGGGTTCTCTCTACACGCGAGTACTCAAGCCTTTTCTCACAGGTGTTTTTCTTACCTCACCTGAATCAGTCGATTCAGTAACCGGCAAAGATCTCATCCGAACATTCATTTATGGAAAACCAGGCCTACCAAGTGCAGGGGCAGCAACTTTGCCTAAGGTTCTTGCGACAAGGGTAAATAAAATCAATCTGAATAGTCGAATTGATTCTTTAGCTCAATTTGCTGGGCAGAAAATTATTGTCGCGACAGATCTCACCACCGCAGCGCAGCTCTTAGATATTTCAAATGTTCCTCAGCTAGCTACGAGCACAACGTGGTATCACGAGGTTCCAAGTGAGTTGAGCGCTTCCTCAAAATTATTGGTCGATGGGGAAGCTCGTGGACCTGTCGTAAATTCAATTGTGATTTCAAATTTCATGCACTCTTATGCACCTGAGGGCAAAACTCTTTTATCCTCTACAACCTTAGATTTCTCAGCCGAATCAGAAGTCCGTAGGCATCTAGCGCTGATGTGGGGTGCTCAAACAAGTCAATGGGCCTTAGTTGCGAAATATGAAATCCCTAAATCGCTTCCGATTTTTCCAATTGGAAATAGAAGAGCAGAGAGTTCAAAATTCTCAGATCGCATCTTTATTGCCGGAGATTATCGTTGTGCTCCCTCGCAAAATGGAGCGCTGCTATCTGGCCGCATGGCCGCGCAGGAATTACTCTTCGATTAAAGCTGTAAGCGCGCTTGTGATGTGCGGGTAATCCCATGTGAAGCCAGCATCGCTCAGAACTTGAGGCATAACCTTCTTACTTCCAAGAATTTCGGAGGAGAAACCACCAAGTGCTAACTTGAGTGCAATCGCCGGAGCGGGAAAGAGTGCAGGTCGGTGCATTGCGCGAGCAAGTGCCGATGTGAACTCCTGATTAGTTACAGGGTTTGGTGAGGTGAGATTTACTGGACCAGAGATTGGTTTTTCAAGAATAAAAGTAATTGCGCGGATTACATCGTGAAGCGTGATCCAAGACCACCATTGTTTTCCGGAACCTAATTTTCCACCTAAGCCAAGACGAAATAGTGGAAGCATCTTGCCAAGTGCGCCACCAGTTGGATCAAGAACGAGTCCTGTGCGAATCTTTACGACGCGGGTACCTGTGGCAAGGTCTGCGGCGGATTCCCATTCTCGACATACAGCAGCTAGAAAATCATCTCCAACGCGATCGCTCTCAACTACTGCGCGATTACCAGATTCTCCATACCAGCCGATAGCACTAGCTGAGATAAAGAGTTGTGGCTTTACTTCGGCAACTGCATGAGCAATAGCTGTGGTTCCAAGAAGTCGTGAATTGAGGATCTCTGACTTATATTTCTTTGACCATCTTTTATCTCCAACACCAACACCTGCAAGATGTATAACTGCATCCACCCCGCGGAGTGCTTCTAAATCAACGTAACCGGTCTTTGGATCCCACTGAATTTCATCTGGTCCAACTACAGGACGTCGAACTAGACGTTGAACTGTGTGACCTTCACTCTTGAGATGGCCAACAAGTGCAGTGCCGATAAGTCCAGATGCACCCGTAATCGCAATGCGTTGTGGCAATGACATCGAGTTATAGACCTAGATCTGCTTCGAAGGCTCCACCCTCGAGGCGTTCTTTCAGGGTTACCAAGAATCGAGCCGCATCTGCACCATCGACAACGCGGTGGTCATATGAAAGTCCTAGGTACACCATTGATCGAATCGCAATAGTTTCGCCACCATCTTCACCACGCACAACCATTGGGCGCTTGACGATTGCACCTAGCCCAAGAATTGCAACCTGTGGTTGATTAATAATTGGTGTGTCAAAGAGTGCGCCACGAGAACCGGTATTGGTAAGAGTAAATGTTCCGCCACCGAGTTCATCAGGAGTTACCTTGTTATCGCGGGTACGTGCAGCTAGATCTGCAATCTTTCGTGCAACGCCACCCATATTCAGATCACCAGCGATATGGATAACTGGAACAAGAAGTCCGCGTTCAGTATCAACTGCGATTCCTAGGTGCTCTGCACCGTGATAGATAATTTGATCGCCTTCAACCGAGGAATTTAGAACTGGATGTTGTTTGAGTGCTTCACATACAGCAACCGCAAAGAATGGAAGGAATGAGAGTTTGACACCTTCGCGTGCCTCAAAAGATGACTTTGCGCGATCGCGAAGTCGAGCAATCTTTGTCACATCTACTTCTATCACTGTTGTGAGCTGAGCTGAAACTTGAAGTGATTCAACCATGCGAGCGGCGATAACTTTGCGAAGTCGTGACATCGTTACTGTAGTTCCACGCAACGGTGACACCGCAGGTGCAGTTGGTCGAGGAGTCGCTGGTGAAGATGGCGCGGAAACACTTGCTGGAGCCGAAGTAGTTGAACTCTGAGGAGCAGCCGCCTGCACATCTTCTTTACGAATTCTTCCGCCGATTCCGGTTCCACGAACTGTTGCGAGATTGACGCCAAGGTCGTTGGCAAGTTTGCGAACTATCGGAGTCACATAAGCATCTTGTGGCTGAGCGACAGAGATGGATGCGACAGGTGCCGGTGCCGGAACTACTGGAGCTGCAACTACTGGTGCTGCAACTACTGGTGCTGCAACTACTGGCACATTTGTATTTGTCTGTGTTTCGGATACTCCAATTAATCCAAGTCGCGCACCAACTGCAACAGTTGTATCAACTGCAACATCAATCGCCAAGAGAACACCCGCAACTGGTGAAGGAATTTCTGTATCGACTTTATCTGTCGAAACTTCTAAGAGCGCTTCATCGATAGCGATGGCATCTCCAACGTTTTTTAGCCAACGTGTAACTGTTCCCTCGCTGACTGATTCACCCAGTGCTGGCATTGTGATCACAGTTCCTGCTCCACTTTGCGCAGCAGGTGCAATAGGAGTTGGAGCTACCGGCGCAGCTTGAACAGGAGGAGCTGGTGGGGGAGTTGGAGCCGGTGCTTGTACTGGAGCAGCAGGTGTAGCAGGTGCTGATCCGCTCTGAGTAATAACGGCAAGTTCTGCGCCAACAAGTACGGTCTGATCTACTGCGACGACAATCTTTGAAAGCACACCAGCAACTGGAGAAGGAATTTCTGTATCAACTTTATCCGTTGATACTTCTAGGAGCGGTTCGTCTACTGCAACGACATCGCCTTCGTTCTTCAGCCAACGCGTAACCGTTCCTTCACTGACGCTCTCACCGAGAGCAGGCATTGTTACTGAGAATGTCATCGCTATTTTCTCCTATTGCTTAACCGTGCGAGTGAAGTGGTTTGCCTGCAAGAGCCATGTGAGCTTCGCCCATTGCCTCAGACAGAGTTGGATGTGCATGAAGAAGAGGCGCAACGTCATCGGCTGTCGCTTCCCAGTTAAATATTAATTGCGCTTCTGCAAGAAGTTCGCCAACACGCGCACCGACCATGTGCACGCCGAGAATTGGTCCATTCTTTGCAGCAACGAGCTTGATAGAACCAGCAGTTTTAAGAATTTGTGCTTTTCCGTTACCGGCCAAGTTGTAATCGATCTCAACAACATCGAATCCGCGCTCTTTCGCAACCTTTGTTGAGAGACCAACTGATGCAACTTCTGGCTCGGAGTAAGTTACTCGTGGCACGCCGTCGTAATTGATTGGTCGAGGATTTAATCCAGCAATTGTTTCAGCGACAAGGATTCCCTCTTGGAATCCGACGTGAGCTAATTGCAATGTAGGGATGATGTCACCGACTGCAAAAATGCCAGGAATATTTGTACGGCAATGATCATCAACGGTGATATATCCGCGATCCATCGCAACGCCAACTTCTTGATAACCAATTCCATCTGTTACAGGCCCGCGTCCTACTGAAACGAGAAGGACCTCAGCTGTAAATTCTTTACCATCTTCGAGTGTGACTGTTACTCCATTGGCATCTACTCGGTGAGATTTAAAGCGAACGCCAAGTTCGAACTTAATTCCGCGCTTGCGGTAGGCACGTTCCAGCAACTTGCTTGAAGATTCATCTTCTAGAGCGACAAGGTGATCGAGCCCTTCGATGATTGTGACATCTGCTCCAAATGATTTCCAGACTGATGCAAACTCGCAGCCAATGACGCCGCCACCCAAAACAATTGCGCTCTTTGGAACATAATCCAAAGTAGTTCCGTGATCTGATGTAATGACTTTCTTGCCATCAATTTCTAGACCAGGCAAAGTGCGGGCATACGAACCGGTTGCCAGAACAATATTCTTTCCCGTGTATTGAGTTCCGTTCACTTCAACTGTGTTATTAGAAACTAACCGGCCTGAACCTTCGACAAAAGTGATATTTCTAGATTTAACTAATCCTTGCAATCCTTTATAGAGACCGGCAATAACTCCATCTTTATAGGAATTTACTCCGGCCATATCTATTGAATTAAAAGTGGCATTTACGCCGAACTGTGAGGATTCACGTGCGCTGTCGGCGACTTCTCCCGCGTGTAGGAGGGCCTTAGTAGGAATACAACCGCGGTGTAAGCAAGTGCCGCCAACCTTGTCCTTTTCAATCAGCGCTACGGATAAACCGAGTTGTGCGCCGCGTAGAGCTGCTGCGTATCCGCCGCTACCTCCACCAAGAACAACGAGATCAAAATTCGACACCGAGTAACTCCTTTGGGACTTCTTAAGAATGTTCTTCTAGGGGCTATCTTGCCAGCCCGAGGGCTTCTTGACTAACGGCAGGAAATCTCAACCTTTGGATTGCGATTGCGCCAATTCCACAAGAGTTCGCAGCGCAACACCGGTGCCACCCACTGGGGTGTACCCGTGGGGCTGACCTTCGTTATATGCCGGTCCTGCAATATCTAAATGCAGCCAAGGAAGGTGATCTGCAATGAACTCTTTAAGAAATAGTCCAGCAACGAGCATATTTCCCATCCGTTCGCCGACATTTGCCATATCGGCAACTGGAGAATCTAGTGATGCACGTAACTCAACTGGAAGCGGCATCGGCCAGAAAGATTCTCCTGTGTTTTGGGTGAGTTTCATAAATTGAGATGAGAAATCTTGATTGTTTGTCATGACCGCACTTGTACGAGTTCCGAGTGCTACCACTTGTGCACCTGTCAAAGTTGCAACATCGATGATGCCATCTAGATCTTTCTCTTCCTGTGCCTTAACGAGTGCATCTCCCAGAACGAGTCGGCCTTCAGCATCAGGATTAATAACTTCGACTGTCTTTCCACCATACATTGTGATGACATCACTAGGACGAGTTGCAGTATCACTTGGCATATTTTCAGCAAGTGGAGCCCATGCTTCGATGGCAATCGGAAGTTTTAAAATTGCAATTGCAATTGCGGCAGCACAGACAGCAGCTGCCCCACTCATATCAGATTTCATCGCTTCCATACCAAGGGCAGGTTTTAACGCAAGTCCACCTGTATCAAATGTAATTCCTTTACCGACGAAGGCGTACTTTTTCTTCGCCTTTGCACCTTTTGGTGAGTATGAGATGTTGAGAAGTCGTGGTGGGTTAATAGAGCCCTGACCCACAGCGGTAATTCCACCAAAGCCTTTGGATTTCAATTGGCTCTCATTCATTACCGAAACCTTGAGACCTGCTGATGATCCGCCAGCTGATTTAACCGCGTCAGAAATCATGGTGCAGAATGAGTCTGGAGTCAGATGGCTTGGGGGAGTATTAATCAGATCGCGGACAAGATTTGTGTAAATACCAATTACTTCCGCGGCTTTCACCGAATCCTTAACCGCACCTTGCGAAGCTAATTCAGTGTGCACTGTAATAGTTTTTAGTGGAGCTCTTTGTGCGTTCTTGGTGCTTCCTCTAAATGCGTCAAAGAGGTAATTTCCTAAAGTCGCTCCTTCGGCAATTGCGCCGATTGCTTGAGGATTGAGACCCGGCAGTGAAAAGGTGGCGGATGAATGTCCGGCTAACGCTCGTGAGGCTGCACCAGCTGCGCGGCGCAAAACTTCGTTGTCATAAATCTTCGAAGCTTTACCCAAACCCGTGAAGACAATCAGTCGCGTAGAAGTGTGTGGGAGTTTAATGATTTCATCGGCTTTGCCAGTTGCGCCCAGATCGCTCAAAGTCTGCATGAGCGTTTTAGTATCAATGGCGATATCGCCCGATTCAATCTGAAGTGCACCCTTTGCAGATTTCGCCGCTAGCCCAACGACCAAAATGTCATCCTTAACAATTCCGTCTGAAAGGCGGATCGTGGTCATCGAGACTCCCTTGTAACTACCTTGTACTGCTCAATTATGAGTATGGCGTTAGCGCCAACCGGTGAAGCCTAAGTGTAAGTTGTCGCTGTGAAAAACTCACCTTTGCACCAGAAGCACCTCGCACTCAATGCAAAAATGGCGGATTTTGGTGGCTGGTTGATGCCCATTGAATATCCAGGAGCCGGCGTTCTGGCTGAGCACACAGCAGTCCGTGAACGTGTTGGACTCTTTGACGTTTCGCATCTCGGCAAGGCAAGTGTCAAAGGTGTAGGTGCACTTGATTTTCTCAACCGAATGTTCACCAATGACTTAACGAGAATTACTGACGGAAAAGCCCAATACACCTTGCTGTGTAATGAAGATGGCGGAGTAGTCGATGACCTCATTGCCTATAGAAATTCTGACCAAGATTTTTTTCTGATTCCGAACGCCTCAAATACCACCGATGTTGTACGAGTTTTAAATGAGCAAACACCAGCTGAGATAACAATTGAAAATCTTCATGAAAAGTTTGCAGTCCTTGCTCTGCAAGGCCCGAAGGCACATGCCGTTATTCAAAGTTTGGGAATAAATCCAACTATGGATTACATGGCTTTTGCGCATGTGCAGATTGCGGGTTTTGAAGTCATTCTCTGCCGCACTGGCTATACCGGTGAACATGGATATGAAATCGTTCCGCGATGGAGCGATGCATCAGAGGTGTGGGATGCACTTGTTCTTGCGATGCAACCATTTAATGGATTGGTCTGTGGTCTTGGTGCACGCGACACATTACGTACCGAGATGGGTTATCCGCTGCACGGACATGAACTCTCTCTGCAGATTACTCCCGTGCAGGCAAGTGCGGGCTGGGCTATCGGATGGAAGAAAGAGAATTTTAGAGGAGCTGAAGTACTTCGCAAGCAGCGCGAGGAGAAGTCAGTGCGCACCCTTTTTGCACTTCGCTCCAATGATCGAGGAATTCCACGTGCTGGAATGACAGTGTTAAACGCTTATGGTTCTGAAGTTGGCCTTGTTACTAGCGGGACTTTCTCGCCTTCACTGAAGACAGGTATTGCACTCGCATTACTAGAGCCCACTTACTCCGAAGGTGACACGCTCATCATTGATGTCAGAGGGCGTCAGTCTTCAGTGACTATTGTTTCAATTCCGATGATGCCTTCTCACGTACGGTGACGAACTCTGCTTGAGTAAGAAAGGCAGCCTTTGTGTG
>Ga0209084_1002941_pt1 | contig 12790 bp, 11 predicted proteins | sample C_130820_MF_Meta_FD_187309 | JGI IMG/M metagenome (GOLD analysis project Ga0209084, IMG submission 187309) | Freshwater microbial communities from Lake Croche, Canada to study carbon cycling - C_130820_MF_MetaG (SPAdes) (version 2) | ecosystem: Environmental > Aquatic > Freshwater > Lake... | reverse complement strand
CAGGCCGTAGCGAGAAACCAGGCCGTAGGTGGGCTTCAGGCCCACGACGCCACAAAAGGCTGCAGGCTGGCGAATAGAGCCACCGGTGTCAGAACCCAGAGAGGCGGGCACAAAGTCAGCAGCAACAGCAGCTGCTGAGCCGCCCGAGGATCCTCCGGGGACCTTGCTCAGGTCTGCGGGATTGCGCGTTGGGTGATAAGCGGAGTTCTCCGTTGAAGAGCCCATGGCGAACTCATCGAGGTTGGTCTTACCCACCAGCACCGCACCCGCGGCGCGCAGTTTGCTCACCACGGTGGCGTCATAGGGAGGCTGCCAGCCTTCGAGAATCTTTGAGCCACAGGTCGTGGGGGCATCAATGGTGCACAGGTTGTCCTTGATCGCCACGGGCACACCGGCCAGGGGACCCAGTGGCGAAGCGCTGGCTAGGGCTGCATCCGTAGCCGCAGCCTGTGCCAAGACAGCCTCGGCATCGAGATGAAGAAAGGCGCCAATGCTGGCTTCCTTGGCATCAATGGTCGCCAGATAGCCCTGAGCTACTTCGGTGGCCGTCTGTTTCTTCTCTGCAATCGATCGTGCGATTCCCGCCAGACTCATGGTGCGTCCCCCATGACCGGTGGAACCTGGAAGCGCCCATCGCTGACCTCAGGGGCCATGGCTAATACTGCCTCGACGCTTAAGGAAGGCCGCGGTTCATCAGCCCGCAGGACATTTTCCAAAGCCAAGGGGTGGGCGGTGGTGGCAAGACCATCAACTTCAGCCAAGGCGAGATCTGCAGCGTGGCCGAGAATGCTGGCGAGCTGCGTGGTGAAGCGCTCCAGCTCATCGTCGGTCAAGGAAAGACGAGCCAAGAGCGCAACCTTGGCAACCTCAGCGGTGGTGATGGCTTGATCGCTCACGCGGCGGCAAATACTCGGTCGAAGAATGCCGTTATCTGGGATTCCACGATCTCTTTGTCGTTATCCACGGTGGCAACGTGATAACTGTGCTCAAGCCAGATGCGCTCGATGGGAGCCGTTGCACTCGCCACAAGGTGATCGCCATTGCTCGGTGTCACCACATGATCCTCACGGCTTGACAGCAGGAGCATCGGACAAGAAATGGTCCCCAACTTGCCGCTCACCTCCTCCACGCCAGCAAAGAGTGTCAGCAGGGCCCGAAGAGGCGTAGCGGGATAACTCAACTCCACGACATCAGCCTTGGCAATATCTGAACCGATGGCATCAAAGGTCTCCGTGCCCGCCTCGATGAGGGCGCTAACGCCCTCCATCATTTCTGGCCCTACGGGCTCGACGAGAGGATTGACAAAGGCGACAGCAGTGAGCTCAGGGTGGCGCTCGGCCAGCCATGCGGTGAGGGTCCCACCCATGGAGAGACCAACGACACCCACCGAGCTACAGGTGGAAAGTAAAAGCTGCAGAGCCTCTTCGGCTGCAGCAGACCAATCGGCAAAGGTGGTGGGGAGCATGTCAGCGATATCGGTGCCGTGGCCAGGAAGCAGTGGCATCTCTACCGTGTAACCCCGGTTTGCAAGTGCTTCAGCGACACCGCGCATGGAACCGGGCGATCCCGTAAAGCCGTGAAGGACGAGGACGCCATGGGCTCCTCCGGAAAATGATGCTGGCTCACAGCCAGGAAGAATGGGTGCAGTCATGATCGCGATGCTACCGGTGTCGGTATCGTGGTAGGAAACGCACCGTCAACAGGGGCAAAGAATACGGAGGAATCCCATGGCCTACAGCTTCCTATCACCAGAGTGGATAGAGGCTGCCCATGAACTGCGAAACAGTTATGGGGACCGTGTTCCCACCATTGCCACCGTGGTACGCATGAACCTCATCATTTCCGATGCCCCCTTCGGGGAGGGTGATCTCCAGGCCCATGTGGACACCTCCGATGGACAACCCAGACTTGATGAAGGCCATCTTGACGCTCCCGACCTCACGATTTCGGTTGACTACGCCACGGCGAAGGGGCTCTTGGTTGAGGGTCGCCCCGAGCTCGCGATGCAGGCCTTCGTCACGGGAAAAATTTCTATCGATGGCGACGCCACCAAATTGATCGCGCTCTCTTCGACGCCTGTTGACGAGATTGCTTTAGAACTCGCTGAAAAACTGCGCGAACTCACGACCTGAGTTCGTCAAGCTGGCCTTAGGCCTTCAGCGAAGAATCTGAACGATCAAAGTCGCGGATGGTCGCCGCAGCGATAACCCCAATAAGCGCTATCGCCGCACCTAAGAAGAAGGGTGTGTGGAAGGTCGCCAATAACTCAGCGGGAGCTGAGTTTGCCGTCAAACCACGGTGATGCATTGCGGCCTGTTGCATGGTGACCAGCACTTGGATACCCGCGACTTCACCAACCTGCATAGCGAGCATCTGCGCCGCACCCATAACCCCAAACTTTGATGGGTCAACCTCATTGGCCATGGTGGATGAAGTTGCCGGCATGGCAATGCCCATGCCAAGACCGGAGAGTGCCAAGGCCACGATGACCCAGATCACTGGGGTGTGCACCATGAGCAAGGCAAAAATAAGCAGCGACGCCGTAAGGCAGATCATGCCGGCTACTGAAGCGTTGCGCTCGCCCACTCTCACCGTGGCGTAACCAGACACTGGTGAAGCGATGGCAAAGAGCAGCGGTCTCGCGATAGCGACCGCACCCACCGCGGCAATGGCATAGCCATAGCCCTGCTCCATCACCAGGGGGAAGAGAAAGAAGGCGCCAAAGTAGGCGAAGTTGGCAGTAGCGCGGACCACCATGGGCATCACGAAGTTGCGTCTCGTGAAGTACTCAGGAGGGATGAGGGGATTCTCAGCGGTCCGGATTCTCCAGATGAAGGCCGCAAGGCCGAAGACGGAGCTGATGAAGAGCCCGAGGATCAACGATGAAGTCCAACCATGTGAAGGGCCCAAGGAGAGTCCAAGCATCACTGCGGTCACTGAACCAGAGAGGGTCCAAGAGCCGATCCAGTCCATGCCCTTCCAGCCGGCTTCTCTATTTGCTGGTGCATAATCCACCACGCCCGAACGACGGTGCCCGGGGCGCGGGATGATCAAGGCAACCACGACAAAGGCCACGGCGAGCAAAGCTAGTTGGCCCCAGAAGAGTGCTCTCCAGCCAAAGGCCTGGATGATGGGGGCACCGAGAGAAACACCGATGACGGGACCGCCAGCACCCACCAGGGTCCACCAACCCATGGCTTTCACCCTATCTTCGGGAGCGAAGGCCGACATGATCAGTGCCATGGAGGCCGTGCCCGTTGCCGCACCTTGGATACCGTCAAGGGTGCGGGCAAAAAGCAAGGTACCGACGCTTGTAGACATCGCGGTAAGGACGGCAGAGACCATCGCTCCCGCGAGACCAAAAAGGTAGAGGCGCCTATGGCCAAAGAGGTCTCCGACTTTGCCCAGCAGTGGCGCCGCCAAGCCATAGGCCAGCAAGGGGCCGGTCATGGTCCAGGTAAGCGCAACGACTGAGGTGTGGAACTCACCGGCCACCTTGGGCAGCGCAACAATGAAGACGGTGAAGGTGATGTTGAGCGCCAGAAGGCCCGAGAGGAGGGCGGTGAGCACCCACCAGGGATAGCGAGAACTCCCTACTGCTTTGGTCTCCACCCGATGACGAAGCATGGAAAACCACGAAAGATCGGTTCCCGCCTCTGTCCCGGAGGCCGCGAAGGCTACGGCGCCAGGGTCGTTTGAAGCATCGAGGAGATCCCGAGGATCTTCCCGATCACGACGTACATGGCCCGAAGAGGGCGTAGTGCTTTCCTCGGTCACGCGCCGAGCTTGGGCATTTCCGCAATCAGCTCAGCAACGCTCCAGCGATCGTCCTTCTCCAGCGTGTCGGTCATGGTCCAGTTCTGGAAACGACGGATCGTGCCACCTTGAACGAAGAAGACTTCACCAGTCAGTGCACAGTCCTCAGTGCCGAGATAGGCAACAAGCGGTGAAACGTTGGCGGGGTCCCAAGAGTCAAAGACCGCAGCGTCTGAGGGCTTGCCCACAATGTCTGAAAGGCCGGGGGTGGACTCGGTCATGCGAGTACGCGCCGCTGGCGCAATGGCATTCACCCTCACGCCGTAACGGCCGAGTTCCTGAGCTGCAATAACAGAAAAGGAGGCAATGCCAGACTTGGCTGCTCCGTAGTTGGTCTGACCAACATTGCCCAGGAGTCCTGAGGTTGATGAGGTGTTGATCACTGAAGCCTTTACCGTCGCGCCAGCCTTGGTTTGTTCGCGCCAGTAAGCGGCAGCGTGGCGAGTTGGAACGAAGTGGCCCTTGAGGTGGACATGGATAACCGAATCCCAATCCTCTTCGCTCATGTTGACGAGGACACGGTCCCGCAAAATTCCGGCGTTGTTGACTAAGACGTGGAGGTCGCCAAATTCCTTGACCGCCGCATCGATGAGGCGCTTGCCGCCATCCCAATTCGCAATGTCATCATGATTGGCGATGGCCTGAGCACCCATGGCGCGAATCTCAGCGGCAACTTCTTCAGCAGGAGTCGCATCGCCGTCGCCTCCCGCGAGTGCTCCACCGAGGTCATTGACCACAACCTTGGCGCCCTCTGATCCGAAGAGGAGGGCGTGCTCGCGGCCTATTCCCCTACCGGCTCCAGTGATGATTACGACTCGACCGTCCAGGCTTCCCATGGCTACTCCTCGGCTCAGAACTCTTGACCCATCCACCCTACCCGGCGAGCCTTAGCCACTTTCGCTGAGCCTGCCCACCTCGCGTGACTAGCGACCTCGATGGAGGCGAAACCACCAATCGGGGTCACGACCATGAGCGTGAAAGTGGTCAGGGATCTGACGCATCACCCTGTCCATGGACCAGCCCTCGACACCAAAGCGCGAGTTTGCAGCCTCGGTCAAGGCACCCAAGAGGTGCGCCAGCGTTGCCTCATCGGGTTCGGTTCCGTGGTGCTTCCACACGACCATGGGGGTATCGCACACTTCACAATCAGCCACCCAGCAGATCTCATCTTCGTGATACCACTCGGTGAGACGAGCAGCTTCACAGAGTTCACAAGCTTCAGCCTTGAGGTAGCCCTCAGCACTGGGGGGATTCACTTCTTGGTGTAGATGTTGACCTTGGTTCCATACTGAACCGAGGTGCCAATAGCTGGTGTGGTGGAGAAGACCGTGCCATTCGGCGGGCCAAAGATCTTGCCGATCTTAAAGCCCCTAGCGGTGAGACGAGAAATCGCCGCTGACGCCGAGAGGCCATTCACATTAGGAATGGTTTCCATGGGTGGACCCAGACTCATAACCACCGTGACCGGTTGGCCTTTTTGCAAGAGGGCCCCCGCCGATGGCGAAGTGCGGATCACTGAACCCGCAGGGATTGTGGTGGAGTATTCCTTCGTCCTTGTGGGAAGGAAACCGGCGGCGGTCAGCGTGCTGGAAATCTGAGCATAAGTACCCGAAACAGAAGGCACGGAAATCGGTGTGGGTCCTTTAGAAAGCGTCATGACTACCGTGCCCTTGTAGGGCGCTGAAGCCGGGTTGAAGCGACCATTGACGGTATAGCTCACCACTTGGTTCTTGGGCACGGTTTCGTTATAGGCAGCCAGCGTTTTGGGGCACTTTCCCGTGAGGCTCACCGTCAACAAAAGCGCCTTGGCAGCGGGACAGTTGAGGCCCGCGACCTTTGGCACCGTGGTAGGTGCAGGTCCCTTGGAAAGGCGAACTCGGACACTGTCACCCTCCTTGAGCGAAGCCCCCGCTCTTGGCAATTGCACCACGATGTGGTCGACGGGAATCTTGAGCGAATACCGACTCTGGCCAAAGGTGAGCGTGAGATGCAGGGCGGCCAAGGTCCGCTGGGCCTCATTGGCCGTTTGCATCGTGAGACTAGGAACAGGGTGAGAAGGAGTAAAGACCTTTTCTTGGATAGCCAGAACAATGCCACCGGCAGTCACTAGCGCAGCCATGAAGGCAAGCAGGATCCAACGACGTCGCGTAATTCTTCGCGGAGTTGCGATTGCCACTGCACCACTGGCCCCAATAACCGTTTCGTCGAAACGACCATCTGCCTGCTGGTCGTAGAGGCCTGCCGATCGAGAGCGTTGAGGCCGGCGAGTCGCTGCGGGGACGCTTTGGGTTAATTCATCAGTAGAGGGAGGCCGAAAGCCAATACTGGATGATGGCTTTGCCCGCAGACCGTGGAGTGGCAGGGGATCGGGCTCAGGCAGTTGCTTCACGGCTGCCTCGAGCTGACCCACCATCGTTCGAGCGTCTATGCGCAGTTCTGGTTCCGGCGCCGATGCAGCGTGGATCACGGGTCCGAGGGCATCGAGGGATTCAAGCTGGGGTAGTTCCGCACCAACTCTGGCCATGAGCGCAGCAATTTGGGTGTCTCCAGCAAAAGGAACCGAGCCGGTGACGGCTTCAAAAAGCACTAGGGCCAAGGCGTAAACATCGGCACGACCGTCAATCGTCGCGCCTGAAGCCTGCTCGGGTGAGGCGTAGCGAACGGTGCCAATCATGGACCCCACCGGTTCTGTCCAGGATGCCTCAGCGAGGGCGCGCGCCACACCGAAGTCCGTGACCCGCACACGGCCCTCATCATCAAACATGAAGTTCGCGGGTTTCACGTCACGGTGTACAAGACCACGTTCATGGGCATAAGCCAGACCAGCCGCTGCCTGAACACCAAAGGTGGCAGCCTGAGCAGGACTTAGGCGAATGCCTCTGTCCTCAAGTTCCTTGAGCGAACCACCGGAAAGGTACTCAAGCACCAAAAATGGCCCGTCGACATCCTCTCCCCAGTCAAAGACACGCATCACATTGGGGTGATTGAGGGCCGCCACGACCTGGGCCTCAGCACGGAAGCGCTTGAGGAAGGCTTCGTCATTGGCGAGGCCGGGAAGGAGCAACTTGACGGCCACTTGGCGCTGCAGGGTGAGGTCTTCGGCCAAGTAAACGTTGGCCGACGTTCCCGCACCGAGGTGGGAACGAATGGCATATCGGCCCAGCAGGGTCGTGCCAATGGGGTGGTCTGCAGCACTCATGGGGTCTCTTTAGGCTACCGACCCAGTAGAGAACTGCGGTGGACACTAGGGCGAAGTTGGTAGATCACCGGTTTCTAGCAAGCTCACGAAGTCTGCAGCGTCAAGCATCGGAATCGCCAGAGCTTCGGCTTTTGTGAGTTTTGAAGCCCCAGGGGCTGATCCCACGACGACACAAAAGGTTTTCTTCGAGACCGCAGATGGCGAGCTGCCTCCTCGAGCGATGACTGCAGCTTCAGCCTCATCACGAGAAAAGCCCGGCACAGAACCCGTAACGACAACAGCCTTAGCCAACAGCGTTTGCGGCAAGGAAGGCCCAGTACTGAGCTGATCTTCTATGGCCAGTCCGAGTTCCACGAGGCGATCAAGCACCTGAATATTCGTGGGATGCGAAAAGAACCTGAACACGCTCTCGGCGATGATGGGTCCCACCCCATCGATAGCCGCGAGTTGTTCGAGCTCCGCGGCACGCAGTTCGTCCAAGGTCCTGAATCGAGTAGCAATCGCTCGCGCCACCGTAGGACCAACGTGTCGAATGCCCAGGGCTACCAAAATACGAGGAAGGGGCTGGCGCTTCGCCGCCTCAATCGCGCTGATGAGATTGTTCGCCGATAACTCACCCATGCGATCAAGGGCAGCGAGAGCGGGCAATGTCAAGGTGAACAGGTCGGCTGGATCGAGCAACAAGCCTGCATCAACAAATTGCGTGATGCGCTCTTCTCCAAGACCTTCAATATCGAGTGCATGACGTGATGCAAAGTGCGCGATTCGCTGAACACGTTGCGCAGGACAGTCCACATTGGTGCAGTAGGTATCTGACTCCCCATCGAGTCTCTGCAAGGGGCCTGCGCAACTCGGACACTCGCGGGGGAAAACCCAGGCTTGTGGCCTGTTTTTCACCCTGGCATCCACCGGGCCAAGGACCTCGGGGATAACGTCGCCCGCCTTGCGCACAATCACGCGCTCGCCAGGGCGTACGTCCTTTTCACGCACCTGGTCTTCGTTATGCAAGGTGGCGAGGCCAACCGTAGATCCACCCACAAAGACCGGCTCAAGCCGAGCGAAGGGCGTAACGCGTCCCGTGCGGCCAATGGAGACTTCAATCGCCTCAAGCAGGGTGCTGCGCTCTTCGGGTGGGAACTTCACCGCAATGGCCCAACGTGGCGCACGCGACGTGGCGCCGAGGCGATCATGAAGATCGAGTTCGTTGACCTTGACCACGGCGCCATCAATCTCGTAGGGAATGTCGCCGCGCTGTTCTTGGAGGTAGTTCGCAGCCTCCACTACGGCTCCAATGGTCTTGACGACCTTTGCCTCGGCTGCAACGCTGAATCCGGCTCGCGCGAGGAAGTCCAGCACCTCACGTTGCGTGGTGAGCTCAAGACTGTTTCGGGCTGAGGTGACTACTTGATAGGCCAAAAAAGCTAAAGGGCGTGTGGCCGTGACCTTGGGATCTTTTTGCCGGAGTGAGCCAGCCGCTGCGTTTCTCGGATTTACAAATTGCTTTGCACCGAGGGCTTCTTGTGCCGCATTGAGTTGTTCAAAAGCAGCCTTGGCGAGGTAGACCTCGCCGCGCACCTGGAGCACTCCGGGAAAGGGGCCGCCCTTGAGACTTTGTGGCACTGAAGCGATGGTTTGGATATTTGCGGTGACGTCTTCACCGCTCACGCCATCACCGCGTGTCGCGGCTTGGATAAGTTGCCCGTTTTCGTACACCAAAGACATAGCCACGCCATCAACCTTTGGCTCCACGCTGAAACTCAGCGATGCTGCATCAAGTTTTGCGAGCAACTTATCGAGTCGCTCCCCCCAAGCCAACAATTCGTCGTCTCCAAAAGCATTATCGAGGCTCATCATCGGATTGAGATGCGTGACTTCGGTAAAGAGCTCAGAAGGCCCAGAACCAACCTTTTGCGCAACACTGTCTTCAGCAGCGAGCTGCGGATACTGCGCTTCGAGGGCCCTCAGTTCACGGACGAGACCATCAAAGACTGCGTCGTCAATTTCGGGATCGTCCTCGAGGTGGTAGCGACGATTGTGATAGTCCACGAGTTCGCTGAGTTCAGCCATTCTCAGGGCGATGTCTCGCTCCTGCGAACTTTGCTTAGCCACGGCGAGCTACCACCGCAGAACCCAGAACGCGATCAGGATCTTCGGGGTCATAGAGCACGGCAAGTTGGCCAGGCGCAATGGGCCGCCCACCCTGCTCACGCACGATGGCTGAACGCTCTAGGTCAAGGATGGCGGGATCTACCCTGCCATGGGCAGCAGCCTGGATGAGTACGGGCCTCCCCTGCTCGAGGGGCTGCGCCGTAGTGGTCAGACTTGATGACACAAAGGCCACCTCGCGATATTCAATTTCCTCCATGGGACCCGCGGTAACGGTGCGACGCTCATGGTCAATGGCAGTGACATAGCGGCGGCGACCCTGTTCGTCACGGCCCATCCCCTTACCTTGCCCAAGGGTTACGAGTTCGACTGCCGTTACCGTCCCCACGGTGGCCCCGCTACCCGCCTCCACGACGGTACCGGGGTGCAGTTCCATGCGGTCGGCGAGAAAGGCAGCGCGGCCCAAGCTGGTGGACACAAAACACAGATCCTGAGAATCGGGCTTCATGGCCGTGGCTAAGCCCCGTTTGCTGGCGTGCTCGCGGACGGCTTCTTTGGTCAGTGAACCCACCGGAAGCAAGAGTCCTTCAAGTTGCGGTTCGGTCAGCATCCCGAGGACATAGGACTGGTCTTTGGCAAAGTCCGCACCACGACGCAGTTGTGGTCCTGAATCGCTGTGGCGAACCTGGGCATGATGACCCGTCGCAAGTCGTTCAAATCCCATGCGCTCGGCTGCTTGCGCAAGCAGTGCAAATTTCACATGACGATTGCACTCCACACAAGGGTTGGGGGTAAGACCCTCTTGGTGAGCAGCGACATAGGGGTCGACAACGTGTTCAATAAAGCCGTCTTCGTAGTCAAAGACATGATGCGGAATGCCGAGAGCAGCGGCAACACGACGTGCGTCATGGGAGTCTTCAGCAGAGCAACAACCTGAGTCCGAAGGCCCGCCCCAAAGCTTCAAGGTCACCCCCACAACCTCGTGGCCCTCCTCAACTAACAAAGAAGCTGCCACCGTGGAATCAACCCCACCAGACATCGCTACGAGCACTCGCATGGCCACCAACCTAGTTAGGCGCCGAGACGCCGGAGCACCTTGACCACCGTCGCGCCAGCCTCGGCGACTTCAGCCTCGGTGGTGGACCAACCCAAAGAGAGGCGCAGGGCCCCCTTGGCACGTTCATTTTCCATGCCCATGGCAGCAAGGACGCGGCTGGCTTCCCCGGCTCCCGACGCGCAGGCTGAGCCCGCCGAGGCCGCCAAACCCTCTCCGTCAAGGAGTAGGAGCAGCTCCTCACTGCGGAGACCGGGAATGGTGAGATGTAGCAGATGCGGAGCGAGATCTGCATTGGCGGCGGTCACTGCAGCCCCCGGAATGGCCGCCGTGATGCTTGCCAGCAGGCTCGCGCGCAGCCCTGCGAGTCGCTTGATCTCTACTTCGCGCTGGCTTGCAGCCATCTCCACCGCAAGGGCAAGGCCCACAGCCCCCGGAAGGTCCGGTGTGCCTGGTCGAAAGGCGGTCTCGGATGAGCCGCCAAAGGTAATGGGCTCAAGGAGATGAGGAGAGCGGACAATGAGGGCACCGATTCCTCTCGGCCCACCAAGTTTGTGTCCCGCAATGCTGATGAGATCGACATCGGTCAGCCACTGATCAAAGTGATCGTCGTAGGCAAAGCCCTGCACCGCATCAACATGGATCACCGCCTCTATGGCTACGTCGCGCACTGCCTCCGCGACAGCGCTCACGTCATTGCGAATACCGGTTTCATTGTTCACGGCCATCACCGAAACCAGGGCTTGGCTACCCGCAGCTGCGCGCGCGCACGCTGAAGGGTCAGCCATGCCTCCTTCATTGACCGTAAGCTCTTCACTCGTGCCGAGGCCGCTTTCACCGATATGACGAATTGGTCCCAGCACTGCGGCGTGCTCCGTGGAAGAACAAGCTGCCACGACCGGCTTTCCCGAGCTCGTCCGCATCGCCACTGCAGCACCGATGATGCCGATATTGGCAGACTCGGTCGCCCCTGAGCAAAGCACCACGCCCACGCCACTCACACCAAAAGCAGCGCCAATGCGTTCCCTGGCTTCTTCCAAAAGCGTTCGCGCTGCGCGACCCGCACTATGGGTTGAGAGTGGATTGGCATTGGCGATGGCCATTGCCTCAATGACTGCTTCTTTAACTTCGGGGCGCAGGGGTGACGACGCTGCGTGATCTAGGTAGGCAGTCATCACAGCATTAAGCGACGAAGAAGGTCTTCGCGTTCATGAATTCACGCATGCCGACCACGGAAAGCTCTCGTCCGTAGCCGGATCGCTTCGTGCCGCCGAAGGGCAGCTCGGGGGTGGAAGCCACAATGGAGTTCACGAAGACCATCCCGGCGTCAATGCCGTCAATGCCAATCTGCTGCTCAGCAGGATCGCTCGCCCACACACTGGCTCCAAGACCCCAAGGAGTGTCATTGGCCAACTCGATGGCCTCGGCGATGCTGTCAACGACATAGACCACGGCAACAGGGCCAAAGATCTCCTCTTGCCCTGCGCGCATGTCCTTGGTGACGCCACTCAAAATGGTAGGCGGATAGAAAAAGCCGGGCCCTTCGCCGCGTTTGCCGCCGCAGTGCAGTGTCGCGCCCTTGGCCAAGGCATCATCTACTTGGGCTTCAACTTCATCGCGTTGGGCCTCAGAAACCAGTGGGCCCACCGTGGAGCTCGGGTTCATGGGATCGCCAATGGCGTGAGCCTGCATCTCCGTGACGAAGCGAGCCAAGAAGTCTTCTGCGCGATCTGCAGTCACGATAAATCGCTTCGCGGCAATGCAACTTTGACCATTGTTTTGCACGCGTCCTTGTGCTGCTGCGGGTCCGGTGAGATCAAGGTCTGCACTTGGCATAACCACAAAGGGGTCAGCACCGCCGAGTTCAAGCACGCACTTCTTCAGCACTGAACCCGCAACGGAAGCAACCGCAGCTCCCGCGGCTTCAGAACCCGTGAGCGTCACCGCGACCACGCGTTCGTCACGGATAACGTCGGCAACTCGGCTTGAGGGAATCATCAGGGTCTGAAAAGCCCCATCAGGAAATCCTGCACGAGTGAAGAGGTGCTCGAGGTAGAGGGCGGTCTGACCAACATTGGATGCGTGCTTGAGCAGGCCGACATTCCCCGCCATCAGTGCAGGAGCCGCAAAACGAATTACCTGCCACAGGGGGAAGTTCCAAGGCATGACCGCGAGCACGGGTCCAATGGGGTCATAGCGAACGCCTGAGCGCGAAGCCGAAGAAGCAATAGCCTCGTCAGCAAGAAAACTCGGACCGTGCTCCGCATAGAAACGCAAGGCCATCGCGCACTTAGCAATCTCGCCCTTGGCGGCTGAAAAAGTCTTGCCCATCTCCGCCGTTAGGTCAGCAGCCAATGTGGGCATCTCGCCCTCGAGGAGTTCAGCGGCGGTAATCAGCCACCGCGACCGCTGTTCTAGAGGACTGTGGCGATAGCTCTGGTAACAAGCCTGAGCCAGGGCTAGTCGACGCTCAACTTCCTCAGGACGGTGATCCTCAATGGTGGCGATGATTTCGCCGGTGGCTGGGTTCGTGGATACGAAAGGCATAGGCCTATTGTGCCAGCCCTAGCGCCCGCGGGATTCGCGAGAAGCAGGCCTGCCCTTCCCTAAGGCTG
>Ga0209084_1002940_pt1 | contig 12791 bp, 9 predicted proteins | sample C_130820_MF_Meta_FD_187309 | JGI IMG/M metagenome (GOLD analysis project Ga0209084, IMG submission 187309) | Freshwater microbial communities from Lake Croche, Canada to study carbon cycling - C_130820_MF_MetaG (SPAdes) (version 2) | ecosystem: Environmental > Aquatic > Freshwater > Lake | place... | reverse complement strand
CAAGCAGCCAGCCTGGCCAGTTGGAATGCCCAGGACCTGCCGCTGGCCCACGCGGCCGGCGCGGCCTTGCTGGCCTACGCCGAGCACACCCAAGGCCGGGCGCTGGCACACGTCAGCGCTATCGAGGTGCAGCGCGATGGCGAGCGCATCGACCTGCCCGCCAGCACGCGGCGCAACCTGGAACTGACCCAAACCCTGCGCGGCGAGGACGCGCCCACGCTGTTTTCGCTGCTCGATACCTGCATGAGCGGCATGGGCAGCCGCATGCTCAAGGCCTGGCTGCTGTCGCCGCTGCGCGAGCGCACCCAAGCCCGCGCCCGCTTGCAGGCCATTGATGCGCTGCACCAACGCGACGGCGGCGCGCAGGCGCTGGGGCAAACTTTGCGCGCGCAGATTAAGGGCAGCGCCGATGTGGAGCGCATCGCAGCGCGCCTGAGCCTGCGCCAGGTACGCCCGCGCGAGCTGCTGGGCCTTTTGAACACCTTGCACAAAAGCGCCCTGGTGGCCCAAAGCCTGGACGGCCAAGACGGTTTGCTCGAGCGCATCAGCCACGATTTGCAGGCGCCACCGGCCTGCGCTGCGCTGCTGCAAGCGGCGATCGCTGCCGAACCGGCCGCCATGGTGCGCGACGGCGGCGTGATCGCAAGCGGCTTTGACGCGGAGCTGGACGCGTTGCGCGCCATCCAAACCGACAGCGACGCGTTTTTGCTGGACCTGGAAGTGCGCGAACGGGCGCGCACTGGCATTGCCACTTTGCGGGTGCAGTTCAACAAAGTGCATGGTTTTTTTATCGAGGTCAGCCAGGGCCAAAGCAGCAAAGTGCCCGAGGACTACCGACGCCGCCAGACCCTGAAAAACGCCGAGCGCTATATCACCCCTGAGCTCAAAGCCTTTGAGGACAAAGCCCTGAGCGCCCAGGAGCGCGCCCTGGCCCGCGAAAAATGGTTGTTTGAACAGCTGCTGGACCAACTGCAGGCTTATGTGCCCGCCCTGACCCGCCTGGCTCGCGCCTTAGCGGCGCTGGACGCGCTGTGCGCTCTGGCCGAACGCGCCAGCACGCTGGGCTGGTGTGCCCCGACGTTTGTAGACCACCCTTGCATTGAAATTAGCCAAGGCCGCCACCCGGTGGTGCAGGCGCGCTTAGCCGAATTGAGCAGCGGCAACTTCATTGCCAATGACACGCAGCTGGGGCCGCGTCAGCGCATGCAAATCATCACCGGGCCCAATATGGGCGGTAAATCGACCTATATGCGCCAGGTGGCACTGATTGTCTTGCTCGCCAGCATGGGCGCGTATGTGCCGGCCAAGGCCTGCCGGCTTGGGCCGATTGATGCCATCCACACCCGCATCGGCGCGGCCGATGACCTGGCCAACGCGCAGTCCACCTTTATGCTGGAAATGGTGGAGGCGGCGCAGATTTTGCACAGCGCCACGCCGCAGTCGCTGGTGCTGATGGACGAGATCGGGCGCGGCACGTCCACGTTTGACGGCTTGGCGCTGGCCAGCGCGATTGCCGGGCAGTTGCACGACAAGACCCAGGCCTTTACGCTGTTTGCCACGCATTATTTTGAGCTGACCGAGTTTCCGGCCGGGCACCATGGCGCCGTCAATATGCATGTGAGCGCTGCCGAGTCGGGGCGCGATATTGTGTTTTTGCACGCCTTGGAGCCCGGGCCGGCCAGCCGCAGCTACGGTATCCAAGTGGCGCGCCTGGCGGGTGTGCCGGCGCCGGTGTTGCACCAAGCGCGCCACACCCTGGAGGCGCTGGAGCGCCAAGCCAGCGTGGCCCAAGCGCAGGTTGACTTATTTGCCGCAGCGCCCGCCCCGACCAGCAGCGGGCCCAGCGCCATCGAGGCGGCCGTCGCCGCCCTGCAGCCCGACGCCATGAGCCCGCGCGAAGCGATGGAAGCGATTTACCAACTCCAGGCGCTGTTGGGGCGATAGCGCGGGGCGGCCGCTTTAGTAGATTTCCGGGACAAACATTTCACCCGGCACTTGCTGGCGCACATAGTCCTCGCGGCGCACCCGCTCAGGCAGCACGATGGACGCATGCGGGACTTCCTCGTAAGGCATTTGGCCCAGCAGGTGCTCGATGCAATTGAGCCGGGCTTTTTTCTTGTCCACGGCCTGGACAATCCACCAGGGTGCCTCCGAAATATGGGTGCGCTCCAACATAACCTCTTTGGCCACGGTGTAATCTTCCCAGCGCTTGCGCGACTCTAAATCCATCGGGCTGAGTTTCCATTGCTTAAGCGGGTCGTAAATCCGGCCCAAAAAGCGCGAGTGCTGCTCTTCGTCGGAAATAGAAAACCAATATTTAATAAGCTGTATGCCCGAGCGGCAGAGCATTTTTTCAAACTCGGGTACGGTGCGGAAAAATTCCTCATATTGCTCGTCGCTGCAAAAACCCATGACGCGTTCGACACCGGCGCGGTTATACCAACTGCGGTCAAACAATACGATTTCACCCGCCGCAGGCAGGTGCGAGACATAACGCTGAAAATACCACTGCGTTCGCTCGCGGTCATTGGGCGCTGGCAGCGCTGCAACGCGGCAAACCCGCGGATTCAGGCGCTGGGTTATGCGTTTGATAGCGCCACCCTTACCCGCTGCATCGCGGCCTTCAAATAAGACCACGACTTTGTGGCCGGTGGCGACCACCCAATCCTGCAGTTTGACCAATTCGCCCTGGAGGCGAAATAACTCCCGGAAATAATTGGAGCGCGCCGCGCGCGACTCGTCGGTGCCATTGGTGGCAGTTTCGGCCGTAAATGCACGGTCCTCGACTTCCATTTCCAGTTCTTCGTCAAAACTGTCCAGAAGGTCGAGCCGGATGCGGCGCACTAAATCGTCTTCGTTGGGTATCGCCATAACTATTACCTCTGCAAAGCAGTGAAGCAGATATTGTGATCAGCGACGAGGCAGTATTTGTGACAAAAATATGTCAATCCCCGGATATTTCCTTCCAAGGCAGCTGCCTGAATATGTCGCCAAAAATTAATGCAAATGCCACAAGAATGAAATTTCGCCTTCCTACGATGCGCCTGCAATTCGATCAGGAGCATTATGAAAATCGCTGTTTTTGGCACCGGCTATGTCGGTTTGGTCCAGGGCGCTGTGCTGGCCGATGCGGGCCACCTGGTTACCTGCGTAGATATTGACGAGGCCAAACTGACGCGCCTGCGCGAGGGCGACATTCCGATTTTTGAGCCCGGCTTGGAGCCGCTGGTCAAATCCGCCTATGCCGACGGCCGGCTGATTTTCACCACCGATGCAGCTCAGGCAGTGGCCGGCGCCGAAGTCTGCTTTATCGCGGTGGGTACGCCGCCGGATGAGGACGGATCGGCGGATTTACGTTACGTTTTGGCCGTGGCCCAAACCATTGCCGAGCTCATGCAGGGCTATGCGGTGATTGTGGACAAGTCCACCGTGCCTGTGGGAACGGCTGACCGCGTCAGCGAGGTGGTGCGCAGCACGCTGGCGGCACGCGATGCGGCGCTGGAATTTGACGTGGTCTCCAACCCAGAGTTCTTAAAAGAAGGCGCGGCGGTGGCCGACTGCCAGCGCCCGGACCGCATCGTGATTGGCACGACCAGCGCCCGCGCCGAAAAAGTGCTGCGCGAGTTGTACGAGCCCTTTAACCGCAACCATGACAAGATCATCGTCATGAGCCCGCGCAGCGCGGAGATGACCAAGTACGCCGCCAACTGCATGCTGGCCACCAAAATCAGCTTCATGAACGAGATGGCCTTGGTGGCTGAAGGCCTGGGCGCAGACATCGAATCGGTGCGCCAGGGCATCGGCAGCGACCAGCGCATCGGCTACCACTTTATTTACGCTGGGGCAGGCTTTGGTGGAAGTTGCTTTCCCAAAGATATCAGCGCTTTGGTGCAGTCGGCCCAAAACATCGGGCTGGACCCGCTGATTTTGCAAGCCGTACAGGGACGTAACAGCGCCCAAAAGCGGGTGGTTTTTGAGAAACTGTCGGCTTATTTCGAGGGCGCGCTGTCGGGAAAAACCATTGCTTTGTGGGGCCTGGCCTTCAAACCCAACACCGACGATATGCGCGACGCGCCCAGTCGCGTGCTGATGGAGGCCCTGTGGCATGCGGGCGCACGCGTGCAGGCCTATGACCCCGTCGCCATGGAAGAAGCCCAACGCATCTATGGCGTGCGGGCAGATTTGCTGCTGTGTGGCACCAAAGAAGCGGCAGTGCAAGACGCCGACGCCCTGGTCATCATGACCGAATGGCGCCAGTTCAAGGCGCCGGACCTCGAAGCACTTAAGCAGGCACTCAAGGCGCCTTTGATCTTTGATGGCCGCAACCTCTACGACCCACAACGCATGCGCGAGCGTGGCTTTAGCTACCACGGCATCGGGCGATGAGCAGCGCTTATTCCCTGGGCGCACCGCTGGGCGTGCGCGAACGCATTGCCGTCGCTTTGGCGGCCCTGTTTAACGCGGCCTGCTTCCTGCTGCTGCCCGTGATGCCCCTGATCGTCTCCGTGCTGGTCTGGGACAGCCGGTATCTGCGGCGTTACGGCCACTACTTTGTAAAGTTTGTTGAGCACTTCAAGGCTTTGCGCGAAGGGCCGGTGCGCCATTATTTAGCCGATGTTTTCATGCAAGTGCGCGAAGTACCCGCCACCATTGAAGGCCATTGCGTGCAATGCGGCAACTGCTGCCTGGACAAGCGTTGCGCGTTTTTGCAGCCGCTGGGCGATGGCAAATTTGCCTGCGGTATTTTTCACAGCACGGTGCGCCGCTTTTCCAACTGCGGCTCCTTCCCCTTGCACGACCGTGACATTGAGCGCTACCAGTGCCCCAGCTATTTCGTAGTGCGCCCTGACGCGCAGACCATGCTGTGGATGCCTACGCGTCCACCGGGGCAAAACCCTCCAGCACCCGCGCAAATACCGCCTCCGTCGATTCAATAATCGCCGGCCAGCCCATGGCGCGAGCGCTCTCGTAGCCGGCCTGGGCGACGCTGCGCAGCGTGTCAGGCGCGTTGAGCAAGGTCTGGGCGCCCATCACAAAGCTGCTCTCCGATGCCGGGTCGGCCAAGATGCCGTTCACGCCGGTACGAATAATTTCGCCTGCCGCCGCATGGTCAAACGCCACCACCGCCAGGCCCGAAGCCATGGCCTCCAAGGTGACGTTGCCAAAGGTTTCGGTTTTGCTGGCAAATAAGAAGATGTCGGCGCTGGCGTAGTGCCGCGCCAGATCGGCGCCGGTCCGAAAGCCGGCAAAAATGATGTCGGCGTGGCGGGCCTGCAGTTCGGCGCGCATCGGTCCGTCGCCCACCAGCACCAGACGGACATCCGGGTGCGCGCCTTTCACCGACGCATAGGTTTTTACCACCATCTGCAAATTTTTCTCCGCAGCCAGGCGCCCGACGTACAGCAAAACCCGGCCCTGGGGCGCCACGCCCCAGGAAGCGCGCAGCGCAGGGTCGCGCAGCGTGGGCGAGAAATTGTGGGTATCGACCCCACGCGGCACCACGTAGATGCGCTGAAAGCCTTTGTCCGCCAATTGCAGTTGCAACTGCTGCGTAGGCACCATGGTGGCCTGCGCGCGGTTATGGAATTTGCGCATATAGGCCAGGATGGCGCCGCTCAGCCAGGCCATGCCGTAGTGCTGGCTATAGGCATGGAAATTGGTACGAAAGTCGGTGCTCACCGGCAACTTCAGTTTGGTGGCCGCTTGCAGCGCAGACCAACCCAGCGGGCCTTCGGTGGCAATGTGTACCAGGTCGGGGCGTTGCAGCGTCCACAGGCGCGTCAAGTGCCTTTTGGCAGGCAAGCCCATGCGCAGTTGTTTATAAAACGGGATGGGCATGCCTTTGACCAAGACCTCTTCCAAGCGCTCGTCGCTATTGGCGACCTGCGCTGCTTGCTGGCGCGGGCGGATGAGCCAAATCAGGTGGCCGTTGGCTTGCAAGCCCTGCACGATTTTAGACAGCGTATGGGCCACGCCATTGATGTCCGGCGGGTAGGTTTCCGTCACCACAGCCACTTTGTAGGTGGGCCGCTTGGGGGCCAGACGCTCGATGTAAATGGGGGAGTTGTCTTGCATAAGCGCAATGTGGCAAAGCCAGATAAATATTTAATGACTTTGCCGTGACGTATTTATTAATTTTCATTTTCGTTATTTGCCCATAGTGGGCCCGGTGTCATTAAATATTCATGCAAAAACGTGACAGTGGCATGGCTTTAGCCTGCGGCGCACCCCATGCCGCCCACTCTTTGCACCTTTGGAGAATATATGCACCCATTTTTCGAAACCGTAGCCACGCAACGCTGGGACGACCACCGCTATTACCACCACAGCCGTATCAACCAGACTTTGCATCTGATCAGCGCCTTGTCTTTCTTGGTGGCCTATGCTTATTTGTTTATCGATCCGGTCATTGCAGCGCTTATCGCTTGGCTGGTATCTATGACCACGCGCCAAATCGGCCACTTCTTCTTCGAACCGACGGACTACGACGTCGTCAACCAAGCCACGCACGAGCACAAAGAAGAAATCAAGGTGGGCTACAACCTACAGCGCAAAGTGGTGCTGCTGTCAATCTGGGCTGCCATACCCGCACTGGCTTATTGGATGCCCGAGGCGGTGCAATGGGCTGTCCCGACCGAATACCAAGACACCCCCCTGCGTATGACGGCCATGGTCTGGCTGTTTTTAGGCGCAGGCGGCTTGGTATTTCGCGTCCTGCAGTTATGGCAACAACAAGGCCTGATGGCCGGTTTGGCCTGGGCCTACAAAATCATTACCGACCCGGTCCATGACGTCAAGATGTACCACAAGGCGCCTCTGTACCTGATGCGGGGCCAATTGCTCGACCCCATGGAGCACGTCAACGCCTCGCAGCACTGAGTTGCGACCATTTGCGCGCCAGAATTTCTTTGAGCACCTGGCGGCGAATGGCGCGATGGCTTTGCAGCGGGTCGGTCCACCACCAGCCCGCCGCCTGCATGGCGTGGCCGGCGGCTACAAACTTCTGGCAAAACAGATCAAAGTCGGCGTCGCTGAACCCGAAGTTAAAGATCATGCGCCCTGAGCCCACCCAGCTCAGCGCAATGCCTTGTTCACGCAGGTAATACTGAAACATCCAGTGGTAGCGGCCCGCCGTCTCAAACACTATGGCCCACACGGTCTCCATACCGGCCACGCGCACGGGCAGGCCCGCCGCTTGCAGCGCGCTATTGAGCTGCGCCATGCGCGCCGCCCAGGTGGCGCTTGCGCTGGCATAGTGCGCCAGCATCTCAGGGCTGTCCAGATGGCGCAAGAACACGTTCATGGCGCCCATCACATAGGGGTGGGCGTTGAAGGTGCCCCGGGCAAAGCAAATATTGCCGGGCTGCTCCGCGCCAAAACGCTGCATCCAGCGCGATTTGCCGCAGATCACACCTACTGGCAAACCACCACCCAATGTTTTACCGTAGGTGACCATGTCGGCTGCGATGCCGAAATACTCCTGCGCGCCGCCCCGGGCCAGGCGAAAGCCCAAAAACACCTCGTCCATGATCAGGGCGATGCCCTTGGCGTCGCAGACTGCACGCAGTTGCACCAGCCACTCGCGGTAGGCGGCGCGGTCGTAATGCACTTTGCGGGCGCCGTCCACCAGCGTCGCGTCAGTTGGCGCCGCGCTATTGGGATGCATGGCCTGCAAGGGATTGACCAAAACGCAAGCGATATCGTCGCGGTTACGCAGCACCTTCAGGGTGTTGGGGTGCATTTCATTGAGGGTGAGCGTGTCCGAGGACGGGGGCATGGGGTTGCCCGGGCCGGGCTGCACGTCATCCCACCAGCCGTGGTAGGCGCCGGTAAAGCGCACGATTTTGTTGCGCCCGGTGTGGTAGCGCGCCAGGCGCACCGCCTGCATCACCGCCTCGGTGCCCGACATATGGAAAGACACCTCGTCCTGCCCGGAGATGCGGCACAGCCGCTGCACGTTATCGAGCACGCAGGGGTGGTAGCCACCCAAGATCGGCCCCAAGGACTGGGCCATGGCCGCGCCTTCGGCCATGCTGTTTTTGTAGTAATCCAGGCCCAGCAGATTCACGCCGTAGGAGCCGGTGACGTCGATAAACCGGTTGCCGTCCATATCAGTGAGGAACACGCCCTCGCTGCTTTGCCAGTAGCTGCCGGTTTTGAGGTAGCGCTGAAGCACCTCCCTAAATTGAAAGGGAATGCGGATCTGCCCGATCAGCTGCATGTCCGAGATCAAGCCCTTAGTGGCCTCGGTGTGTGCCAGCGTCAGCGGACTGCGGCTTTGCAGTTGCGCGCCCAGCGCGACAAGTGCTTGGCGCCGCTGCGTCGCAATCGCGGCAGGGGCACCGTCGGCGCTAAACCAGATGGCTTCGTCGTAGCTATAAGCGGGCACCATCTTGGCAATCCGCTTGGCCATGCGCAGATGGCCACCCAAAGAGGGGTGTTTAGCAAAAGACAGCTCCAGCCTTTGCTTGGCCTTGCCGCCGATCCACAGCGCTGCGCTTGCGCCGGCCAGCCATTGCACCCATTCACCCATGCCGTTCATGTCAGCCATGCCATGTCCTTTTCGTAAAAACCTTGTTGTATGACCCTCGGGTTAAAAATTCATGACTATTCGCACACGTTTGCAAAAAATATTCGCCCAGGAAGATCTCAACTTTCTGCTCACCAACCGCATACCCCGGCTAGCAGCAACGCACTTTGTGGGCTGGCTCAGCCATATCCGCAGTCCTTTGCTGGCGCGCTGCCTGATTGGCCCCTGGCGCTGGTTCTCGGGCCTGGACCTGAGCGAGGCACGCAACACCCGCTTTGACAGCCTGCACGACTGCTTTATCCGCGAGCTCAAGCCGGGTCTGCGGCCGCTGGATCCGGACCCCGACGTGATGGTCAGCCCCTGCGACGGCATCGTGGGTGCGTTTGGCGAAGTCAAAAATGGCCAGGTCTTTCAAGCCAAGGGCTTTCCGTACACGCTGACCGATTTGCTCGGCGACAAAGCCCCTAACTCGCCCTGGCACGACGGGGTGTACCTCACCATCCGCATTACCTCGGCGATGTACCACCGCTTCCACGCCCCGGCCGATCTGCGAATGCACCGTGTGGATTACTTCAACGGCGATACCTGGAACGTCAACCCGATTGCGCTCAAGCGGGTGGAAAAGCTGTTTTGTAAAAACGAGCGTGCGCTTTTAAGCGTGGAAGTGGGCGCAGCGGCGCACCCGGTGGCGCTGGTGCCCGTGGCGGCAATTTTGGTGGCGAGTATTCGGCTGCACGCCATCGATACCGTGCTGCACACCCGCTACACCGGGCCCCACAGCATCGCCTGCGAGGCCCGCTACGAAAAAGGCCAGGAAATGGGCTGGTTCGAGCATGGCTCGACCATTCTGGTCTTCGCGCCCAAGGGCTTCAGTTTTGCACCAAGCGTGCAAGAAGGCGCCCAGATCCGCATGGGCCAGGCACTGCTCAGGATGCCGCCAAGCCCTCAGGCACCTCTTTAGCCGCCAGCGCTACGGGCACCGGTTTTGCCGACGCTTGCACCGGCGGCACGAAGTCCAGCACTTGGTCCCAGTACAGAATTTCCAGCGTGCCATCCATATGCTCGACCAAGGCTGAGCGGCTCTCCACCCAGTCGCCGTCGTTGCAATAAAGCAGAAGTCCAGCACTTGGTCCCAGTACAGAATTTCCAGCGTGCCATCCATATGCTCGACCAAGGCTGAGCGGCTCTCCACCCAGTCGCCGTCGTTGCAATAAAGCACGCCGTCGATCATGCGCATTTCCGCGCGGTGAATATGTCCACACACCACCCCGTCATAACCGCGCTTACGCGCTTCATGCGAAACCGCATATTCAAAGTCGGCCACAAAACTCACCGCTTTTTTGACTTTATTCTTTAAATACGCCGATAAGGACCAATACGGTAGCCCCATCCGCCGCCGCACAATATTGAAATGCCGATTCGCCCGCAGCGCCAATTCATACAGCGTGTCGCCCAAATAAGCGAGCCACTTCGCATATTTAACTACCGCGTCGAAATAGTCGCCGTGCACCAACCAGAGTTTGCGCCCGTCGGCCAGCGTGTGACTGCCTTCAAAATCTACATGCACGCCGCCGAAGTGGTGGTTGATGAACCCGCGGGCGAATTCGTCATGGTTGCCCGGGATAAATACCACTTTGCAACCCTTGCGGGCCTTACGTAAAAGTTTTTGTACCACGTCGTTATGCGCTTGCGGCCAATACCATTTTTTGCGCAGTTGCCAGCCGTCAATAATGTCGCCGATTAAATACAAATGGTCACTGGTGTGTGATTTCAGAAAATCGATCAACGCCTCTGCCTGGCAACCGGGCGTGCCTAAGTGCAGGTCCGAAATAAATACGGCACGGTAATGCATCCGCCCTCCAAAGGTAAACCTGCAAGTGATCTAATAAAAGGCAAATTTTCAAGCGCTGCAAGCAAAGAGAATGTTATTTGCGCTGTATGACTAAATGATGAAGTCACAAAGCGGTCTGTTGGAAAATGTGTTTCTCAACAGACCGCGATATCGCATTTAGAAATCGACGGTCGCCGTCAACTGAAAACTGCGCGCTGCATTGATGGTGAGTAAATCCGCGGACTTAGGCGTCACGCTGTTGCTGCCGGACGAGGCCGTGGCAATTCCAATAATCGAATGGTTATCCAACAGATTATTCACACCAAACTGCAATTTCAATGCTTTGCCAAACACCCCAGCGTTTTTCACCGTGTAATTGGCATAGACATTGGCCACAACATATGGGTCAATCACAAAGGCCTCGTTATTCTTGGCCGAATCGTCGTTGTACATTTGTCCGATGCGGTTCGCCGAAGCACCCACCGACCAATTGCCACGGCGGTAATTGAGAGCAACCGTTTCCGTGTCGGACGGCGCACCCGCAACCCATTTGCCGTTGGCGTCATATTTCAAACTGGTCATGGTGGCGTTCAGATAAAGGCTGAAACCTTCACCCAACACAAAGTTGGCTTCGCCCTCCACGCCTTGCGCAGTTTGGGTGCCGCTGGGATACCAAGAAAAATTACCCGCGCTGTCGGCGGTAGCCGACTTCGTATAGGTGCTCTCCAGTACCGTGCGGTAGGCGTCGAAAGCAAAAGTCATGGCCTCGGTATTCCAAACCGTACCGTATTGGAAAGTCGTGGCCCTGGTGGGACTCGGTGCTGGCGATACTTGCGCATTTTTCACGTCAAATACGTTGGTGCTGGGGATTTGGTCGCCTAGGGCATATTGCGCATAAGCCGACCAGTTGGGTCGGATGAAATAATGCAAATCAATCGAGGGCAACGTGTCGGTATACGTGATCGAATGGGCCAAGGAAGGCGCACCATTGAGAGAGCCCACGGTCGTTAAATCGGCCAAATGCACAAAGTCTTGTGAATAGGATGCGTACTTCACTCCCGGCGTTATTTGCAGGTCCGGCGATACATTGAAGCTGTATTCCACATACGGTTGCAGAGTGGTTGTCGTATAGGTTTCACTGAAATTGGGCGTCGGGCCGTTGATCCAGGTGCGCGGATCCGAAGGTGTTTGGAACCGGTAACTCTTGGCCTGGTCTAGCCACACACCTGTGCGCAAGGTACCCAAGTCCGACTCTTGGCTAAAGCGGGTGACATCACCGATGGTGGTGTAGGAATTGAGCTTATCAATCGCACTGGTAGCCGTAATGACGGTCGCAGAGTTGTTGTAGTTTTGCTTATTCCAATAACGGTAGGTGTAAACCTTGTTGTCTAACTTCCAGCCGCCGCCCAAAGAGGAATTGATACCTGCGTACACAAAGTCAGTGGAAATATCATAAAAATTAAAGCCATAGTAATTGGGCTTGCTCGGGTCGCCACTGAGCAGGGTTACATAGTCGCCTTGGTCATAGCTGGAGCGGGCGATACCCTTGATATTGGGTGTATTGCTCTTCAGGTTCAAATAGGAGGCGAACAAGGTGACTTTAGAACCGCCGGTATTTTCATATTCGTATTTCACCTGGGCAGCCGAACGGTCTTGCAGGTTGAAAGTTTGATATCCATCTGACTTCATTTTCTGGACGGCAAACAGCACATTGGACTTCCCATCTTGACCATATTGCCCTGTGGTGTGCTCCAGGCTGAATAAATTGGTATTCCAGGTGCCCGCCGACACGATCAAACTGGTGCGCGGATCGGCGTCCAGAGGGCGTGAGCGGAAATCGACATTGCCGGCAAATGTAGCCTGGCCAATGGTAGATGCGCCGCCCGGGCTGCGATCGACCACCTGGCTGCCTATAAATTCGCTGGGGAAAAATACCCAAGAATGGTGGCTCACGCCATTGGTGTCATTAAAGGGTATGCCGTCAAAGCTAAACACCATATTGCTATCGGATAAACCACGCATCGTTATTTTGGCGTCGCCCAGACCCACGCCATTGGGCGAGCTGGAAAACATGCCGGGCACCATATTGAGCGCCTGGGTGTAGTCGGCCACCGGTGAGGTGTAGTCGCGCAACTGGACTTCGCTCACAATCGATTGCGCCGAACGCGCATTGAGCGAACTTTGCGACGGCGCGGTTTCAGCCGATGGCAAAGTCACCGGGGCCTGTCCGCTCACGGTTACCGTGCCGAGCGAATAAGGGGCTTGCGACTGAGCTATTGCCGTGGCAGAAAAGCAAGTTAATGCTATCGTCTTAAAAAGCTGGGAATGACGTGGAGCTGGGGTGAGGGTATTTTTTTTCATGGTGCAAATAGGGTGAATGACAAACTTTCAAATTCACACTCATTTCAACCAGCTTATGTTTCACTAATT
>Ga0209084_1002934_pt1 | contig 12801 bp, 13 predicted proteins | sample C_130820_MF_Meta_FD_187309 | JGI IMG/M metagenome (GOLD analysis project Ga0209084, IMG submission 187309) | Freshwater microbial communities from Lake Croche, Canada to study carbon cycling - C_130820_MF_MetaG (SPAdes) (version 2) | ecosystem: Environmental > Aquatic > Freshwater > Lake... | reverse complement strand
GAGCCCATCAACCTGACCCGCAAAACCGTAGATAGCGCCGGACTGCAAGGCCTCAACAGTGTTCTTGCCTATGACATTGCGGGGTACCACAAGTTCAATCTTGCGAAGTTGCGCCGCTCGGTTTGCGAGTGCATCGAGGGAGATCTCGATGCCTGGAGCGAGCGCTCCACCGAGGAACTCACCCTTATCCGAAACCACATCAAGATTGGTTGAAGTACCAAAATCAACAACGATGGATGGCCCGCCATACAGCGTGAAGGCGGCGAGTGAGTTCACAATGCGGTCTGTGCCAACTTCTTTGGGGTTGTCGGTCAAAATCGGCACGCCGGTCTTGATGCCTGGCTCCACAATCACGCGCGGGACATCGTGGTAATACCGCTCGAGCATGTCGCGCATCTCGTGCAAGACCGACGGCACAGTCGAACAGAGTGCGATGCCAGTGGCTTCTGGCGCGCCTTGAAGGAGACCGCGGTAGATCAGTTCAAGCTCGTCTGCGGTCTGGCGAGGATCCGTCTTGATGCGCCATGAGTTGATGAGGTTGTCTTCAAGAAAGAGACCAAGCACCGTGTTGGTGTTGCCAACGTCAATTGCGAGTAAAACCATAACTACACATCCATCTTCATGTTGTCGATAAGTCGCACACCACCGACGCTAGCTGCGACGAGTGCACGCAGTTGGTCGCCGGGCATTGGGTGCATGAGTTTGTCATTCACGATGACAAAGTAGTCCAGCGTGATCCCTGGTTGAGCCAGCAAATAGTCCCGGGCTTGCTGCTCAGCCTGGTCAGTCGTATGAGCCTCAATGAGTGCATGATGGGCCAGGGAAAGTGCTGCGGACAGGTGGGTTGCTGTCTGTTTTGCGCTCTTATCGAGTCGCTCGTTGCGGCTCGATAGCGCTAGACCATTGACTTCGCGCACGGTCGGAACGCCGATGACCTCAAGATTCATGTTGAAGCTGGTGGCCATCTGCCGGATTAAGGTCAGCTGCTGAAAATCTTTCTCGCCGAAGAACATGACATCCGGTTCGATGATGTTTGTCAGCTTGTTCACCACAGTGAGCACGCCATCGAAATGGCCCGGGCGACTTGCACCCTCAAAGATGTTGCCAAGTTCACCTGCTGAAATCGTGAATGTTGCCCAATCCTCGCTGGGATACATCTCTTCCACAGTTGGTACGAATACGACATCTACACCTTCTGCTTCACACAGTGCTAGATCTTGGCGGTATGTACGAGGATAATTTTTGAGATCTGACTCGCTAGAGAACTGAGTAGGATTCACGAAAATAGAAACAACTACTTGTCCACCTCGTTCGCTATGGGTATCGATGTACTCTCGTGCGGCACGAATGAGATGTGCATGACCTTCATGTAGCGCTCCCATTGTGTAGACCGCCGCGACAACTGGAGCCTTGAGTGCAGCACGCACGTCAATCACAGTGGTAGCAATATGTAACGGACTATCTGATTTACGTCGCCAAGGTAATGAGAATCTCATTCAGATCTTCCTAACACTGCGATGAGTCGCGCTGCATCATCAGCGCGCAACAATCCACTTTCGAGGGCACGCTCAGCGGTCAATCGCGCTAGTGACCGATAAGCATCTCCCACTGCTGGGCTGATGCCATTCAATAGGTTCAGGTGGATTGCCACAGTGCTGACATCACCTCGAATAACTGGTCCGGTGAGCGCTTGATCACCGTTGCGAACAGCGTTGTCCAGCGAGGCGCCGAGCAATGGGACTGCCAATGCCGCAGGATCTTCAATCTGCGCCTGACTGAGTAAGTCCATCGTCTGGTTCACCAAAGTCATGAGTCCGTTTGCCCCGAACGCGAGCGCTGCGTGGTACTGCGCTCTACGCTCTTCCTCAACCCAAATGGGTTCACCACCCATCTCCACTACGAGCGCTTCGGCCACTGGGCGAAGTGCCAGAGGCGCAGTCACACCAAACGGGCAGCCCGAAAGTCGATTGAGGTCAACACTCGTACCAGTCAAAGTCATCACAGGATGCAGAGCTAGAGGTAAGCACCCAGCATCTGTCAGTGGCTGGAGTACATTGACGCCAAATCGACCAGAGGCGTGCATCACAAAAGTTCCAGGGCCAATGCTTTGAGTGCTGGCAAAGCCTTCAATAAGTCCGGGTAACACATCGTCAGGAACAGTGAGTAGCACAAGGTCTCGATCCTTGACCGTTTCGGCCACGGACTTAATCGGGACGCCAGGGAGGAGAGACTCAGCGCGCAAACGACTAATGTCAGAGACCGCACTGCAGGCAGCGACCTTGTGTCCGGCACGCCTCAGGGCAGCACCAAGTACGGAACCGGCACGTCCAGTTCCGACTACGCCAATGTCTAGGCGTGGAGGTTGTTCGGTCCAAGGCTCTAGGCTCTCGGCCATTGTGTTGACCACAAGACCAGCCTAGTCGGCTAATCGAAGCTCATGTGGCACGATTAACCCGTGACTCAAGACATGTCGATTGGCCTATCCGCAGTGGATTCTGCGCGTGCTGACCGCACATTGAACTTGACTCACCACAGCCCGGTAGCACACGGCATGTTGCGCCTTCGTGTAGATGTTGCAGACGAAGTCATCCTGAATGCCCAACCAATCTTGGGGTCCATGCATCGAGGTGCCGAGAAACTGTTTGAGTCGCGCGACTATCGCCAAGTCCTCATGCTCGCCAACCGACATGAATGGCTCTGCGCGTTCTCCGGCGAGGTTACCGTAGCGCAGTTGATTGAAGCTGCTCTAGGTATGGAAGTTCCGGAAGCAGCCCGATGGCTTCGTACCCTGATGCTTGAAATCAATCGAATCACTGCCCATCTGGCATTTGTTGCAGGTTTCACCTGGAGTAATTCCGAGGACGCTCTGGTAGTTCGCAGGTTGCGCGAACACTGGGTCGAACACGTCCAGCAATATTCAGGCAGTCGCATGCACCCAATGCTCACTCGTATTGGTGGTCTCACGCATGCGCCAACGCGAGCATGGCTATGTGAACTGCCTCTACTCGTACAGAGGTCACGAATCACGTTGAGGGAATTCAGTGAACGGGTCGCGACAGAACTTGATACTCTGCGTGGTGTTGGCACCATTAGTTGTGAGCAAGCCACATCACTGGCACTATCTGGACCCGTTGCACGCTCGAGTGGCTACCCAATTGACTTGCGCTCACACTCTGAAAACGAAAAGTATTCCGAACTAGATTCATGGAAGCTAGTCACCCAGACGGCTAGCGATGTACAGAGTCGCATCACTCAACTGCTCGATGAACTCATGGTGTCACTAGAGATGGTTGCTGAACTTTCGCACACATGTGCAGCACATTTTGAAGGCGACATTAATGTGTTGCTGCCCAAAGTCTTGCGGGTTCCTGAAGGCAACTACGAACACAGCATTGAAACACCGCTAGGGATTGCATCATGGTTTTTGGTGTCACGTGGCGACAAGATGCCCTACAAACTCAAATTGCGCCCAGCGAGTTTGCACACTGTGCTGGCTTTACCAACAGCACTCAAGGGAGCTCGCTTAGGTGACATAGGGCAGATCGTGTCCAGCATGCCTTTTGTCGCAGGGGACGTCGACCGTTAATCACATGCGTGAACGCAGAGCCAATTCAGCGAGTTCGGCAAGCTTGTGCATCATCTCTTCAACAAGTTTTTGAGATGCATCAAGTCGATTGCGAAGGTCCTGAATCTCATCACGCATAATGACGAGTTCCAATGAGTGATCGTTTGTCGGCGTCGATTCTGTGACGAGGGTGCCAGCGATCGGTTCTGCGTGATGCTCCTGCGCCATGGCAGGGTCGAGCTCATCTCCACTCCATGCCGAAGTGTCAAAAGTGTCATCAAACTCATCTTCGACTTCATCAAGAGTCACTGGCTGTGTGTCAGGTTGCACTTGGGCGTGCGAGACCGAATCAAATTGAACTTGGTCGTGGGAGACCGAACCGTACTCAACAGTTTCTACAACTAACCAGGGCGTCTGCGGTGCTAGGTGTGTGACTTCCGATGCCTGCGGGCCGGGAGCAGCTTCAACGACAAGCTCGAAGATTTCAGTAGGAACTGCGTCTGGGGCAGTGCTAACCACCTGAGCCGGGACTTCGGTCGACACGACTTCCGACTGCTTGACTAAGGTCTCTTGGCGTTCCTGTACCTGTTCGAGCGACTCTCCTTCGCGGATAACTGGAATCCATCCCGTGTATTCACCGCGCAAGATTTGATCAACATCAGGTGGTCGAGGCAAATCGCGCGGCGCACGAAAGTCGGTAAGACCGAAGTCTTCGAGTGGGGGCGCAAGTACCGCTTCATCAAGTTCCGGGAGTTGCCACGAAGGTGATGTGAATGCGTCTTGCCAAGAAAATTCGGGGCGCGAACCATGTTCATCTGACATGGCGGCTCCTGAAGACTGTGTGATTGCCCCTAGCCTAAGGCGTGCTTGCAATTATTGGGAAATGGCATAGTCAAGGCATACTTAGGCAATGGGAATTTTGGGAACAGCCTTGACCGCTACCGGCACACTCAGTGCAACTACTTTGGGCTACACCCTTCTTGAAGCTCAGGCTTTTACTACCCGCAACTACGATCTCGCGGTTCTCAAGCCAGGCTCTGCGGACCTTCGAGTCTTGCACCTTTCCGACCTACACCTCACGCCATCCCAAACTCGCAAGATTTCTTGGTTACAGTCACTCGAGGCCCTAGAACCAGACCTCGTTGTTGTTACGGGTGACATGTTGTCGCATCAGCTCTCGGTGCCTGCAGTCGCAGAGGCACTTGGCGGTCTGTTGAATCGGCCAGGCATGTTTGTTCTTGGTAGCAACGACTACTTCAGCCCAGCCCACAAGAACCCACTGCGCTATCTCAGGCGGAAGCGTGCGATCGTGAATAACTCTCCGAAGCTTCCCACCCAAGACCTCATTGACCTGCTGTGCGAACATGGCTGGCTTGATTTGAACAACAAACAAGATGCAGTGACGATTAACGGCGTTCGCATTCATGCACGCGGAACAAATGATCCCCACATCAAACTCGATGACTATGCAGCCGTGGCAGGTCCTTACGACGCTGATGCATTGGCCCTCGGAGTGACACATGCTCCGTATCTGCGCGTGCTAGAGCAGTTCAACAGTGACAACACCGAACTGCTACTCGCAGGACACACGCATGGCGGTCAGATTTGCATTCCGTTTTACGGCGCACTCGTCACCAACTGTGACCTACCGACTAAACAAGCTAAGGGCGTGTCTGAGTTCACATCCAACGGACATTCCATGCCAATGCACGTGTCTGCCGGTGTCGGAACGAACCCGTACACGCCTATGCGTTTAGCATGCCGACCTGAAGCAACTTTGCTAACGCTAAAGGCAGCTAACTCAACGAGTTAAACAGCTCCTGCTGGCGGTGTTGTCGGGAAGTACTCCAGGTCCCAAATCCGCGCGAATGGCAAGGACTGGATCACTCCATGAACTTCCTCTTCAGTTTCTGAGAATGCCTCAAGGAATACTGTTCGGCGCGGCATTGAGACCTTAATTTCTCCTAGCAAGCCCTTCTCCTTCAATACCTGTGCCTGAGCTTGTTCGGCGGGAATAAGCGCGCGGATGTCGTCCATCGTGACGCCTTCTTTGAAACTTGCAACGACCATGTAGCTGTTCATGACTTCCCCTGATGACTAGGTGTATCTTGCCACCGTATTAATAATTAGTTGATACGTCAACAATCTGCTAACCTGCACTTGTGGCTGGCCAATTTATTCCAGATGAGCAGCTCGCGGCATGGCGAGACTTCCAAACCATGCGCGTGCAACTCATGTCACACCTTGCGAAGCGACTCAGCGAGCATTCTGGCCTATCGGATGCTGACTACTCGGTACTCATCGCCATCTCTCAATCACCGACCGTGTGGACACGCGCGCGTGAACTTTGCCGCTTTTTGGGTTGGGAGACCAGCAGACTTTCACACCAAATCACTCGGATGGAAAAGCGTGAACTTGTCGAGCGCCGGGAGTGTCCAGAAGATGCACGCGGTTTTGAAATTCGACTATCACAACTAGGACGCCAAACAATTCGACAAGGGTCGAAGCGTCAGCTTGAGGAAGTGAAGCATTGCTTTACCGATGTCTTGAGCGCCGAACAAATGAAGGCACTTCAAGACATTTCGCAGACGTTGATAGCGCATCTAAGTCAGAATCACCCAACCAACTAAGGAAACACATGACAACAGCACTCATTGTCCTCGCAACATTACTTGGCCTCATCGCCGCAGGTTCAGCCATGGGGAAATTCAAGAAGGTACCGCAGATCGTTGAATCGCTCAACAGCGTCGGCGTCAAGACCGAGCAAATGCCAGTCCTGGCAACTCTTGAACTACTCGGCGCGCTGGGTCTGATTGTTGGGATCTGGTCACAACCGATCGGTGCTGCCGCTGCAATCGGCCTAAGCCTCTACTTCATTGGTGCTATCGGTGCGCACATAAAGATAAAGGCTCCCGTGGCTGAATCAATCGCACCGTTTGTGATTGCACTCATAGCTCTTGCGACTGCTTGGCTTGAGTTCAAGCGCTAAGCCTGAGCGGAACTAGAAACTTTAAATATGAGAAATACTGACCTCAGCCCGCGACCCATCAACATCTAGGGTTGCGGGTTGAAGTGGCTCTGACTTCCGAGAACCATGACTACGGTGCGCCAAAACAACGAAAGAACCAAGTTGAAATGTGACCAGCAGCCGTTCTAGCAAACCCATAATGGGGCTGCCGTGTAACCAGTTGATCAAGAAGATGATGCCGGTCAATGCCATGGTGACTGTTACAGCGATTGCCGTGCGAAGCGAGACTGGCCAACGTCCAGACTGGTTGTAGTGATGAGCTCCAAGTGGCCAAAGGCACATGCTCACCAAAACAACCGTCGCCATGAATGTGTGAATCGTTGAATTGGCCGAGACGCCGGGGACCGGGAAAGCCGCCATGCCAAGCGCTCCTGCCCCAGCGACACCGAGGAGCCATCGACCTGGCTTAGCTGGCAAGGTCAGTGAAAGAGCGGCCACAATCAGGCACAAGCCCACGATCACAATCAAGATCGTCATGTGTCGATGAGTTGGCGCACCTAGAGCAGCCAGGGAACTCATTGTTTGTTTAACTGGAGAAAAGTTAGTCCAACTCTTCTGCAGGAAATAGGTGCCAGTGATTAACATCACTGAGCCAAGCAGGCTGACCGCCAAGGTCACACGATGAGGAAGGCGCACGCTTAATAGTAAACACAGATTGCCTACCGACGCGACATGCCAGCCGTGTTGCCGATGGGCGAATAGCCCATTTAGCCTTGCGCTAGTTGAACTCTGCTGCGACAACTTCCGCAATTTGCGCCGTATTTAGAGCTGCACCCTTGCGAAGATTGTCACCACACACGAAGAAGTCCACTTCATTTGGGTACTCAGAAGAGACCCGAATTCGACCAACAACCGTGGGATCAGTGCCCACTACGTCAATAGGTGTCGGGAAAATCATGTTCTCTGGGTCATCCACAACTAGAACACCAGGAGCATTCTCCAGAATGCGGCGGATGCCATCAGCATTGACTGGCTGCTCAAAAACCGCATGCACAGCAAGTGAGTGCGTGGTGACAACTGGAACTCGGACGCAGGTTGCGTGCACCTTCAAATGGGGCATTCCAAGAATCTTGCGAGACTCGTTGCGCACCTTGAGCTCTTCGCTGGTGTAACCATCTTCCTTCAGCGAACCTGCCCACGGGACCACATTCATGGCAAGTGGAGCCGGGAACGGAGATGAGTCAGTAATCTCGGAACGAACATCACCCGTCGCGCTACCCAAGTCCTTGTCAGCCACCGCAGAGATTTGAGCCTGAAGTGCATCGATTCCAGCTTGACCAGCACCCGACGCAGCTTGGTAGGAGGACACAACAAGTTCCTTGACACCGTATGCGCGGTGCAGCGCACCTACGACAACAATCATGGAGAGTGTCGTGCAGTTTGGGTTGCTGATGATGCCGCGAGGACGATTGCGAGCCTGCTCGGCATTCACTTCAGGAACAACTAGCGGGACATCGCTATCCATGCGGAATGCACCGCTGTTATCGACAGCGACTACACCCTTGGCTGCAGCAATTGGTGCCCACACTGCTGAGACTTCATCAGGAACATCGAACATTGCAACGTCGACGCCATCGAAAGCAGCCTCAGTAAGTTCCTCGACCACTACATCTCGACCACGAACTTGAAGAACTTTGCCCGCAGAGCGTGCAGAGGCCAAAAGTTTGATGTCGCCCCATACATCTTCACGTTCGGTGAGTAAGCCGAGCATGACTGTTCCGACTGCGCCGGTGGCACCGACTACCGCAAGAGTTGGCTTCTTCGACATGCTTAGCGTCCTGTTCCGCCGTAAACAACGGCCTCTCCATCGGCATCCAGGCCGAAAGCGGTGTGTACTGCCTCAACAGTTGCCTTGGCATCTGCGGCACGAGTAACGACCGAAATGCGAATCTCGGAGGTTGAAATCATTTCAACATTCACGCCAGCGTCCGCAATCGCCTTGAAGAAGGTGGCTGAGACACCCGGATGTGAACGCATGCCTGCACCAACAAGCGAGATTTTAGCGATGTCTGAATCCGTCGCGACATCTTCAAAACCGATTTCAGCCTGTGCACTGCGAAGAGCTTCTTCCGCACGAGCGACATCAGGACGCGGGCATGTGAAAGTGAGGTCGGTGTGACCTGAACCGTGGACGCTGACATTCTGCACAATCATGTCCATGTTGATGCCAGCATCAGCTACGGCTTGGAAGATTGCTGCTGCTGTGCCTGGGCGGTCTGGAACACCAAGCACCGTGACTTTGGCATCACCAAGATCGTGTGCGACTCCGGCAATGATTGGCTGCTCCATGATGGCTCCTTGCGTGGAAAGAGTTTCGAGTTGAGATTGATCAGCAAGGTCGGCGATTACGAACGTGCCTTCCCTGTCGGAAAATGATGAACGAACGTGAATCGGCACATTGAAGCGCTTTGCATATTCAACACAGCGCAGGTGCAGAACCTTTGCTCCGGCGGCTGCCAACTCCATCATCTCTTCATACGTGATGCGTGGAACTTGACGAGCTTTTGGTGCAATGCGCGGGTCTGCCGAGAAGATGCCATCTACATCTGTGTAAATTTCGCAAACATCCGCATTAAGTGCTGCAGCAAGTGCGACAGCCGTCGTATCCGAGCCACCGCGACCAAGAGTTGTAATGTCTTTCGTGTCCAGAGCAACACCCTGGAAACCGGCAACGATTGGAATTGCTCCGTCAGCTAGCGCCTCCCGAATACGACTTGGTGTCACATCAATGATGCGTGCCTTGCCATGTGTCGAGTCAGTAATCAAGCCAGCCTGTGAACCCGTGTAGGAACGAGCTTCAACGCCTAGATCATTAATGGCCATGGCCAAGACGGCCATAGAAATGCGCTCGCCTGCAGTGAGTAGCATGTCGAGTTCGCGACCTGGTGGGTTCGGAGAAACCTGCTGAGCAAGGTCGAGAAGCTCATCGGTGGTATCGCCCATTGCAGACACGACAACGACAATCTCATTGCCAGCGTTCTTGGTATCGACTACTCGTTTTGCTACACGCAAGATGCTGGCGGCATCAGCAACTGATGAACCGCCGAACTTAGCTACGACCAAACCCATAATGCACAATTCTAAAGGTCATCTCACCATAAGGACTGCTTGTCCAAAATGTGGACTACTTGTGGCTTGGCTCAAAAGTTATGGACTGACTTGTCTACGGCCTTCAAAAGCTCGGCCAAGGGTGACTTCATCGGCATATTCCAAATCCCCACCTACCGGAAGTCCGCTCGCCAATCGCGTGACTTTCACGCCAAGCGGGGAGATCATCCGGGTTAGGTACGTGGCGGTTGCTTCACCTTCGAGGTTAGGGTCGGTAGCCAGAATGATTTCCACAATTCCGCTGTCTGCCAATCGAGTCAACAGTTCGCTGATGCGAAGGTCATCGGGTCCAATGCCGTCAATCGGACTGATGGCTCCGCCCAGCACGTGATAACGGCCGCGGAATTCCCTCGTGCGTTCCACAGCCATGACATCTTTAGGTTCTTCCACTACACACAGGATGGTTTGATCGCGACGCACATCATTACAAATGCGGCATAACTCATCCTGAGCAACGTTGTAGCAACTTTTGCAGAATCTAGCCTTGTCTTTAACTTCCGACAGCACAAACGCGAGACGAGACACATCCTCATCAGTTGAGTTCAACAAATGAAACGCAATGCGCGATGCACCCTTCGGTCCAACTCCCGGAAGTTTGGCAAACTCATCTATTAAATCCTGGACAATACCTTCATACATTGAGCTCATTTATTCGCGCGGGCTCTCACTGATTACTTGGCCACCCATAATGTTGGTAACCATGTCGATGACTGCGCGGGTTGGAACGTTCGCATCATCTGGGCTGGCATCGCCCGGGTCAATTGCATCAGCAATTTCGCTTGCCACTGGACCATTAACCGGCTTCGCGGTGGCGCGTGCCGAATCGACAGTGAGTTCAATCCGCACATCCGCACCAAGCACGGTTGCAACGGCCGCACGCAAGAGCTCGTCATGCCCACCCTTGATGGCACCTTGCATGTTGTTAGGGCTCGAACATGCCACAGCCAGCACACGCTCCGGAGTTAGCGAAAGTGGCACTGTGTCCTGCAGGACCATGAATGAAACGCGTCTGAGTTCCTTCAGGTGAATCAGCACACTGGGCCAACCAGCCTTGACATTTTCAAGGGTGATTTCGCTCCCGACAGGTGCAGGTGAGACAACAGTGGAGGCAGGCTCTGTCGTGGTCGCAGCGGATGTCACCTGCGATGGCTTCATGGGTGGCGGAGTAGTGGGTCGAGTAACTGGACGTGGCGGCACTGGTCTGGCAACTGCTTGGGCTGCCTGAGGTGCCTCTGCTGTCGGGGTTTCACCCTGCGGCTCAATGGGATGTGCATGCTGCACTCGAGTAGCACTCGGGCGAATCGATGCCACCGGAGCACCATGCTCTAGTTTCGCTACTCGCTCGCTTAAATCTTCAGCCACTTGTGGAGTCACCAAGCGAGCAACGAGAAGTTCAAGCTGCAGACGCGGCGACGAAGCGCCTCGCAAAGTAGACAAACCTGCGTTCACTAAATCAGCGACACGAACAAGTTGACCCGCGGTAAAGAGCTCGGCCTCTTTAGCCATCTCTGCAATCTGCTCTGCCGGAACATCAAAGAGACCCGACGACGCCGCATCAGGCACTTGCTTCAGCACGACTAGGTCGCGCAGGCGTTCGAGTAGGTCGATGACAAAACGGCGAGGCTCATGTCCTGAGGAAACTACTTCATCAATGAGGCCGAACAAGTCAGCGGCGTTTGATTGTGCGATGGCGGTCACTACTCGGCTTAAGAGTGCTTCATCGGTGAATCCGAGCTGAAGAACTGTCTGGGCATACGTGATGCCCTCTGGTCCAGAGCCCGCAATAATCTGGCCGAGGACTGATTGTGAATCACGCACAGAACCTGCACCGGCACGCACAATCAGGGCAAGGGCAGCAGGGTCTGCTGGAACATTCTCTTGGCCACACATTTTTGCCAGATGCTCTTGCAGAGTTTTGGCCGAAACTAAGCGGAAGCCGTAATGGTGCGTTCGCGAGCGCAGAGTTGGAATGATTTTGTCAGGTTCGGTAGTTGCAAAGATAAAACGAAGGTGTGGTGGTGGCTCTTCCACAAGTTTGAGCAGGACGTTAAACGCATCGCGGGTCAACTGATGGGCCTCATCGATGATGTAGATCTTGTAGCGAGCAGTGACTGGCGCATAGACCGCACGCTCACGAAGTTCCTTCGCATCATCGATACCGCGGTAGGTCGCAGCATCAATTTCAATCACGTCAATCGAGCCAGTGCCATTAGGTGCAAGCTCGATGCACGATTGGCATTCTTCACATGGAGTCGAAGTTGGCCCATTCACGCAATTCATTGATCGGGCCATGATGCGGGCAGATGAAGTCTTGCCACAGCCACGTGGACCGGTGAAGAGATAGGCGTGATGTAAGCGATCGTTGTCTAGCGCGCGCATAAGGGGTGCCGTCACATGCTCTTGACCGATCACGTCGACGAAGCGACCTGGTCGGTATTTGCGGTAGAGGGCCAAGGACATAGGTCCAGAGTAGTTGCTCGGTGTGACGTAGGACGACTAAAGGACCCCTCGCGTACCCGCCAGAGCCCATTTATCCTTGCTGCCTTCCGGCCCTGGGGAGGTTCATAGGGTGACGCCACGCGAGGGGCTGGTCTCATTCTATGCCGTGCCGTCAGTTAGCCTTTTACAGCGTGGTGCAGGTAATCTGTACCGCTGGAGGATTCGCCTAGTGGCCTATGGCGCTCGCTTGGAAAGCGAGTTGGGTGAAAGCCCTCAGGGGTTCAAATCCCCTATCCTCCGCTGCAAAACGGAATGCCCCCTTCATGGGGGCATTTTGTGTATTTGTCAAAATTTGCACACATTGTGCTGACCGTTATTCTTGTCGCATGATTGGCGACCTTATCAATTTGAGGCCTTTGGCTGTAGAAGACGCAACGACGCTCTGGGACGCCATTGGCCCTGTTTCTGAGACATGGCGTTGGGTGGGTCATGGCTCACCTATGCCAGAATCAGCCGAGGATCTAGCTAGCCTTTTTCACAAGTATCTTCAGCGCACCACAGCTCAATACTTTGCAATCGTGGACAACCACTCAGGTGCTGTCATTGGCGCAACGGCCTTCCTAGACATTCGACCAGACGATCATCATTGTGAAATTGGCAG
>Ga0209084_1002932_pt1 | contig 12806 bp, 13 predicted proteins | sample C_130820_MF_Meta_FD_187309 | JGI IMG/M metagenome (GOLD analysis project Ga0209084, IMG submission 187309) | Freshwater microbial communities from Lake Croche, Canada to study carbon cycling - C_130820_MF_MetaG (SPAdes) (version 2) | ecosystem: Environmental > Aquatic > Freshwater > Lake... | reverse complement strand
CCTCTTAGCTTTCCGTTGACCTGAATTGCATAGTTAATTTCGTCATCAATCAGATACTGACCATCTACCTCAGGATAAGTTTGAGTCGTTATGGATTCTAAGTTTCCAAATCGAGACCATAGTTCCTCTGCTAAATGTGGTGCAAAAGGACTTATTAATACAAGTAATGACTTTAAAATTTGTTCATCCTTACACCTAACTGATGTCAAATCATTTACCAGAATCATAAAACTACTAATGCAGGTATTCAAACTAAATCTGTCGATATCATCCCTCAATTTTTTAATGGATTTATGAAGAATTTTCAAAGTCTGCTTATCCTGAGTTTCTGCTACGGAAGGCAACCAGTTGCCTTCTTGATCATAAAAGAGGTTCCATAATTTTTTGATGAACCTATTTACACCGTCAATCCCTTCTGTATTCCATGGTTTGGATTGTTCAATAGGACCTAGGAACATTTCATACATTCTAAAACAATCACATCCATATTGCTCTATCATTGCGTCAGGAGTAATAACATTATATTTGGATTTGGACATTTTTTCAACTTCCATTCCACAAATAAATTTACCTTCCTCTAAAATAAATTCTGCGTTTTGATATTCTTCCCTCCACAATTTGAACGCTTCAATATTTAGGATATCATTTTCTACTAAGTTAACATCCACTCTAATGGTCGTGGTATCGTATGCTTTTTTTATCCCTTTGCTGACAAAAGTATTGGTTCCTTTAATTCTGTATATCAAGGAACTACGGCCTTGAATCATACCCTGGTTAATTAATTTTTTAAATCCAATCGGACTGCTAATAAACCCTCTATCATATAAAAACCTGTGCCAAAACCTTGCATAAAGTAAATGACCAGTAGCATGTTCAGACCCGCCTAAGTAAAAATCCACATTTTGCCAATAGGATTGATTTTCTTTAGAAACCATTTCTATTTGATTCTTAGGATCCATATACCTTAAATAATACCAAGACGATCCAGCCCAACCAGGCATAGTATTGGTTTCCCTTCTACCAATATTTTTATAATTGACCCACTCCGTCAAGTTTGCCAATGGAGATTCTCCATCCGTGGAGGGTTTATAGCTTTGAACATCTGGTAAAATAAGCGGAAGCTCCTCTACTGGTATTGGATAAGGAATATCATTTTTATAATACATGGGGATTGGCTCTCCCCAATATCTTTGACGGCTAAAATTAGCATCCCTTAATCTGAAATTAATCTTTTTATGACCTATACCAATGGATTCTAATTTATTGATAGACTCAATAATGGCCTCTTTCACCTCTAAACCATTTAAAAAATCAGAATTTACTAAGATTCCTTGTTTGGATTCAAAAACCTCTTCTGGAACATTTCCTCCACTGACTACCTCTAAAATTTCCAGTCCAAAATGTTTAGCAAAAGCAAAATCACGGCTATCATGGGCAGGAACGGCCATAATTGCACCTTTTCCATAATCGGCCAAAACATAATCCGCTATCCAAATCGGCACTTTCTTGTTCTCCATAAACGGATGTTCACAAAAAGCACCTGTAAAACATCCTGAAACCGTTTTCACATCCGATGTCCGCTCTCTATCCGATTTTCTACTTGCTTGTTCTTGATAGGCTTTAACATTATCAAAGCACTCGGCAGAGGTTATTTTTTCTACCAAAGGATGCTCAGGAGCTAAGACCATAAAGGTTGCACCAAAAATGGTATCAGGACGAGTAGTAAAAATGGAAAATGACTCACTTGTATCCGCAATTTTAAAAGTGACTTCTGCACCTACTGATTTGCCAATCCAATGACGTTGCATTTCCTTTACTGCTTCTGGCCAGTCTTTTTTATCTAAATCGTTTAATAATCTATCGGCATAGGAGGTGATTCTTAAAAACCATTGGCGCATCAATTTCCTTACAACTGGATGTCCTCCCCGCTCACTCAATCCATCTTTAACTTCTTCATTAGCTAAAACTGTTCCTAACGCAGGACACCAATTCACCTCTGATTCACCTAAATAGGCTAATCTATAATTTAATAGGATTTTTTGTTTTTGATCCTCATTAAAATTAATCCATTCTTGAGCTGTAAAGCTTAATTCTTCAGATTGTGAGGCAAATAAATCCTTTGTTCCAAATGATTGGAAGTGATTTATTAAGGTTTCAATACTTTCAGCTCTATCTGATTTGATGTTGTACCAACTATCAAATAATTGAAGAAATATCCATTGTGTCCATTTATAATAGGCAGGATCTGAAGTTTTAACCTCCCTACTCCAGTCAAATGATAAACCTATCATTTTTAATTGTTGACGGTAACGTTCAATATTTTGGTCTGTAAAAATGGCTGGATGATTTCCAGTATCCAAAGCAAACTGCTCGGCAGGAAGTCCAAACGCATCAAATCCCATAGGATGTAAAACCTCATATCTTAAATGACGTCTGTAACGTGCCAATATATCCGATGCAATGTATCCTAGTGGATGCCCAACGTGTAATCCTGCCCCTGAAGGGTAAGGAAACATATCCAATATATAATACTTTGGTTTGGAGGATAGGTCATTGGTTTTAAAGGTTTGATTGTCCTCCCAATATTTTTGCCATTTCTTCTCTATTTCTGAGGGATTATACTGCATCAATTAATAAATAAACCACAAAGTTAATATAATGCATAAAGGGTGGAAGTGGTTTATTTGACTTTTGAAAAGAGGATTAATACTAATTTTGCCTCGAGTTAAATTAAATAACTACAGACAAAATGAAAGATAAAAAATCAATATACCAAGAACTAATCCAAGAATTAAAAGCCATTTCAGTACCTTCCATTTCCAATATTGGAAATATTTCAAATCAATTAGCCCTTATAAAACAAAAATTAGACCTATTCTGGATAGGTATTTATAATACCCTAGAAGTTGATAATCGTTTAGGTTTGTATGTTTTCCAAGGATTACCTGCCTGTACAGAAATTACTTTTGGAAAAGGGGTTTGTGGTACCTCAGCTCAAAAACAAGCAGTGGTAATTGTAGATAATGTATTGAAATATCCAAATTACATTGCCTGTCATGAGGAAGCAAGGTCAGAAATTGTAATTCCAGCAATGCATAATGGAAAAACAATTTTTGTTCTGGACGTTGATAGCATCCATTTCAATCATTTTGATCAAATTGATGCTCAATATCTTTCAGAAATTACAGAAATTCTAAAATCGGAGTTTTTATCGATTTAATTTACAATTTTTGGCCAAAGAGTAAGTCCCCTACATCCCCTATACCTGGAAGGATATATTTACGGTCATCCAAATCAGGGTCAATGTCTATAGTATAAATATCAGCAGTAGGTATAACTTTTTGGACATACTCTATACCCTCCTCTGATGCCAAAATAGAGGCAATAATAATCTTATAAGGCGTGCCGTTCCTACATATTGCTTGATAGGCCAACTCTATAGTGCGTCCTGTTGCAAGCATGGGGTCGCAAAGTATAACTGTTTTATCTTGTAGGTTATTGGCTGCTAAATATTCTATAACAATATTGAAGTCATGGTGACTGGCATCTGTATATTGCCTGAAAGCAGATAAATAACCTGAATCCGATTTATCAAAATAATTTAATATTCCTTCGTGCAAACCCAATCCAGCTCTTAAAATAGATATTATGATTGGAGAATCGTCTAAATCAATCGCCCCAAATCTTGCCAAAGGTGTATTAATGCTCTTATTTGCAAAATCTAAATCCATGCTGATGTGATATGCAAGAATCTCCCCTAATCTTTGAACATTTTTACGGAAACGCATTCTATCCGTCTGCACTAAGGCATCCCTTAATTCATTTAGGAATACATTTGCAATCGATGGCTTTTCATTTACTTTGGTTAACATTGGAGTATCTTAAAACTTAGCAAATATAAACAATATTAGTCCTCTATTTCTCTGGAATAACTTTTTTGCTTCCCTCATTTTCCTCTGGAGGTAATTTATCTAAATCATTCGCATTGATATTATAAATCACTCCATTACGCATGATAACTATGTTTCGGTTTTCCTTTTTCATTTTTTCAATGAAAATTTTTGAGGAATGTTGAACCGCCTCAAAAATCTTAAGTTGCCATGCATATTTTTCTTTATCTATTTGCATAATAAATATCTAATAGGTTAGTGTACAAATTTTCATTAATTATTTCTAATTCAGAACCTTTACTTTGTGTAAATATTAATTCTGGATTAGAATCAGAATTATCAATAATTAGTGCCCTTTCACATAAAGGCAAATAAATATTAAAAAGATTTTTAATACCCTTAAAATATCGTCTATTAATTACGTCTTTAGGAATATTATGTCCACCCTCCATAACTCTAGAATTAACCCTGTCATAAGCCATATTTACATCAGTTAACCAAAAATAAAGTAAGGTAACCTCATATCCTATGGATTGCACTTTTAATATTTTATCTTTATAAATTAAAGTAGCTAGGGTAGTTTCCACCGCAAAGGTCTCTCCAATTTTTACGAGTTCATCAAACCGATTCAATAGAATTCTACCTGCCTCAATGGATACACTTTCTGGATCAAAAGGACTTAAACCACGCGCAATTTCATCTGCATTTAAAAATTGTTTACAATCTAAAATTTCAGGCAGGATGTTAAAAGAGGCAGTAGTTTTACCTGCTCCATTACAACCTGAAATAATAAACAATTTAGGTGAATCCTTCACAACACAAATATAATTGATTTATAAAACAAACGCCCCATTTTTATCAAAATGGGGCGTTAATTAATATTATCTAATTAATTTAATACTACTGTTGAGTCCTCAACCAACTGAATTTTTGAGCCAATTGCTCAAATTTTGGTTTCCATTTTTTGAGTTGCTCTGTCTGTTTGAATTCTTCCGCCATTCTGACCAAAGATTGCAAACCGTACATTCCTCTCTGAACATCATAATTAAGGTCTCCTTGTTGTTTTGCAAGGGAAACTCTTCCATAATAATCCATTTCAGAGGATAGTGTATTGAATAATTCTTCTCCTAATTTATTGGCTTTAGTAAAAGCTTCTGCTCTGTAATATCCTTCAGCTAACTGAACACAATAGAAGTTTAATAGTACATTTCTAGTTGGGATTTCCTTCATACAAAGATCAACAACTGCTTCAGCGTCTTTTTTACGTCCTGCAATTGCAAGATTACGCGCAAGACGTCCAAACACACCTCTCATATTATTACATTGACGTCCGGTAACCTCATCTATTAAAACATCATGATCAGCAATACCTCCAAATTTGAACTTATGCATCACGTTGTCAAAAGTAGCATCTAAATCCATTCTTGTATCTTGGCCATCACCTAATCCAACTTGACTTTCATAAGGAACAAGTCTCAATACCAATCCTGTCTGAACCATGTATTTACCCAACCCTAAGTATTCATTAGGACCAGAAGTAACTGAGAAACAAATCGGATTTCTAAATTTATTAGTCGCAATAAAATCGAGTACCATTACATCAGATTTTAATAAACTACTTCTATTTAATTCAATTTTAATGGAATCTTTAATAATACCTGCATATTGCTCAGGAACTGTTTTATTAGCTAAAACAGCTTGTTTGTCCACCTCAAAGAATAATTTATTAACTGGGAATAAAGGAATTTTATCTCCTCCTCCAACATCTTGATGATTCTCTCTTTTCTTAATGAATTCAAATACTCTTTGTACATTAGTATATTCCTTCTCATTAAAATTCACCTGACTTGCTACTCTTGGTTCTACATAAACGTAGTCCCAACCCAAAATATCAGCAGGTTTTAAACTGAAAGTAAGTGCGTCGGCATGATTGATAGGCTTACGCATTTCATCTACATACCAATCAGTAGAAAGTAAACTCAAATTGATAATCCTAATATCATCTCTGATACCTTCAACCTCTTGAGCGTACCAAAGCGGATAAGTATCATTATCTCCATTACAGAATAAAATCGCTTTAGGAGGACAGGAGTACAAATAATCTGCTCCGTAATCTAAAGTAGTATATCTATGGGAACGGTCATGGTCATCCCATTCTTTAGCAACCATGATTCCTGGTACTAAAATTAAGGAAGCTAAGGTTGCAATCACAGAGGACTGAACACTTCCCATTCTTTTACTTAGGAAGTCCCAAATACCCATGACACCCAATCCTATCCATATTGCATAGACATAAAAGGAACCTACAAAAGCATAATCCCTTTCCCTCGGTTGAGGATTCGGCATATTTAGGTAAAGTTCAATCGCCAATCCTGTCATAAAGAAGAACAATGCAACCACCCAAAAATCTTTCCTATTTTTTTTGTATTGATACCACAACCCTATTAATCCTAAAATAAACGGAAGACCATATAATGGATTCCTTGCCTTATTTTTAGCTAAGTATTCAGGTAAATTATTTTGAGGACCTCTATCAAAGGCCTCATCAATTGCACTGATACCTGTAATCCAGTTACCTTGATGGAATTCGTGCTGAGTACCTTGTAAGTCATTCTGACGTCCAATAAAGTTCCAAGCAAAATACCTCCAATACATATAATTGAGTTGGTAGGTAAAGAAAAACCTTAAATTATGTTTTGTAAAACTGAAGTTAAAGTTAGGATCTTCATCCTCCCACACTTCTCGTCCTGTTTTATCATCTGTGTAATGTTTGATTCCTGCCCAAAATCTATATCCGCCCAGGTGATTATCTTGAGGAGAATACATCCTAGGGAAGAATGTAGTCAGTTTTCCGTGGAAATTTCTAAGTTTTTTAACGCCTGCTTCTTCATATATCCATTTTCCGTCTGCATCCTTTGCTTTTCTATATTGCATTGGACCGTCTTCAACAGAATAATTATCTTCCCCTTCTTTGTTTTGATAAGCTGTGTAATAAGGACCTGTTAACAAGTAAGTATCACCGTACTGCTCACGCGCAAGATAGGAAACCAAGGAAAATACATCCTCTGGATCGTTCATATCTATCGGAGGATTTGCGAAAGACCTAACAACAGTCAAGGTATAGGAGGAAAATCCTACAACCACCATAGTAAAGCTTAAAATCCCGATATGTAAAAACATCTTTTGCCTTTTGTAAGACCAATTGATCAAAAATCCCAATCCAACAAATAACAATACAATGAAGAATAATACCCCTGACCACATCGGTAATCCAAAGGAATTAACAAACATTAAATCAAAATTGGAAGCTATTCTTAATAAAGACTGAATAATAAAAAACTGAACCACTGCTAAGGAAACGATTCCAATACCCAAGGATATTAAAGTGCCTTTCCAGGTGATTTTATCGTATTTTTTAAAGTAATACATAAGTATTACCACAGGAATAACAAGTAATCCTAATAAATGGACTCCAATTACTACCCCAATCATATAGAAGATTAAAATCATCCATTTGAGGTTATAAGGACGGTCTGCCCTGAACTCCCATTTAAGTGCTAACCAAAATATAATCGCCGTAAAAAAGGATGATAAGGCATAAACCTCACCTTCCACAGCGGAAAACCAAAAGGTATCACTCCAAGTATAAGCCAAAGCCCCGACGATTCCACTACCCAACACAGCATAAGCAGTACCTTTTTCCATTTCAGTGATCTTAGTACCAAGGATTTTAATTGCCAGGGCAGTAATTGACCAAAAAAGGAATAATATAGTAAATGCGGATGCCAACGCAGAAGAGCTATTCACTAAAATAGGAACCATCTTAGGATTCCCAAAGGAAAGCATTGTGTAAAGTCTATTAATTAAAACAAAGAACGGCGCTCCCGGAGGGTGACAAATCTCTAATTTATAGCTGGAAGGAACAAACTCCCCGCAATCCCATAAACTGACTGTCCATTCTATGGTGCTCAAATAGGTGAAGGCGGCAATAGCAAAAACCAACCATCCGATGATGTTATTGAGCTTATTGAAAGCTTTGATATTCATTTGTATTTATAAGGCTTTTAAACTTTTAAAGTAATTGAGTTATAAGTTGCAAAAATAGAGGGATTTGTTTAGATTACCTAAAAAAAATCCCCTTTAATACGTGTACTAAAGGGGATAAGTTATAAGATTGGATTAAAATCTTTTACTTTTTCAGATTTGGACTATGCCTCCTCTATAATATTTAAAGTGATTTTTGCTTTAACCTCTCTATGAAGGTCAATGTTAGCGGAATATTCACCGGTAGTTTTGATTTCCTCTGTTAGAGAAATTTTTCTACGGTCAATATCAAATCCTTTTTCTTTTAAGTTTTGAGCAATTTGCAAAGTCGTAATGGAACCGAATATTTTTCCGTTCGCACCAGTTTTTGCAATGATTGTCAAGGTCAAATCATTTAAAGTATTTGCCAAGGTTTGAGCCTCAGTTTTAGCTTGCTCAATTTTATGGGCAGCTTGTTTTTGATTTTCAGCTAATATCTTTTTGTTAGACGGTGTTGCAACGATTGCAAATTTGTTTGGGAACAAATAGTTACGTGCATAACCTGGTTTAACTTTTAATATATCTCCTTTATATCCCAAAGCTGGGTAATCTGTAGTTAAAATAATTTCCATTTCTTTTAAATTTTTAAGTGAATGCCTATTTTAATGAATCAGATACAAACGGAAGTAAAGCCATGTGTCTTGCTTTTTTGATTGCTTTTGTCAATCTTTTTTGCATTTTCAAGGATGTTCCAGTGATTCTACGTGGATACATTTTACCTTGTTCGTTCACAAATCTTAATAAGAAATCAGGATTTTTGTAATCGATATAACGGATATTGTTCTTTTTAAAGAAACAATATTTGTTATTCTTTGCTCTTTCTTGAGAAACTAAGGTATTGCTATTGTATGAATTTTTATACTGTTGGGTAGCCATTTTGTTAGATTTCTGATTCTATAGAAGGTGAAACGATGGAAACTTTTGAATCTCCGTCTTGATTAGCCATGTCTTTTCTTTTTCCTTTGAACTCACCGCGTTTTCTGCGCTCGTTGTATTCCAAAGCATATTTGTCTAAAGACGTAGTCAGGTAGCGCATGATTCTTTCGTCACGGCGATATTCAATTTCTAAGCGGTCGATCAATGTCGGTTCTGCTTGAAACTCTAATAGGTAGTAAAACCCAGTGGACTTTTTATTAATTGGATAAGCCAATTTTTTAAGTCCCCAGTGTTCCTCGTTTGTAACAACCGCCTGATTACTTTCCAAGTAACCACGGAACTTACCAGCAACTTCTTTCATTTGCTCTTCGGTAAGAAGCGGAGTAATGATAATAAAGGTTTCGTAGTGCTTTTGCATACTTAACAAAAATAAGAGTGCAAAGGTAGGGGTAATTTTATATATCCACCTAAAAAAGTTCAACAAATTCCCTAAAATTTGTAACAGAACTAATTTCTCGCCCTATCTTTGCACTCTAATTGCACTTGTAGCTCAATTGGATAGAGCATCTGACTACGGATCAGAAGGTTTGGGGTTCGAATCCCTACAAGTGCACTCCCCCTAATATTTTATTAATCAGAAGGTTTGCGATAGGTTCCCTGTCAGCCGATAGGCTGGGAATCCCTACAAGTGCACTCCCCCCTAATATTTTATATTTCAGAAGGTTTGCGATAGGTTCCCTGTCAGCCGACAGGCTGGGAATCCCTACAAGTGCACTCCCCCAATATTTTATTAATCAGAAGGTTTGCAAATCTAAAAATCTATCTATTTAAATTATAGTCTTGGTGGTAGAAATCCTGAAGATAAATTTATAACAATGGATCAACTCTTCGCTTTGAAATATTAATAAAGATTTACAATTACATACTCTTTAAATATCTAATTAAAGATTTTATTCACCTAATTCCCTCATAATTAATACTTAATGTGTTTAAAAGTCAATTCTAATTATTCAACCAGTGCATCACATCTGCAATGGTGGCGGGATAAAAAAAGTATGCTACTAAAATGGTATATAAAATAATATAAAGCGGAGATAAATCTTTTAATCCTCTATGTTTGATTAATCCGTAAATGACTACGTACAAGGCATAAACACCAACTATAATAAGTCCGGGAATTCCTTCATCTAAAAAGTAGAAATAAAAGGTGACACGGGGGTCAAAGAATAACATAAATAGGGCACATCCTAAGGCAATACTTTCAGAGCCGGCAAGGATAAAATTGGTATCCTTTCTTCTTACTAAAAAATTGAGTAAAGCGGATATCACAGCTCCAAAACCAAAATAGTATCCAAAATAAAGGTGTCCCCAAAAATGAGTGACACTGACCATATAGGATTCTAATGCGAATCCAAAAAACCATATCGCCGCACAGTTTATCACAAGGCTAGTGATGTTTCCGCAAATAAAAGGATAGGTGAAAAATTGCCAGAACCTCTTTTTGGTTATTATCTCAGATGGTTCTAAACAAAGCCTGTACAATATCTTATGATTGAAAAAGGAATAGAAGGTAACAAATATGGTGATTAAAATCAGCACTGTGGTACCGGGAGCATAAATTATTTCCATGTCAAGTTTGGCTAAAAATTTTCTCAAAATTATCGTTTATATTCCGATTTTGACCGATTGTTGACTGAGAATCTGATTTGGTTAAGTGGATTGTAAGAAATCATTAAAAATTGTTGTAATTTGCGCTTTTAAGGATTGTTATCCACAAAATTTGATATAATTGAAAGGGTTCTGTCAAAAATACACCTCTAAAATATTAACTATCAGCCTATTAGTAGGATTGGTAATTACCTCCGCTTTTGAAAACGAAGCTGGAGGTATCAGATTTGTACAAGGTAATTGGGGATATGCATCCAAATTAGCCAGAGAGGCGGACAAGCCAATGTTCGTTTTTGTAGGAGCACCTTATTGTCAGTTTTCCCAAAAAATGGAGGTTTCCTTTGAGACCAAAGATTTGGGATTATACTTCAACAAATATTTTACATGTAAAAAGCTGGATACAGAAAACCCGATGCACAACTTCCGTGCTTCTAATATGGGCGTAACCTCTGTACCAACGCTCCTCTTCTTAGATAAGGAGCACCACATCGTCCATAAAGTGACGGGATATAGGTCTTATGATCAAATCATCAAAGAGGCGGAATTTGCCCTCAAAAAAATTGATGAAGAAAAAAGAAGAAAAGTAAGGTAGATATCCAAATCATGTATTACCTTTGCACTCTTAATTTGTTTTAGAAATGAAAAGGACGTTCCAACCTTCACTTAGAAAGAGAAGAAATAAACACGGTTTCCGTGAAAGAATGAAAACTGAAGGCGGTAGAAAAGTAATCGCTGCAAGAAGAGCTAGAGGAAGAAAGAAACTTTCTGTTTCCTCTGAAACACTTCACAAAAGGTAATCATCCTGTACAGTAGAGCATTTCTTCTACTGTACACTAAATACATTTTATTCAAAACTATGGTGGAGTCAAATAACTTCACTTTCACTAAAGTAGAGAAAGTAACTGACCATCAAATAATAACCACTTTATTTGACAAGTCTGCAACAACTTCCTCTATTTTGATATTCCCTTTGTTGATTAAGTGGTTTATAGGAGAACCACAACCCAGCCAAGAAGGGAAACCAAATCTTCCTCAAATACTTGTATCTGTACCTAAAAAGAAACTGAAATCCAGTGTCAACCGTAACAGGGTAAAACGCTTGATAAGAGAAAGTTATCGATTAAACAAATCTGTACTTACCAAAGTTATTGATTATCAAAACATCTATATATCCTTTGTATTCCTAGGACAAGACACCTCCGATTTCAAGACCATAGAAAAGTCTGTTAAAAAGGGACTTTCAGCTATCTCAAAAAAACTATATCCCACTCAGGATAGCACCAAGTCCATTATACAACCCAATTAAAATCAATGAAATACATTTTAATTGGATTATTCAAGTTTTATAAAGGAGCCATTTCCCCTTACCTACCCAGCGCTTGCAGGTACCACCCTACTTGTAGCGAATATGCAATAGAAGCGGTCCAAAAATATGGATTTTTCAAAGGAGGCAAAATGGCATTTTTAAGAATCTTGAAGTGTCATCCTTGGGGAGGTAGCGGACACGACCCTGTCAAATAAGACTATTTTACCCTAATTAGCATTATAATTTGCTGATATTGTCAAAAAGACTTATTTTGCAACAGATTCCATAAAAGTCAAAACACTTAGCGTTTAATGAAAAAATTTAAGATTATATCCTTGGTAACCATTTTAGTGGGTTGCTTAGGATTTTTGTCCTTTGATACTGCCGACAACTACTTTGAAATATCCAAGAATTTAGAAATATATACCTCCATCTATAAGGAACTCAATACCTATTACGTAGATGAGATTGAACCTTCCAAATTGATGAAAACGGGCATCGATGCTATGTTAAAAAGCTTAGATCCCTATACCAATTATATTTCCGAGTCTGACATCGAGGATTATAGATTTATGACCACAGGTCTTTATGGAGGCGTCGGGGCTCAAATCTTAACTCGAGACAAAACTATTTTTGTACGTGAGGTTTATGAAGGATGGCCTGCAGCAAAAGCCGATATCCGTGCTGGAGATGAAATCATGGAAATTGACAACAAAACAACCAAAGCAAAAAACTCGGATGACATATCCAAAATGCTAAAGGGTCAACCAGGAACTGAAATTACAGTACTAATCAGACGTCAAGGGGTTGCAGAGCCGATGTTAAAAACGGTTAAAAGGGAAGAAATCAAAGTCAAAAACGTACCTTATTACGGAATGATTGACAATGACCACGGATACATTAAGTTCACTGGTTTCCGTCAAGAAGCTGCAACAGAGGTAAAAGATGCCTTATTAGAACTAAAAAAATCACATCCTAACCTA
>Ga0209084_1002931_pt1 | contig 12809 bp, 13 predicted proteins | sample C_130820_MF_Meta_FD_187309 | JGI IMG/M metagenome (GOLD analysis project Ga0209084, IMG submission 187309) | Freshwater microbial communities from Lake Croche, Canada to study carbon cycling - C_130820_MF_MetaG (SPAdes) (version 2) | ecosystem: Environmental > Aquatic > Freshwater > Lake... | reverse complement strand
TATATTTATATACAAATAATAATAAATAATAATAAATAATAATAAATAATAATAAATTATATACATACAAACTAGACAAATAAATATATGTATAATTATTAATGTATAAATTGGTATGGTATATTGTTGGGGTGATATGTATATTATATTTAATATCACATTTTTATAACCTATTAATAAAAACATATTTTATAAAATATAAATGTATTAATTACGATATTTATTTAGAACAATATATTCAGGTTATTAGCAACAATAATTACTATATGAATTATGGGTTATGGGATAAAGATAATATGCTCTTGATAGACGCAAACATTAATTTGGCTAATTTTATATTTAAGAAAATAACTCAATATCAACCAACTCATCAAAATAAAAAAATATTAGATATTGGTTGCGGATATGGTGATCAAGACATATTGTGGCACAAACAATTACATGATACTTGTAATATTACCGCAATAGATATTTCTGAAAAACAAATTAATTTTGCGTGTCAAACCAGAGACAAACAACAAATACCTAAAACTAAATTAGTATTTGAAATGTGTGATGCAATGAATGCGCATACCAACTATAAGGACCAATTATTTGATACAATCATTTGTTTAGAATCTGCTTTTCATTATCAAAATAGACCAGCATTCTTTAAAAATATGACAACATTATTACAACCGGGTGGTATATTTGTAATAGGAGATATTGTATTAAATAACGCCAATGCTACACTGGATTATCCTAGACAAGTATTTATGAACTTGTTTATGCGGATTTTTGCCGATTGTTTTAATATACCTCAAAACAATTTAATTGTGGAAAACGATTGGCATTCACATTTAACCTCGGCTGGATTTCAAATTATAGAAAAAAGCAATATTACGGAAAACACGTTTATTCCATATTATAATAATTTTTTCAAACTCTATATAAAAAAACAAAATTTACCTGATTGGATTGCTAGCATACTAATAAATATATTTAAATACACCCAACCATTTAGCTATGTAATAGCCGTTTGTAAAATGAAATAACCCGACATTATACACTATATTCTGGAATTGAATATGCGTCACCCGTTTTTACATACTTGGCTATAATTTTTGGATTGACTCTATCAGTAATTACGTCTTCGTGACTATATACATTATTAGCTTCGTCTATATAGTACATGATACCCCCGATATCCTGCGCCCATACTTGAACTTTTTTTGAAGTAGATGGTTGTTCGGTTTGCGAATCTATACAACCGTGTGGGGTACCCTTTACATGCGTTCCACAAAATTCACTATCTTCTTTTCGCCGTCTCGTACATTGCTCATTTGTCGCACGTTTTGCGCAGCATCTATCGTATATAGGAACCACATTTTTTACCCGCTTTCGTTTCTGAAAATCATCTTTTATTAAATATAATCTTTCATAATCATATATATATTCAATTAGCTTATCTAATTCAGGACTTTTTGTACTCATGGTAGATATATACTGTTTAACATCTTGTTTAAACATTGACACGTATTCTTCCACCTTTTTGTTTAGACGATTTTCCATAGTATTTTGTTTCTGCTATTTATTTTATAGATATATTCATTCATTTTTTTATTTAATGAATATATTATTAGAGTTACATAAGGTCGTGTGTAGATGAATTATTCGCCCTGGGGGTTATATAATGGTATGTTAAAGAGACTTGTTGATCATAATCTCGAACAACTATAATAGGAGTATTTTTGAGATAATTTCCATCATCCGATAATATATTTCCTATGTACGCACTATCATAATTAATCGCCCACATACTATTATTGTTTGATATGCGATTTAGTAATGGATCATCTTTTCCAATTTCGGAATCGTTTGCCGACAAATTTTGTAGGGTTTTTGGGTTTTCAATAAAAATTTGATTTTCAATAAAAAGCGCAAATCGAACAATCCCTCTAGCAAAAAGGGGTTGTGAATGATTACTTGTGTCATCATCTTTTGTAACAACGGCGGTTTTATAATTCGTAAAATAATAATAAGCACCCAATATGTCACTGTTCGTCGATTTTGAAACCCCAAACACAAACGTAAAATGTAATTTAGGTTCATCCTTTGCAACATAAGCTATTACCGGCAATACATAATTTTTATTTTGACGATTTTGTAAAAAACATAAATCGTTGGATTTTAAAAATAAATAGCTCGTACACTCGTCTATCTTTATATTACATATTGTTTGGGCATTTACGATTTCATCTATTATGGCAAACCATATTTTATTAGTAATCCACAATAATTCAATGTGTTTAATCGCGCAGTTGGTTGCGTCAAAAAACATGTATATATTGTTATCAAATACCTTAAATCCATTAAACGTATATTGTTCAGGAACCTGGGCGAGCCCAACCAATAATTTATTGAGTACATTAGTTGCTTTTAACGTAATATCTTTACTTTTATCGCGAGTAATATAAAAAGACGGAAAACAAACCTTGTTCGTTACGTCATTTTTATATAATAAATATTTTAAAAATGGGTATTTGTGTTGATTGTCGACCTCAAACGCACATATATTTACTTTATAAGATTGTATCCCATCTAATAACTCATACACGGTTGAATATAAATTGTTTACAGCAGTGTAATGATAATAATTCGGCTCAACCGGTTCATAATTCTCATCGACATTTTCAATTATGGAATCCATTTATTTAATATACTACAATAACTATTTAACTATTTATTTTTATATATGTTTATTTATCAATTTTGCGTTTAATCGTCTCTTTTATTTGTTCTTCACGATTATCTAATATATGTTTAGTTATATTTTCAGCGGTTTGCGACTCGTTTGCGTAATAACTTTTTAATGCGGCTAATAACGTTTTTGCGTTTATTGGTTTCTTCACTTTATTTTGTTTATACACAAGTGACCCACCATTTATATCAAAACAGTCAATTTTATTTGTTTTCATTGTGTTCAAGAGACTTTGTGAGAGTATTTTCTTTTTATTATTTTGTACTTTTATTTTGTTTTTTAATTCCATAATTTCATTATCTATTTGAATCCAATCTTTTATATGAGTGATTAGTTCCTGTTTTGTTTCCATTTCTTTTACTAATACATAGAATTTATATTGTTTTTATTACATTGTTTTTATTACATTGTTTTTATTACATTGTTTTTATTACATTGTTTTTATTACATTGTTAAAGGTAAATAAATATAATAGTGGAGTTTACACATTGCGTCTTGATATGTCCGTTTGTTACAAACCTGTCCTTTACGAAGTCCCGTTTTTAATATAGCAATACACCCACACGGCGGCGTTATAACTGGTTCTTCTTGAATAGTGATAAAATTTTCTATAGTATTTTGTATATCTGCTTGTTGTTTTGTTTTTTGTTTTTCTTCTTTTATATTTTGTTTTTCTTCTTTTACTTTTTGTTTTTCTTCTTTTAGCTTTTGTTTTTCTTCTTTAATTTTTTGCTTAGCCTCCAACACTAGTTTTTTGGCTTCTTTAATCTGCGCTTTATACGTACTATTAACAATCGTATTATGATAATAGCAATACAATTTTTTATCAGTTACATTAACTTTAACAGCATAACATGAACAAGCGACGGAATTTGTGGCATCTACATATGAACATGTTTTATCAATCAACATATGGTTATGTGTTGCCGGTTCCAAACAATTTACACCATGTATTTTTACCAAACCCATATCTTCATAATAGGGTAACAACATGGTATGCGCGTCTCTACAATAAGGACATCGTATTTCATGCGCTAGTAATTTACTAGAAGACGATTCCATATAATTAAATTTTGTTTTATGATTTTTAATATCATTATATAGTGGAATATAATTAAAAGAATGATTACACGGTAACTTGACAAAATTTTCTATAAGAGATTCGCCGCTAATCAAACATTTATTAGTATCGCTTTCATTGTCACTATCATAATCTAGTAATTTATATAATTCCGTATAAAATAGGGTATTACTGTCATCCGGAGTAGTATCATTCATAATATTAATATGTTAAATTATCTTTAATATGTTAAATTATCTTTAATATTATAACTATGTATAATATATGTCACCGCCAGATGTTTGGGGTCCTCCTATATGGTTATTTTTGCATACGATAACCACCAAAATTAAAGATAACTTAGATATAAATATATATAAAGGATTATTTCGAATAATTAAGACGATTTGTAAAAATCTACCGTGTCCAACATGTTCGGCAGATGCTACAATGTTTTTGGCAAAAATAAATGAAGATGTTATTATTAGCCGGCAGAAATTAATAAATAATATATATATTTTCCACAATTATGTAAATAAAAAAAACAAGAAACCGTTATTCAATTATAATATGATTGTAAATTATAATAAAATGGATTTAGTGGTTGCTATTCGACAATTTATAAGAGCATATAATACACAAGGAAATATGAACTTATTAAATGAGTCATTTCAGCGCCAATTAGCGGTCAAAGAATTTAAACAATGGATGCGGACAAATAGTAACGCATTTTAACTATAATAAATAATCTACTTTTCAAAAATTAAATCAAATACTTCTTGAATGGTGTTTACCGGATGAAATTTAATTCCCTTCATAATATCATACTCTTTATATTTATCCATAATTTTGACAAAGTCTCGTTGATTTTCAACCGGATATATAAATTCGTTTACTCCCGCTGGTATCGAATGAATTATTTTCTCTCTCAGTCCACCTATTTCCGTTAAACAATAGTTAAAACTTGTTTCACCAGTTATACCAAACATATTTTTTATCTTTTTATTGTTGAACAAACTATATATTATAACCGTAAATGCGGTTGTGGCGGACGGACCATCTTTTTTCGTACTAATATCCGGGCAATGAACGTGTAGTCCAAACACATTATTTGTAGAAGGATTATTATATTTGAGCATTATTTCTTGCTGCTTTTCATAGCTGGTTAAGTTCCACGCGTTTGTTAAACTTACACTTATAGACTCTCTCATAACATCTCCTAGAGATCCAGTTAATGTCAAATCTAAAAATTTATTTGAAGGGATAAAGCTAACTTGAAGTGGTAATATGCCCCCCTGTAGTAATTCATTTGCCCATAATGCGTTTATTACACCTACTTCGCTTTTCGCATGAATTTTTTGTATTTTAACTTCTCTCACATCCTTAAAATATTTATGTTTAATATCTTCAATGGTAATTGTTATGGGTAGCGTAGCGTTGTTTAATTTACCATTCAAAATATTAAGATTTAGTTCTCCCACAACTTCAAACAATTTTTCCTTTAGTTTACGAACACCCGGCTCTAAAGTATATTCTTCAATAATGAATTTTAAAACCTCGTCAGAAAAATAAATAGCACCTTCTAATCCTATTTTCGTATATAATTCTGGCAAAAGATGCTTATTACTAATAACAATTTTATCTTCTACCGATAAACTCTCAAACTTTATTCTATTTACACGGTCAAGTAAAATTTTATCTATTGAATGAGGGTCATTATAAGAGAGAACAAACAAAACGCGGGATATATCCAAATCAATTCCCGAAAAATACTTATCCTGGAAACTTTTGTTTTGCGACGGATCTAACAAATGTGTTAATACCCCTATTATTTCCTTACCATGATCCGTCTTGGAGACTTTGTCTATTTCGTCGATTAATATTATCGGATTCATACATTTAGTATCCATCAGGATTTGAACTATTTGTCCCCAGGTACTTCCCACGTAGGTATAAGAGTGCCCTATTAAACTAGATGCGTTGGAATCGCCACCAATAGCAATAAGAGAAAAAGGTCGTGAATTACCGTGCTCATCTTTTAAACAATTCGCCAGACCCTTGGCCAAGGTCGTTTTACCAACACCAGGATTACCTTCGAATCCAATCACATGTGAGTCTTGTCCATTCCCATTGATCCATTGACCTATAATACGTTCGAGTTGTTTTTTTGCATTATTATGTCCATAAACGACACTATCCAAAGTTTTCCGCACTTCGGTCATATATTCTACAATAGTATGTAATTTATCCTCTACCAATGTAATCTCTTTAAGAATACCAGTATTAGCACTAATAATAGGAATTTTATTCGTAGTGGATACTACACTTTTAAAAGACAAACTCAACTCATCTAATAATGGTTTGCCGGATTCCGTCAAAAAATAAGCAAACATGTCTACTATTTTATGCACTAAAGTGGTTTTTTTGTCAGAAGATTTATAAGTTATATGAACATCTGTAGGATGATGTTTAGTTAATATATTATTAATAATGTTTATATTTTTAATCAACAAGCATTTATTTCCATCGATTATTACTTGTTTTAATTCATGATAATTATGTTCTAACGTCGACGTATCTAATGATTTAAGATGTTCAATACATTGATAAATATCAACCGTGTTTAAAGTTTGTTTACTATGTAATGGTGGTAATTTATGCGCATTATATATATTATGTATGTCACGTCTGATATGATTCATTTGTTCCAAAATAGGCTCTTGTTTTAATATAGTAAACGGGATTTTTAATAACCCATCCAGGTATTGACGTGCTTTTGTTCCGGAATCCTCGTTTTTTGCTTTTACTTCTTTTAATTTCATCATAGCCTTTTCTTTCACAATGTCACTTACATTTAACAAACATATTTGCTGTTCAATTGGGATTTTATGTAGGTCGCCTTTAGATATTTCATTTGTATACTGAACGGTTTTTTTCATGGCTTCGTTAAAATGTTTTTTTATCCCCCAAGGAAAATTATCAAACAATATAACCTGTTCATTAGTATCAACGGATCCATTACTATCATTCGAAATAAGATCATATAATAAATAAGCAAAATACATATTTTCCCGGATGTTTGAATGTAATAATAAAATCAATAAAGTATAATGCTTATTATATAAATTATCTTTAATAAATTCTTTTACGGTTACGTTCATATGTGTTTTTTTAATTATATTATACTTGTTTACATAACCACATAACCGGTTTATTAGATCATTTGTAGAGTTTGTAATCAAATAATCTTTAAGGGTTAATGAACCAGCAAAATTAACCGCAACGTTAACATTAAATGTAGGATTAGATTTAAGACCCTCTAATAGGTCCGCATGTCGTGTTGTTACGTATGTATCATTCAATATGTCAACCAATATATTGTCCATTATTCCGTGAATGATCAATGTCTTGTTTAAAATGTGACTATGTATATGTAATTGTATTCCGTGAATTTTAACATAAAATTGATCTGAGTTCATATCTATATTGTAACAACTTAAAGGATTAAACTCTTCTAAAGAGGTAGGTTCTACCGCGTTGTTTTGAAACACACTATATCCAAGGGGGTGAAAATATTTTTTTAACAAATCTAATTGTGCAATGTCATCGGATGAACTAAGCGTTATTTTATTTTCGCCTAGACAAATTTTTAATAAATCGTCTAGATGTGTAGTTCCATGTATTTTAAGCAATAGAGCAAATTCATTGTTTAATGTCTGCAATTCATTAATTATAAGGTCTTTGTTATTTTTAGTGAGTATTTGATTTACATGCTCTAGTTTATTACTTAATACCTTTAAGGATTCTACGCAGGAATTTACCTGGCTTGTGCCTATAATATCTAATAATTTGTTTCTCTCCACATGAAGCAATGTGTTTTGAACAAGATCTTGAAAAAAGATCATTTTATTTTTAAAAATATCAATAGTGTTTTTATCTAAATGTTTAGACGCAATATTTTTATGTAACATTACTATAATAGTATATTAATATAACATTATAATACAACATTGATTTTTAACAAAGATTTTTAGCGCTATTTTTTATACTAACCTGTCAAACAGTCATAAAATGTATTGAATGGTATTGAATTTTATTGAATGGTATTGAATGGTATTGAATTTTATTGAATGGTATTGAATTTTATTGAATGGTATTGAATAGTATTGAATGGTATTGAATTATATATTAAACACATAATGCTATATTACTATAAATGGGTATTCCAAGCTATTTTTCGTATATAGTAAAAAATCACGCTCAATTAATTAAAAAAATAATAGAATCAGATGTAACGGTTGACAATTTTTATGTAGATTGTAATTCTATTATTTATGATTGTATACATAGTATTGATTTTGCCACTCTAACCGAATCCGATGTAGATGTCATTATCCGGTCTGTATGTGTTAAAATAGACGAATATATACTACAAATTAAACCGTCTACTAATGTATTTATAGCCTTTGACGGCGTCGCACCAGTTGCCAAATTAGAGCAACAACGGTCTCGTAGATATAAATCAACTTATCAAAATAATATATCCCAGTCTATTTTCCAGGGCACAAAAGTAAGCGCATGGAATACATCTGCCATCACCCCGGGCACAGAGTTTATGAGTAAGTTAAATGACTATATAAGAAACAAATATAAGCAACCATCAAAGTATAATGTGTTAAATATTATTTTATCCCCAAGTGATAAGCCTGGTGAAGGGGAGCATAAAATATTTCAATATATTCGTGATTTTCCAGAGCAGCATAACGGCGGACAAAATACGGTTATATATGGTCTCGATGCTGACCTTATCATGTTGTCTATCAATCATTTGCCGGTATGTAATAACATTTATTTATTCCGTGAAACGCCACATTTTATAAAATCAATAAATAGTGAGTTGGAGCCAAATGAATCTTATTTAATTGATATACCTGAATTAGCTAAAATTATTACGTTAGATATGAATAATGGTCGTGAATTGACTACGCAACAGCAAAAGAATCGTATTTATGATTATATATTTATTTGTTTTTTCTTGGGGAACGATTTTATGCCACATTTTCCTTCTATTAATATAAGAACGGGTGGTGTGGATAAAATGATAAACGCATATAAAGCGACTATTGGAAACACGGATGAAAACTTGACGGATGGGAAGGTAATATATTGGCGAAATGTAAAAAATATGGTTCGTTTTTTAGCAGACGATGAAATGACGAATCTTATTCAGGAAACCAAACAGCGTAATAAAAGAGAACAGTGGGTGCCAAAAAATGGTACCATGGAAGAAAAATGGGCTAAATTTGAATCGATTCCTACGTATGATAGGTCTGTCGAAAAGTTTATTAATGTGTTTAAACCGAACTGGGAAAATAGGTATTATCAAACTTTATTTGACATAGAAATAGATGCCGACAGAAAACAACAAATTTGTGTGAATTATTTACAAGGTCTGGAATGGACGATGAAATATTATACATCTGGCTGCGCTGATTGGAGATGGTGTTATCATTATCATTATCCGCCACTATTAAGTGACTTGATTGAATATATTCCCTTTTTTGAAACGAATTTTATACAGGATAAGTCGCCCGCGCCGGTATCAGAGTTGGTTCAGTTATCTTACGTATTGCCGAAACAATCGCTTTCACTATTACCCAAAACATTATATGAAAGGTTACTATCAGAGCATCCAGAGTGGTATGATTCTGATTGTGAATTTGTCTGGGCATACTGTAGATATTTTTGGGAGTCTCATGTAAAAATGCCGCATATTGACATTACTGATTTAGAAACGTTTGTAAAATCAACCACATAAATAAAATAGAATCAAATAGAATCAAAAAGAATCAAATAAATAGAATAAAATAGAATCAAATAAATAAAATATATATATTTTGTACATTATGTTTGAAATAATTTACAAAATATGGTGCATAGCCGATGATTTTTTTGCGCAATTTATAATATTCCAAAATGATGAAGATTTAGATGATAATCTATACAATGGTGACCAAAACAATGACAAAACTACTCAAACTTAATTTTTTCTCTCAATTCGTTACTTAACATAGGACAAGCCATACTTAAGGCCAATTTCATTTGTCTGGTAGAATTAATAAACACAATAGTGTCCAATGTATGAATATGTGTCTCCAATAATTTTGCTAATGTCAAATTAATTTTAATATCTATTTGTTTAATATCGAAATCAGTGCCATCAATAATCCACGTCCATTTTTTTGATTGTTTATCTAATAGCAGACCTTTATAATGTTCAATTATTCCATCATGGTCGTGAGGTTTGATTGATTTTGACGGACAGCTATAATATATTACTTGATGTAAGTCTTCTTTTAATATATCAAATGAATGACTCGCGGGGCATTTTGCACAAATATCGCACACATACATCTTATATGTAAAAGTATAAAATGTATATCTAATTATACCTTATTATTTTCCAAATAACTAAATAATGTCGGAATCTTCCACCCCCCTCTTTTTTTCTTTAAGTAGGTAAATCCATTTATTATATAATTTCGTGTTTTTATTTTTCCAAGACTTTTTTGGGAAAGTGAAAAATGGACAAAAATAATGTCCAAAAATCGATTTTCCAAAATAAACTTGGAAAATCGAAAACATTTGCTGCATAAATATTTTTAGCGTCTGGTTCCCAAAAAAATAATTTTCAGTTTGTGACGATAAAATTATAAATTTTAAATTATTTTTGCGGAAAAGAGTTTAGGCATTTTGTCTGTCACTAATATAAATAGTGACTATGATGACAGATAAAATGCCAAAAACTGCCGAATTATACGAATGTAATTTGTGTAACTTTATATGCTGTAAAAATAGCAATTACTTAAAGCATTTGTCCACGCGGAAACATAATCTGATGACAAAAAATGACAATTTCGTGCCAAAAAATGCCGACCAATATATTTGTAACAATTGTAACAAATGCTATAAATATCGTCAGGGGCTATCATTACATAAAAAAAAATGTCACAGTTCGGTTCTCTCCGTAGCAACTCATGACACTATTAATAATTTTGTGCTTGATAAAGAATTAATTATGTTACTTATAAAAGAAAATAGTGAACTAAAACACATGATGATTGAAGAACATAAATCTACCCAACAAATGATGTTAGAAGTCATTAAAAATGGTACAAATAATACTACAAACACAAACAGTCATAACAAAACGTTTAACCTAAATGTCTTTTTGAACGAGACCTGTAAAAACGCCATGAACATTATGGATTTTGTCGATTCTTTAAAGTTGCAATTGAGTGATTTAGAGAGAATGGGTGAAATAGGGTTTGTAAATGGAATGTCAAATATCATCATAAAAAACCTTCAAAGTATGGATATTACTGAACGACCGGTTCATTGTACGGATCAGAAGAGAGAGGTCATGTATGTGAAAGATGAGGGTAAATGGGATAAAGAAGAAGAATCTAAACCCAAACTTCGCAAGGCAATTAAGCACATAGCTCATAAAAATGCGAAACTAATCGCTGAATTTAAAATCAAGTACCCGGATTATAGAACATGTTCGTCAAAAATATCGACACAATATAATACAATGGTTATTGAAGCTATGGGTGGTATTGGCTGTGTTGATGTCAATAATGAAAATAAAATTATCAAACGTATTTCCAAAGAGATTATGATTGAAAAAGAGTTTAATTAGGTATAAATTATTTTTCAAGTAGATTTGTAACGTTTAGTATATAATTACGATGCGTGTAGTTATATGTATTTGGAAATAATATATAAATATGTATTGGTGTAAAAATGATTATATTTTTATTTGAATAATAATATAATATATGAATATTATTATTGGATATATCCATGTTTGTCAAAAAGATGGCTGGAAAATAGTATATGATTTAATTATGAAAAAAATAAAATCAAGTGGATTATATGGGAATACTACCGAATTTAGAGTAGCCGTACTCAGCGATAATGGTATTTTTATAGACGATGAACGATTTACTGACCCCAAAATAAAAATCATATATAAAGGTTATTCAGAAGAATATGAAAGACCTACTTTGTTACATATTAAATCTCAGTGTGATATTGACTCAGAAAATACATTTTATTTTTATGTTCATACAAAAGGCATTCGCCATTTTGGAACTGAACGAGAACCATTTGTAATGGATTGGATTTATTTGTTAACATATTGGAATATTGAACAATGGAAAACGGCGATTTCAATTGTGTCACAAGACCGTTATTGGACGTATGGTTGTAATCACACGGGTATTCATTATTCGGGAAATTTTTGGTGGTCCAAACCGAGTCACATCCGCAGATTGTCTAATACTATTCCAGAGTATTATACTGCTCCCGAAGATTGGGTAACTATGCTTTATTATGGGCAAATTCAGGTTCCCATTCATCGCGAGTATTTTAGCGTATTTAATAGCGGATTTGCCGGAACGGGCCATTATACGAATCCTTATCCAGAATCAAATTATAGACACTTGGCCGAAAATGAAGCAATGTAGACATTATATTTAGATAAACCATTTGTTTTATTTGTAAATCGTAAATTTTATAAATTTATAATAAAAAGTAACCGTATGGCGAAGCAAGTAATTAGCGAAATTTTAAATAGAGACGCGTTTTTTCATTTGCTAGGTAATAATCCCGGACTAATTATAATTAAATTAGGCGCCGAATGGTGTGGGCCATGTAAACAAACAAAACATGTTGTACACGCATTTTTTGCAACATCCCCGCCGGAGGTAGTATGTGCTGACATAGACGTGGACCAGTGTTTCGATTTTTATTCATTCTTAAAGAGTAAAAAAATGGTAAACGGAATTCCGGTAATGTTATGCTTTAAAAAAGATAATAAAACTTATATACCAGATGATACGGTTACAGGTGCCGATCCCATCGAGTTACATAATTTTTTTAAACGATGTGGTAGTCATCTTCAAACCGCCTTAAAAAATAATCCTACAAAAACAAAGTCGATCC
>Ga0209084_1002930_pt1 | contig 12814 bp, 14 predicted proteins | sample C_130820_MF_Meta_FD_187309 | JGI IMG/M metagenome (GOLD analysis project Ga0209084, IMG submission 187309) | Freshwater microbial communities from Lake Croche, Canada to study carbon cycling - C_130820_MF_MetaG (SPAdes) (version 2) | ecosystem: Environmental > Aquatic > Freshwater > Lake... | reverse complement strand
CACCGGTTTGACCGTCATTACCGGTTAGACCAGTAGCACCGGTTTGACCGTCATTACCGGTTAGACCAGTAGCACCGGTTTGACCGTCATTACCGGTTAAGCCAGTGGCTCCTGTGACCCCCTGAGCGCCCGTAACACCGGTAAGGCCAGTCTGACCGGTCAAACCTGTCAGTCCCGTGGCACCAGTTCGACCAGTAGCACCCGTGGCTCCGGTGGCACCAAAACCAGTGGCTCCAGTTGGGCCAGTAGGGCCGGTGGGGCGTTCCTCAAAAGCCTCCGTGATATCAGCAATGCCCTGCTCAATGTGGTTCATATCCCCAGAGGAAATAGGCAGATTAGAATTTTCTAACTGCTCCCACTCTTTAGGCGTATATGGCATCGCTATTCTCCCGGGTACAAATCTGGACTTGGAAAAATAGATGCGGCTGGGTAAATAGCCGTAATGACGTTATTCAAAATCACAGTGTAAATCCATTGACCATCAACCTCGTGAAACCAAATGTAGTTATCGTCATTAGTTGAAGGATTCTCCCCATAAAATACCGGAATGCCCTCATACAATTCCAGATCAGAAAGACGAGATTGGTAGTTCGCGTACATTGGGAAAGATGGACCTTGGGTGCCCTTGCCGTAAAGTACTGTAATTTCAGGGTTTTCATCAGGACCCAAGAAAAGGGGGATTTTAAAATCTTCCCCGATTTGAACCAAAGAATTGCTAATGGGAAAACCGTCAGTAGTTGTAATGTCTGCCGGAATGGTGCAAGCAGAATCGGCAAAAACCGTAATGCTATGACGGTTTGGGGCTAAGACTGCGGCGCCCGGTTCGGTATAGATCAAGGCTGTTTGGTCTGCTGGAAAAAGCAAGCGAGCCATTCATCCTCCTTGACCAATAAGGGTATACTTCTACCCTTTCAGGGGCCTAGATAAGGGTTGTAACAGGATTAACTAGGACCTTAAAGGTCATTACCAGTTGCATCTCGCCAAATAGTTCCGTCAGACCAAATGGGGATAGAAAGATCTGTATCATAGTATTGAAAACCCGGACCTACCTCTGCCGGATCAGGGCGATCAACTGTGTATCCATAAGCAAGTACTGACGCGGCTTCAATACCGTCTTCCATATGATTTAGACGAGCGGCGACAATTGGAGTGTTTCCTGCACGTAAATCTACCCAAGTTTGTTTTTCGTAAGCCACAATATCTCCTTAGTACCAACGAGCCCAGTAGCGAGGACGAGCCGCGACAGAACCAACAATACGAGTAGGACCATAGCGACCGTAAACACCACCGCTTGCCAAAACCCGAGGTCGGCCCAAACCAATGTGTGCAATTTTGAACACAGACAGTTGGTTCTGGAACATTTCTTCTTCGCTCTGCATAACTGACTGCCAGCGATCCATGTAGTCACGACGGTCAAGGCGAGTGATCTGTCCACCAACAAACATTGGTTGCTCAACATAAGAACGAATCAGGTGTTTCAAAGTTTCGATGTAAAGCGCAGTTTCGAGCAATGGACCCCATTGGTCTAGAGGAAAAAGTTTTCCACCCTGATCCAGCGAGTAAGTCATGTATGGCTGAGCCATTGTGTTCAAACGACCTAACGCAATTTTAAGTAATTGCGAAAGACGTGCACGGCCAAAGTAAGTTTGAAAATAGGTCATCAAGTTGGGGCCAGACTCAGGTGAGTCATAGGTGTCAGCGAAACGAATCCAAACACTATCTACAACGGCCTTCATCCCAGGAACAAGCATGTCGTATTCTGGGGCTACCGCACCAACTTCAATATACGTTTCAGTGTATTGAGCAATTGAGTCAATAGCAAAAGACCATCCAACGGTGTAATAACCGGGTTGAGAAGTTTGAGAACTGTTTAGTGTGTGATTGTAAAGCCCCGTACTTTCACGAACTGCAGGTACTTCGTTTGCTACAATGTCGTCTGTAGATTCATTCCGAATGGTTACGTTTACAGAACTACCATCTGGATCAGCAAGCACTCCCGCTTTATGAACTCCAAGAACTAGAATGTCTTGGGAAAACTGGCTGACGTATTGGCGGTCTCTACCAGAATAAGGAGTGTCCTCTAGGGATACAGTCATTCCCTACTCCGATCAGGTTCCGGCGTCGGCAGTTGATCCAGAAATTGCCAAAATTTGAATTTTTTCAACAGTAATGTAATTGGGCCCACTGGAAGCAACATTTACACCAAAAGTCACGCTTCCTGAAACATTGCTAGTAAAACCAACAGCCGTTAAAGTTTGGTGGTCGGGGACACTTGGACTCAATTGTTGAATTTCATTTGAAGGAAAATTAGATGATTGTGAAGTCACCGTTGCACCGTTTACTCTAGGGGTAATTGTACCGCGAGAATATTCACCAGAACCTTGCGTTGCAAGAGTAACCACACAAATTAAAGCAAGGCTTGTTGGCCGGGCAATTGTAACTGCAGAATAATCAAAATTGTGATTAGAACTAACGCCAGTGCCTGGTGCAGAATTTTTTAACCAAATACGGGGGGCAGAAAGTGTTTCAACAAAATTTGTGCCATTCCAAGTCAGCAAACGTCGGGTGTCAGTTTCAAAAATCAACCGACCTGCTTGACCCGAAGTCCAAGTAGGTCGGGTATTTGGCGAAAATGTGCAAATATATGCACCAGGAGCCGCATCCAATTTGCTCCAGTTTAGGTTAAACGGAGTTTCAGAAAACGGGTCGCTTCCATCAAAAGTATTCAACTCTAGGCGCGTAGTGCTTCCAGCCATGCCAATCCTTTCCTAATCCTCTACCCTTTCAAGGGGTTCAAGGGGTTACCGACAGGGAGATTCCTGCGTGCCGTCTATCATCTTCGCTCAGCCCGCCCCAGACGCCATACGGCTCTTTATGTTTGACCACAAAATCTAGGCAATTGCTAATTACTGAACAAGATTTACAGACTTTTTTGGCTTTTCGGTCTCGCAATTCTTTTTTAACACCCCGTTCGCCCTCTGGGTGAAAAAATAGGTCCGCAAATTCATCATCTTTACATGCGGCTTTTTCCATCCAAAGTTCAGAATTTACAATTTGATTTCCCATATTTATTCTCCAATAATTACAGGTTTATCTTAACGTGTTCTAAATCACAAACTGAACTAGGGTCAGGCGTGTGGGGTAATTGCTGCTGATGCCGCTGACTGGTTACCGTAAACAACTCCTGTAGCCCCTGTAGTATAGGCTTCGACTTTAAAAGTATAAGCCGTACCGTTAGTCAAACCGGTAATTGTTTTAGTGGTGCCAGTTCCACTTGAGTTAACCGTGGCCTGCGCTGTTGCACCGATGTATGGAGTGATCCTGTATCCAGCGATAGTTCTTCCTCCATTAGATGCAGGAGCGGTCCAACTCAAGGCAACTTGGTGGTTACCCGCAATACCGGTCACACCTGTCGGTGCTCCGGGTTTAGTAAAATAAAGCACCGTATTAGATGCGCTGGATTTTAATCCAGTTTGCTCACCGTTTGATGCTGCAATTTTGACAAAATATGTTTGGCCCGGCGTTAAACCCGAAACTGGAATATCATAAGATCCACCTGTATTATCAAATCTGTCATTTTTTACAACTGTGCTTGGAGAAACATTGTTGTAAAAAAGAACTGAATAACCATCAATTGGAGACGAACCTTCGTATACTGGAGCATCCCAATCAACAATTAGGCTTGTTGCGTATGCATTTTCACTAAATGTCACATTGGTTGGCGCACCGGGAGGGTTAGTTCCCTCGACGTTATATCCATCAAAAACGGGTGCTGGATTTGGACTCCAAAGTCCATCACTGTTGATTCCCCAAACAAAAAATGTGTATTCTTTGCCATTAGTCAGACCATCAAAAGTGTGGAATGTGTTTGAACCGTAAGAGCCTTCCTCAAATGAGGAACCATTTTCCAAAACAACGATGTAGTATTCGGTAATGGGGGCACTGCCAGCATATTCTGGGGCGTCCCAAGATAAACCGCAAGCCTCATCAAAGTAGGCCGCACGAATGTTTCGTACAACGCTAGGTGAACCTGTGTAATCTTTTAGCGTGCCATCTGCGTTCCAGATACCATCAATTTTATCACGGACTTCAATGCCCTGCATACCAAAGCCAGTTTCGTCAGCGTTGAATGGCGTTACTTCGCTAGACCAGTTGCTGGGTTGACTGAAACCATTGACATTACGGGCAACAATTCGGGCCCGAACGGGAAGGCTTGACTGGCATTGGATAAAAGTACCATAGTAATGGTTATCGTATGCACCATAGCGTCCAGCGCGGTGGGTCGTGCCATCGCTCAAATAAATTTCGTAATCCAGTGTTGGTGCGCCAGAAATATCTTCATTCGAAGAATACCAATAAACAAAAACACCACGGCTGGTTGGGGAAAGGTAAATATTGTTAACTTTGTTTGGCACCTGAATATTTGTCAGTGTCGTAGCGCCAATGGAGTAACTATCTGCAGTCACAGATGAGTTGACCGTCTTAAGTAAATCTGAACCAGTAACAAAATTAGTTGGAAATGTAAGAAAATTAACATTTGCATTTTCATAAACATTGTAATTTGTGGTATCTAACACCTCAACGCCGGGACCAAATCGATCTGGTGCACGGTAATCAGGGTTTACCGAAGGAACACCCAAGGCTTGGTTTTGTTCAGAAGTGTTTTTGGTTCCCGATTCATTAATGGTCAGTAAAATTTCACCAGTACCACCAGGAGCGCCTGCAGTATCGCTAGTCAAAGGTTCACGATCAAGCGAATTGGGAACGTCGCCAATGTATGTAAAACCCTCAGCGCTTACGCCAAAGATCGGAAAGTTTTCGTTATTAACCGCACGACTACCCGGTGCACGGTAATCAATGTCAACACCCGGGTTTTCGGTATTGAAAAGGGGAGGAACGCTACTATCAAACGTAGCACCGCTAGTTACAGCATTATTGACTTGAACATCACCATTTTGACCCTGTGTGTAAGTTGAATCAAAAAGGGTGCCATTAATGGTGTGTAGGGCCGGAGCCGCACCCGAACCCGTGGTGTATGGGTAGCGAAGGACGTATTCGCCCTCGTCCCCTTCTCCATAGCCGCCAACGCGAATGTAGTAAACAGTTCCGGGAATTGGATCGTAAATAATTTTAGACCAATTGTTCGGACCGCCGTCGTCATTGCTGTCAATTTCAGTCAAATCATCAATGGCCGTGCCAGTGTAAATATATAGGTATGTGTCGAAACTTGAGCCAAAAGTGTCAATGATTGCGTCGCCAACAAAATTGTCCGGAGTAATCCAGATGTGCCAGGCCGTAGCCCAACCACCATCATACTCGGCAAGTGGTTCATCAACTTCAGTAGTGTAGCCAATGTTGTTACCAACAAAAGTCGTACCGGCCAAAACTGTTGCATTGGCAAAATTATCGTTTGACATTTCGCTACTTCCTACTTGTAGTGGTTATCAGTCTTGTGCAATGATCGCGGCAGATGGTGCAGATTGAGAACTGGTGCCTTGGGCATTGACTGCAGCAACCTTGAAAGTGTAAGAAGCAAGCGGGGTCAGGCCCGTCAAAGTCAATGAATCGGTACTATTACCGGTTGACTGGGTTGCTTGAGCAGTCACGCCATTGAGGTAGGGGGTTACAATGTAATCGGTGATTGCAGATCCACCAGTGTTTAACAAGTCCCATGTAAGATCAATTTCACCAGCACCGCTACCTGTAGATCCAGCAACGCTAACCGGGGAATGTGGTTTAGCCAATGCGGGCAAATAGAAAGTAATTTCGTTAGAAACCGGCGAATCTAGACCATCATCGTTGATGGCAAAAACAAGTGCGCTGTAAGTGCAATCAATGGGGAATTCATAATCCATTAATTTATAGGTATGTGAAGTGGTCCAAGAGTCCCACCAACCTTCAGTCTCATTAACTAAAAATACAACGTAGAAATCTAGAGACGAACCGCCCGAATATGTGGGCGCAGTCCATGCTAGGTCAATTTCGCCATTGCCAAGATAAGTAGTAGCGAGGCTCGTCGGAGCCGATGGAGCACCAGTTCCGGGAAGCAAGTTGCCGTAAGGGTCAACGATACCGGCCCGCTCATTCTCATCAGTGTATCCACCGGGCTTGTTTGAATCGTTCTCGTCTGGGTTCCAACCCTGAGCGGTGCTGGACCAAGAAGAAGGCTGACTTGTACCGTTGTCGTTAATTGCATAAACGCGAACCCGAACGTCCACATTGGGGAGTGCATCTAGGAATTTGCCAAAGAAAAATTCGTTACGGCTGGCGCGGTAAGTTCCACTAACAACACTTGGGGTGGCTCCATCAAAAACTTCAGAAAGTTCAATGATGTATCCACGGATTGGAGCGTTCTCTGGATCCGGTGATGGGTCCCAGAAAGCGCGAACTCCACGAGAGGCGTCGTTAAGCCAAGCAGAAGCAGGCGCATCCGGAACATTATCGTTTAGAACGGGAACTGCACCATAGCCAGTTCCGATCTGCGAAGTCTCAACGGTTCCACTGTAATTGTAAGTGGTAGGAATTGGAGCAATGCCCGAACTTGCAATCAAGTCAGAACGAGTGGTGTCGCGAATAGTTACCGGAGCGCCAATGAACGGTGCACGGTAAACATTGTATGTCGGCTCAACACCCAAGGGCTGATCCACATTAGTCGTGGGGATCGTTCCTGAGATGTCGGTGTTAACGGGTGTCGTGGGGAAAAAACCGTTATTCACACCAGCGCTTGTAGTATCACTGGTTACATCTGCGGTGCCCTGCTCGTCGCCATTGTAATCGGTGTAACGACCAAAAACGGACCGTTGATCAAGGGTGGGATGAGGGTTGGTTCCTGGTCCTCCACCAAAAATTGTAGTATCTTTGTTGCTTACTTCGCGAGAAGTAACATAATTGCCCGCAGGTTGATCAAGACCATTAGCGTTTTCGGTATCGGTAGTTACAGGCTCCCGAGAAATGGGTTCTCCAGATTCGTCAACACTTACACCAAAAATTGGGAAGTTTTCATTCTCAATAACATTGCTTGGCATGGGTTTCTACCTTTTCCTTTGGGTTGCTAGTTATTCTTTTGTGGTTTTTTTGGCCGCACGCTTGCGAGTGGCTTTCTTTGCAAGTGAAATACCTTCGCCTGTAGTTGTTGCCTCCTCCGTCGGAACCTCGACGGCATCCACCGTAGCGTCGGTAGGCACATCAGTTACCTCTTCGACTACGGTTTCTGCCACCGGGGTTTCGGCAACAACTACAGGTTCGGGAGTATCAACCGAGACATCAGCAACGACTGCTTCAGCAACCGGTGCTCCACCGAAAGAACGCTTGGTAAGCGTATTTCGACCTTTATCAGCCTTCAGGTCGGCAAGGGAAATCCCGTACTGAGCCTCAAGGATGTGCAGGATGTCTCCACCTGCGAGATTGGCAGAATGACCGATAACGGCATCCTTCAACTGTTGTGCTTTATTCTCAGCGACTTGCTCTTGCAATTTAGCCTCCTCAGCCAGGATTTCTTCACGAGTTTTTGGTTTAGTTTCAAAAATTTCGTGAACAAACGCGATGTTATCTGTGGTACCCGACTGAACACCAGTGGTATCAATGGTGCCAGAAATATCTGTGAGGTTTCGCTGAGTTTTAGCCATTACAGTACGCCCTCACCCTTTTCGTCGGGGAAAGTAGCGGTAAAAATTGGCTCTTCAGTTTTCTCATCAATTACGGAAGTTTCTGCAGAGTTATTTGAGTCACTGCGAGCCTTCCAGGAGTCAACTTGTTTCTTCAGTGCCTCAACAATGGCAGGATCATTGGCGTCGTCTTCAACGACGAGAATTCCGCGCTGAACTGCACGCAGGAATTGCGGGGTGTTTACAATCTCATCGGGGGCTGGTTGAACATCGTTTCCCTGGGGGTCATTTGCGGCTTGCCACTCAACATAGTGAGTGCCCTTGGGGTCTGACGATAGGACAAAAAGGCCCGGAAGTGTGTTCCTGACCATTGTTACAGGCATGATGTGCTCCTTTGCACTAGATGTAGATGCCTTACACCCTTTCGTGGTCACTAGAGGGGGTCAGACAGGAAGTGAAAGGTTCACAAGAAGGCTGTAATTAAACGGTTTAAAGAACCGGGCTTACAAGCCTTCCTTTAAATGTTATAGGTTTGAGGTTGATGCTGTAATCAAATATCCTAACGGATAAAACCTTTTGCCTTAGCCCACACCTTGAATGCGTTGGCGGCATTAAGGCTGACACCGAAATGGTTTAAATTAGACCAAGTATTCAAAGCATTGAATAAAATTGTATCTGTATTGTTTACCGATCCGGTCGCACCCGTTGGGCCAGTCGGCGCAGGAGAAGTTCCACCCGTTGGGCCAGTCGGCGCAGTTGGTAACGGAGTAGGGCCAGTAGGTGCAGGGGTGGGGCTTGGTGCTGGAAACGGATTAGGCTGACCCGTCAAGGATGCAAAATCCTGACCTAGACCATAAAGGTCAAGTCCCTCTGGGGTTTTACCCGTGGAATCAAGCCAATCGCGAGAAATAATTGCCCAAGCCTCTGAACCATATTTGTTCCAAAAACTCCAAGCCATTTTTTGAACTTTGCCCCAAGTTACAACATAAAGGTAGTTTGCGTCATACCCAACAATTAAAACACAGTGACCGCCCTCAATGGGGGATCCCTGAACAATAGTCCAAGGTTGGTTGTTGTTGAATTGGGTCATCGCAGAAGCCGGAAAATCAATTCCTACATTGAGCCCACCAAAAAATTCAACGGCTTGTTTAAGAACACTAGCATTTTGTGGGTTAATACTTGCGTAAAGTTCAATTTTGCGGTTAACAACACCAGTCCTACGCCAATAAGCCAAAGCATCGGCAATTACGGTACCCTGATCAGTATTTGGGTCGTTGGGATTAAATCCAGTAACGGCGCTATATCCAGCAAGAAGTTGTTGAACCGTAGGAACAATGGCGTTATTGGACCATAGTTGTTCTCCATGACCAATAGCCGCCCAAACGCAGTCTCCATATTGATCATTACCATCCATCGGCCAGCCGTTGGCGGGAACGCGAGTATCCCAATGAACGGCAGTCTTGGCAATGCCCTTTAGGTGATTATCTAAATTTAGCCGGGGGCGATTAGGTTGAAAAGGTTGCACCGATGGGCGAAAAGCAATTGTCATATTTAACTCCTTTAGATGTTATAGGTTTGAGGTTGATGTTCAATCGTAAAATTAACACCTGTTTTTGTGGCAATTGCATTTTGGTTCAACAATATTGAATTGGAATTCCAATCAGAAACATAAGTTCCTGGGGCAATGCCATATCCCGTAATCAAATCTCCTAAACGAAGCGCCGAAGTATCTGACACATTCTCAAGGACATCGTTGCCTGATGCGACATCGGCATTAATGTTGAACGGAACAGCAGCCTCATAGGTTCCAGAAACTAGGAACTGGGCTCCCCAATACCATTCAAAAGGAATATTGGGTCCAGGCCCGGCAGGTAGAATGTCGGGTCCCTCGCCTGGCCCATAGTTTTCAGCGCCCAAATAAAATGTTCCATAGATTGAACCGAATTGTCCTTGAACAACTTCGGGGTAATCATATTGGATATAACCAACATTCAACAAAACTTGTTGATCGTCGTTAGCAGCAACGGGTAGCGTAACTGTATAACTATCGTCACCAAAATCTGTAAATTCGTTAGAAATCATTTCTACCGTAACAAAGACAGTGGTTCCTACTTGTTTGTAACGCCCAACCAAGGTTCCATCGTTGATAGATGGTTGGCCTGCAGAAAGTGTGTTGGAACCAGACAAAGATACCCATTGAACATCGTAAGGAAGCCATCCACTTTCAATATCCTTGACTCGAAGATCAAGATTTTGAATATATGGGGCGGCCTGAAAAACTGAAGTTGCCAGCGGGTATGCGCTACGGTCAGGGTCAAGTACTTGCGAGGCAGAACAGTCAAGCACGCGGACCTTAAAATCTAGGTCTGTGAGCGTGGCAAACTCGGCATCGGTCAAAACAACCGTGTCACCGGCATCGTAAGTGCCACCGGCACCCACAGGAAGCCACACGTTGTTGAATCCGGGCAGAACAGTAACTGGTTGACCCATGAGGTACTCCTTTAGTCTCTACCCCTTAGACGGGCGCACAGGGCCGCTAACAGGGTATGTCACTTACTGATTTTAGTTTGGATGTCCTCGGTCATATCATGGATCTGCTGAGCCGTATTGTGAATTTTTTGAGCCAGATCGTGAATCTGCTCGTTGATGTGGGTATTTTCTTCCAATTCTACCTCTTGGCGATGAAATTCATGTTCCGTTTTCTTCTGTTGAATTGCAGATAAACGGTTCTGGCCGATCATCACAAAGGTGGAAAGAAAGATAGCCTCTAGGGAGACTACAAGGGTTAAAGTGGGCCAAGGATCTTTTTCTACAAAGATCATCCAAATACCAAAAATGGCTACAGAAATGTAAACAAATTTCATAGATCCAGCAAATGCAGTAATTTTATCTGCAATAATCAACTGGGAATCAATAAACTTTTTGATATATTTATTCATCATATATACCAAACCCCCTATCTAATAATTACATGGAGATAGGGGGACTTAGGTAGTTTCGTTTTAAGCGTGTAAAGATGCCCGCAATTGCCAAGACCATTTTTGGTGCATGTCAATGCGTTCTGCAATAAAGTTTGCTACGCCTTGTTCGTTTTCTTCATTAGCAACATTAAATGCTTGTTTCAGTTTAGCAATCAACATATCGTTGGACTGTAGAAGGTCCGAAGTCATAGTTTGTGCATTTGAGGTAACATCACTTTCAGGAAGTGTGCTCAACTCAAGAACGCGAGAAATCTTGTAGGGAGCATAGTCACCAAGTTTACGAATGTTTTCTGCAAAAGGATCAATGCTTCCATCAGCATCTTCGTAAATGGTTTCAAACAATGCGTGGTACTCGGAGAAGTCTTTACCTTCCACATTCCAGTGGTAACCGTGGGCCTTGAACTTAAACACAACAAGGTCGGCAACAAGAACCTTGAGGTTCTCGGTAAGTTCAGACATTTTTCTCCTTAGTTCTTCAAACTTTCGGAGTTGATTTAAGTGATTACACAGTACCCCGCCACGGTAACGATCCGTGTTCCTCAGATTAAAAGTCTGATGCATCACCTTAATGCTTGCAGGGCGCGACCCTGATCGGACTCGAACCGACGACATCCACCGTGACAGGGTGGCACTCTAACCAACTGAGTTACAAGGCCTAGCAAAACAAACATACACCATAGGTCTAGGAAAACCAAAAAGCCCCGGCGCCAAAGCACCGGAGCCTTTTGTTAGACCTAAAAAATTAGGACTTGGTGATCGTTGCAATACCGCGAGGGTTAAGAATAGCCATCGAAACCATCTCGTCGAATACCCAACCCTTCCAGAATGCCTCAACCTGGTGGTTCTCTTCAACGTCAAGTGAGTACAGGACGGGGAAGACACCCAAGAAGTTAGGTTCAGGGGTGAGGAACACCTTGTTCTGAGGAACAATGATCGAACGCTGAATCTGGAACTCACCGAATGAGGTGATCGTCTCTCCAGCAACCACGCGATCCTTGAACGCCCAACCGGTCTGGTTAATGTCCCAGCGGTAGAGGTCACGGAAGTCGTAAGGGTTGATGAGGATACGAGCCGACTGCAGTTCGTGCAGGTCGGTCTGGCTAACTGCCGAGTAAAGTGAACCCGGGGTCAGGTAACCCGATCCTTCAGTGATGTTGTGGTTCGGTGAAACCGTGTGGTCCGGACGTGATGCATAGTCCGTCACAGCAGCCTGCAAGATCACGAGAAGACGTGAGTCTTCCTGCTTCAAGATGGCCTGCTTGGTCTCGTCCTGAGCCTGCTCAACGGCGTTGATACGCAGGTAGAACAGGTCTTCCTTACGAATCGCGGGACGCGAAGCAATACGGAAGAAGCGAACCGGAACGCGCTTGCCTTCGAACGGAGTCACTCGGACTTCGCCTTCAGTACCGGACATGATGTATGCCTGGCCCAAGTCATCCCAAACGTCATACTCAACCGGAGTACCAGGAGTTACCGGGTCCTCAACAAGCACGTTACGGGTAATACCTTGGTAACGCAGTTTCAATTGAATCGGGCCGACCATACCGACACCGAGACGCTTAATACCACTGACTTCATCCTGAAGGATGAGAGCCATCTTGCGAACCTTGGCCTCGTGGGTCAAAGTCGCACCCGCTTCACGGCGGTTCAAAATTTGAGCAACGTAATCGTCACTCTTCTTGGCAACCCGGCCCTTGAGGCCATTGCCCGTGTGTGTCAATTGCGACATGTTTTTTATTCCTTCCGGGCAATATTTAGCGAAGTCCACCGATGGTGATCTTCGTAGCGGAGTTGACCTTAACGAGGCGAGCAACGGGGTCGCTGCTCAAGGTTCCACGACCGGTTTGACCGGCAGGAGCCAACTTGCCCTGGTTAGCACCAGTAGCAATAGCGTGAACCAGAACTTCGGTTCCGTCATTGGAGTCATCCCAAGTCGAACCAGTGTCGAATGCGGGAGCAAGAATTTCAAATTCAGCATCCGGACCCATGACCCACACCGAGAAGGCGTTGATTCCTGAGTCAAGAACTTCATCAATTCCGTCGCCACCGACGTAGAGTGCACCAAGACCGTAAGGAACTTCATCCTCGGAGGTTCCATTGGTTGCACCAATCAGGCTGACGTTCTCACCGTGGGTGCGAGCGAAAACCATACCGGGGTAAATGTCAATCGAACGATCCCAATCGGAATCGAGGAAGACTGACTTTGGTGTTGCCTGTGTAGCGGAGTAC
>Ga0209084_1002929_pt1 | contig 12815 bp, 17 predicted proteins | sample C_130820_MF_Meta_FD_187309 | JGI IMG/M metagenome (GOLD analysis project Ga0209084, IMG submission 187309) | Freshwater microbial communities from Lake Croche, Canada to study carbon cycling - C_130820_MF_MetaG (SPAdes) (version 2) | ecosystem: Environmental > Aquatic > Freshwater > Lake... | reverse complement strand
GATAGACGAGACGCTGTATGGAACTGACCCCCCGCGAGAAAGACAAGCTGCTGCTGTTTACCGCCGCCTTGCTGGCCGAGCGGCGCAAGGCGCGTGGCCTCAAGCTCAACTACCCCGAGGCCATGGCGCTGATCAGCGCCGCCGTCATGGAAGGCGCGCGCGACGGCAAAACCGTGGCCCAGCTTATGAGCGAGGGGCGCACCGTGCTCACCCGCGACGACGTGATGGACGGCATCGCCGAGATGATCCCTGACATCCAGGTGGAGGCCACCTTCCCCGACGGCACCAAATTGGTGACCGTCCACCAGCCCATCGTCTGACCCACCGCACCCAAGGAGACTTGCATGAACCTGCGCACTACTTCTTTATCTGACGCCACCTTGCGCCTGACGTGCGGGGCGCTGGCCTGCCTGCCCCTGAGCGGCCCGGCGTTGGCCCACGACGGCCACGGCATGGTGGGCAACCACTGGCACGCGACCGATGTGGTGGGTGTCGTGGTCGGCGTGGCGGTGGCCGCCCTGACCTGGTACAGCCGCGACCGCGACTAAGCCATGATCCCCGGCGAAATCCTCACCGCAGCGGGCGCCCACGCGCTCAACAGCGGCCGGCGCGCCCTGACGCTGCTGGTTAAAAACACCGCCGACCGGCCCATCCAGGTCGGCTCGCACTACCACTTTGCCGAAACCAATGGCGCCCTCAGCTTTGACCGCGCCGCCGCGCAAGGCATGCGCCTCAATATCGCATCGGGCTCGGCGGTACGCTTTGAGCCGGGGCAAGAGCGCACCGTCGAGCTGGTGGACTTTGCCGGCGCACGGGTGGTTTACGGCTTTCGTGGCCTGACGCAAGGAAAACTCTAAATGGCAAGCATTGACAGGCGTGCCTACGCCGAAATTTTTGGCCCCACCGTGGGCGACCGCGTGCGTTTGGCCGATACCGATTTGCTGATCGAGGTGGAGCAAGACCTCACCTTGCGCGCTGGCGGCTATGGCGAAGAAGTGAAGTTTGGTGGCGGTAAAACCATCCGCGACGGCATGGCCCAAAGCCAGCGCACGCGCGCTGAAGGCGCGGTCGATTGCGTCATGACCAATGCGCTCATTCTGGACCACACCGGCATCATCAAAGCCGACATCGGCCTGGCGGGCGGGCGCATTGTCGCGATCGGCAAAGCGGGCAACCCGGACACGCAGCCCGGCGTGGACATCATCATCGGGCCGGGCACCGAAATCATCAGCTGCGAAGGCAATATCGTCACCGCAGGCGGTATCGACTGCCACATCCACTTTATTTGCCCGCAGCAAATCGAAGAAGCGCTGGCCAGCGGCGTGACCACCATGATGGGCGGTGGCACCGGCCCGGCCACCGGCACATTTGCCACCACCTGCACGCCTGGCCCTTGGAACATAGAGCGCATGCTGCAAGCGGCAGACGCCTTCCCCATGAACCTGGGCTTTTTTGGCAAGGGCAACGCATCGCTGCCCGCTGCTTTGCACGAGCAAATTGACGCGGGTGTGATTGGCCTCAAACTCCACGAAGACTGGGGCACCACGCCTGCCGCTATCAGCAACTGCCTGGATGTGGCCGAGGCCACCGACACGCAAGTGGCCATCCACTCGGACACGCTTAATGAATCAGGCTTTGTAGAAAACACCATCGCCGCGACCAAGGGCAGAACGCTGTGCGCCTTCCACACCGAAGGCGCAGGCGGTGGCCATGCGCCGGACATTTTGAAAGTAGTGGGGCAAGAGAATTTTTTACCCAGCTCCACCAACCCCACCATGCCCTACACCGTCAATACGCTGGACGAGCATGTGGACATGTTGATGGTCTGCCACCACCTGGACGCGGGCATTGCCGAGGACCTGGCCTTCGCCGAAAGCCGCATCCGCAAAGAAACCATTGCCGCCGAAGACATGCTGCACGACATGGGCGCCATCTCGATGATGAGCAGCGACAGCCAAGCCATGGGCCGCGTGGGCGAAGTCATCATCCGCACCTGGCAAACCGCCGACAAAATGAAAGCCCAGCGCGGCTGGCTCAGCCCCGAAGCGGGCCGCAACGAAGCCACCGAAAAAGACAGCCGCAACGACAACTTCAGGGCCAAGCGCTACATCGCCAAATACACCATCAACCCCGCGATTGCGCACGGCATCAGCCACGAAGTGGGCAGCATCGAAGTGGGCAAATGGGCCGACTTGGTGGTGTGGAAGCCCGCCTTTTTTGGCGTGAAACCGGCGCTCATCCTCAAAGGTGGCTTTATCGCCATGGCCGCCATGGGCGACCCCAGTGCCTCCATCCCCACGCCTCAGCCGGTGCACTACCGGCCCATGTTTGGCGCCTTTGGCGGCGCGCTAACACGCGGCTCGCTCACCTTTGTGTCGCAGGCCGGTTTGAACGGCGGTATCAAGGACCGTTTTGGCCTAGCCAAGCCCCTGTCCGCTATCAACAACGTGCGCGGTATACGCAAACAGCACATGCGCCTGAACAGCTATTTGCCCATCATGGAGATCGACGCCCAAACCTACACTGTGCGCGCCGACGGCCAACTGCTGACCTGCGAGCCGGCTGTCAAATTGCCTATGGCACAACGTTACTTTTTATTTTGATGGCTGGGCGCGTGGAAATAAGGGTGGATGACTTGCAAGGCCCAGCCATTGCGGCCTTGTTGCAAGCGCATTTGGACGCGATGCACTCTTATTCACCACCCGAAAGCGTGCATGCCTTAGACCTGCAAGCGCTGCGCCACCCTAGCATTACCTTTTGGACGGCTTGGGAAGACGGCGAATTGATGGGATGCGGCGCACTTAAGCAGCACACCGCAGAATTAGGGGAACTTAAATCCATGCGCACCGCCCGCGCGCATCTGCGCAAAGGCGTAGCGCGTGCGCTGCTGCGCCATATCGAAGCGGCGGCGAGGAAAAAAGGCTTGCTGCGCATCAGCCTGGAAACCGGCCCGCACGCGCCATTTGCTGCTGCGCAAAAACTCTATGCCAGCGAAGGCTATTTGCCTTGCGGCCCTTTTGCGGACTATGTTGCTGACCCTTACAGCATCTTTATGAGCAAGGCATTAGGCGCCTCAGACCCTGGTAATCCAAGTCAATCGGTAGGCTTTTGAAAAAGGAGTTTGGTTTCTGAGGCATTGGCGTAAATCAACATACCATTGGGTGCGGGCTCTACATGGAGTTCGTCGCCTAGCGAAACCTGGAGACGCTGGCACAAGGCCTCTGGAAAAATGATTCCGATCTCGCCATCTACTTCAATCAATTTCAGTTCAATCATTGAAACCTCCTCTGAGACTGCAACACTATAACTATGACAAGCCTCAAAGTATCCAAACTTATTCCCCAAGGCCAAGGCCTGGCGCCGGTCATGGTCAAACGGGCGGCCACGCTGGAGTTGGACTGGGATGTTCGGCAAAAAAGCCGGTTTGAAGCCACCGATAGCGCCGAGCGCAGTATTGGTGTGTTTCTGCCGCGCGGTACGGTGTTGCGGGGCGGGGATGTATTGGTAACCGAGGACGGTTCGCTAGTGCGCGCCATCGCCGCGCCGCAGGCGGTGTTGAAGATCACGCACTGCACGCAGCACGGAACGCCCTACGACTTGATACGCGCCGCCTACCACCTGGGCAACCGGCATGTGCCCATCGAGCTCAAGCCCGACCACCTGAAGATCGAGCCCGACCATGTGCTGGCCGACATGCTGCGCGCCATGCACCTGATCGTGCACGCGGTGGACGAAAGTTTTGAGCCCGAAAACGGCGCTTATGCCACGGGCGGGCACGCACACGGTCACAGCCACGGCCACGCGCATGATCATGGCCATGAACATGGCCACGACCATGGCCCCCATGACCATTCACACTGAACGCGCCAGCCATGCTTGACGCCAGCCTGATGCAGCTCATGTGGCTGGCCTCGCCGGCTCTGCCTATTGGCGGCTTTTCGTATTCCGAGGGGCTAGAGGCGGCGGTGGACACCGGCATGGTCAGCACCGAGGAGGAGGCCGCTGCCTGGCTGGTCGACCAGCTGCACCTGGGCCTGGCGCGGGGCGAGTTGCCTGTGGTGGCCCAAGCCTGGCAGGCCTGGCACGCGCATGACACCGACACCATCGCCAGCCTGAACGCGTGGGTGCTGCACACCCGCGAGAGCGCCGAGCTGCGCGCCCAGACCGAGCAAATGGGCCGCTCACTGCTCGAATGGCTGCGCAACCACACCACCGCCAGCGCCACCCAAATAGCCACGCTGGCCGCCCTGGACCCCAGCTACCCGCTGGCCTTTGCGCTTGCCGCCGCCAGTACCGGTGCCCCGCAGCGCGCCTGCCTGGCCGCCTACGCCTTTGGCTGGGCCGAGAATATGGCGCAGGCCGCCATCAAGTCGGTGCCGCTGGGCCAGAGCGCGGGGCAGCGCATTTTGTCGGCCATCAGCGCCGCCATACCCACCGCCCTGGACGCTGCGCTGGCCGTACCGCCCGGTGCGCAGCAAGCCTTTACGCCCATGCTGGCCATCTTGAGCGCGCAGCATGAGGTTCAGTATTCCCGTTTGTTCCGTTCTTAATAAAGAGTAACGCCATGTCCTCACTGCACCACATCGCCCACCGCACCAAAAAACTGCCGCCCCTGCGCGTGGGCATAGGCGGCCCCGTGGGCTCGGGCAAAACCACTTTGCTAGAAATGCTGTGCAAAGCCATGCGCGACAAATACGACCTGGTGGCCATTACCAACGACATCTACACCAAAGAAGACCAGCGCCTGCTCACCGTGAGCGGCGCGCTGCCGCCCGAGCGCATCATGGGCGTAGAGACCGGCGGCTGCCCGCACACCGCCATCCGCGAAGACGCCTCCATCAACCTCGAGGCTATAGACCGCATGCTGGTGGACTTCCCCGAGGCGGACATTGTGTTTATCGAAAGCGGCGGCGACAACCTGGCCGCCACCTTCAGCCCCGAGCTGTCGGACCTGACCATCTACGTGATTGACGTGGCAGCGGGTGAAAAAATCCCCCGCAAAGGCGGCCCCGGCATTACCAAGAGCGATTTGTTCATCATCAACAAAACCGATCTGGCCCCCCACGTAGGCGCCAATCTGGACGTGATGCACGCCGACACCACCCGCATGCGCAGCACCCCCAAAGGCCTGCGCCCCTTCGTCATGACCAATCTGAAAACGCTGAGTGGGGTGGGGGAGGTGGTTAGTTTTATTGAGACTAAGGGGATGTTGGTTTAAGCAATAAAAAGGTATTTATTTGTTTGCCGATCATTGTTCCTCAAATATCTCTGAATTCCAAAAAATATTTGCGGCTGGACCTTTCATAAATCACATTCAAGCTGATGCCTCAGGGCTAGCGTTGAAATAATTTGAGGAAAAAAAGTTGGAGCAAAAATTTCTAAAAATTAATTCGATGGTATCTTCTGATTGGTAGTTTCCAATGCTACGTTCATTTTCACTAAGTCGTAAAAAAATATCCCCTCCATTTAAATAAAATCTGAAGACTTCAACTCGATCTTTTGGGCGAACTCCCCTAAATATATATTCAATCGCAAAATCACTATTAACCCGAACAACACACCAATCTGCTACAAAGTGCAGATTGTGAAGTTCGATTGCTAATCTTTTCTCATCAAAGTCAACCAAAAATTTACATCCAAAAAATTCATCTTGATTGGTATATATTTTTTCCAAAAATCGATTATGCAAGTTGCTTGCGGCATTAAATTTCCGTGTTAAATTAACAATCTCATCGTTTGTCATAAAAACCTCCTGTTGTTAAAAAAAATTGTTTACTCATGCTTTCGGATTCGTTCAGTTGACTTATTAAAGTGACCATCTATTTGCTGCTACTCAGTTTTAAGCCTTCAAAAGTTGGTTTGCGTTGACATTCAAATAAATACTCGTCGAAACAGATTTCTTACTTTTTGTAGGCGCGTGTCTCACCCTTAACCCCCCGGCGCCCACAACACCGGCCGCTGCTGCGCCGGGTCCGAGGCCGGGTTGCCAAACAGGCGCACGCCCTGATAGACCCACCAGGCGCGTAGCGCCGTCATGCCGTCTTCGCGGCACAGGCTTTGCAAGATGCGGTCTGCCGTTTCGCGGTGGATGGTGTGGTCCAGCAGGCCTTCGCGCATCAGCTGGTACAGCGCGTCATGCACCAGCGAGCCGCGCATGAAGTTGCGCGTGTCTAGCGTCGGGCCCGAGGGGCCGTCCCAGGCGTAGCCTTTGGCGATGCGCAGCGCGCCTTGCGGGTCCAGGGCGATGTAGTCATTGGCCACCGCCGCTGCCGGCCGGATGCTGATCTCCAGGCTATAGCCCTCTTGCAGCTGGTATTTGTAGCCGCCTCGGTAGGCAATGCTTTTCATGACCGGCCCCTAGCCACCAGCCCCGCGCCCCCCCACCCAGCGCGTAGCGTGCAATGTGCGCAGCAGTGCAGGGCGGGCATGGGTTTGGATTGGTAATGATTGCTAAAAAGGTAATCGTTACCTTATCACACCGCTGCGCTGAGGGGCATGCGGTGAAACCCTGTGGCGCGCAAGAAAAAGCCAGCGCGGAGCTGGCTTGGGGTGGGGTGGGGTGCTTGGGTCTGTGCGCGCCTAGGGCGTTGGCGGGCGTGTGGACCGCAAATTGGGCAGCCTCACTTTTTTCGCCTGGCTCCAGTCCAGATGCACGGTGGAGTCGCGCGACTCCCAGTAAGCGCGTTCCTGCGCCTCAGTCTTGAACTTGGGTATGGCCTGCTTAGCGGTCTGCTTGGTCATAAATACTGCGTCCTTTTTGTGCATGTCTTGCACCTTGTAGCGCGCAATGCCCGCAGGCGTATGCACATGCGCTGCTTCGCCTTGCTAGGCTTGCGCCTCAGCCTCCGGCCACAGGCTAGGAAAGTAAAAGCGCAGCGCGTGCTGCGGTACGCCTAGGCGTACTTTGCCGTAGGGGGTGTCCGATAGCAGTAGGCCGCGCTTTAGCAGGGCCGCCACTTGGGCGGTGGCCAGGCGTTCGCCCAGGCCGAGCATGGCTTTGAAGTCGGCGCGCTCTAGGTCGGATTGGGTGGCAAACAAGTAGTGCAGGGCGCGCAGTGCTTCGCGCCGTACGCCTTGGCGCACTACTTGTTCTTCGTAGGCCAGGCAGGCAGCGATGCGCTCTTTCATGCCCAGCGGCGCCAGCTGGCCGGCCATGAAGTCCACCTGGTCTATGCATATGTCCAGCACGTAGCCGATCCAGGCCAGCAGGCCCGCTTCGGTCAGGTTGCCGCGCCCGTCGAGGTCGCCGGCGCGGGCTTCGTCGGCAGCGGCCAGGTGTGCGTAGTAAGCCGCTTGGGTGCGCGCAAACCCACGCAAGGGGGACCACAGTCCGTTGCTAAGGCCCATGTGGCTGAGCACCAGGTGGCTGTGCAGCCGGGCGACGCGGCCGTTGCCATCGACAAAGGGGTGTATCCAGGCCAGGCGTTGGTGTGCTGCTGCCATGGCCAGTACTTGCATTTCGCCACGCCGCACGTGGCAGTACACATCGGCCCAGCGCTGCATGAAGGCGGGCAGCACTGTGGCGGCGGGTGCGGCATGGCGCCCCACGCTGACCTCGCGTTGGCGCATGCGCCCGGGTACCAATTCGTAGGTGTCCTTGCCATCGCCTTGTATACGGTCGGCGTCGGGTAAGCGGGCAAACAGGTCTTGGTGGATATCGCACACCGTTTGCGGCGACCAGACTTGTTGCGCCGTCCATTGCGGCCCCAGGGTTTCCAGCTGGGCTTCGGTGGCCATGTGTGCCAAGGCCAGGCGTTGGCGACGCGCTTTGTCGGCGTCTTGTGCGTAGTCTGCACGCAGGGCTTGTTCGATTTCCAGGGGCAGTGTGTGCTGGCCTTCAATGCGATTGGAGTAGTACGAGTTCATGGCCCGCAGCAACTGGCGCAGGCCCGGCAGCGCACCGGCCAGGCTGGCCCCGGATAGGCGGTCGGCCTTGCGGATGAGTTCGTGTGCCCGCTCCAAGGCGGGCTCCAGGCGCAGTGCGGATGGCAGCAACGGTTCCATCTGGGAGGGATGGTCGTAAAGCGAGAATTTTTGCGACTTTTCCATATATCTTAAGTATATGACTTTAAACAATTTTTTTCCATTTAATGGTATATTTTTGCGACATTTATGTAACTCCCGCCCGACGGAGTAGTCGCCTGCGCCCAGTCCATATCGGCGCTGGCAGTTTCTTCAAGAGTGCAGCGGTGCTTGAAGCGGCGGGGCTTCCCGCCACCGTTGCCAATGCGCAAACGCGCTTTGATAAGTGTTCAGCTGCACCTGTACCGTCTCTTCGATTTGCACGCCGTAGCCGCCAGCCATGAGCAGCACCAGCGGGATGCGCCGGGCCAGGCACCAGTCCAGCACGCGCTGGTCGCGCGCTTGCATGCCGGCGTAGCTGAGCTTGAGGCGGCCTAGGCGGTCGTCTTCAAACGGGTCGGCGCCGGCCAGATAGAACGCCAGCTGCGGCGCGCAGCGCGCTTCTAGCGCCCGCAGCGCGCCGTCCAGCGCGGCCAGGTAGTCGGCGTCGCCGGTGCCGTCGGGCAGGCCCACGTCCAGGTCGCCGGCTTCTTTGCGGAACGGAAAATTCTTTTCGCCATGCAAAGACAGGGTGAACACGCTGGTGTCGCCCTGAAAGATGCGCGCCGTGCCGTTACCCTGGTGCACGTCCAGGTCGATCACCGCCACCTGCAGCGCGCCGCCTTCGCGCTGGCGTTGGGCTTGCAGGGTGCGGGCGGCCACGGCCACGTCGTTGAACACGCAAAAGCCGCCGCCTTTGTCGGCATAGGCATGGTGCGTGCCGCCAGCCAGATTGGCGCCTATGCCCTGGCGCAGCGCCGAGCGCGCCGCCGCCACGGTGGCGCCTACCGAGCGGCGCGCCCGCTCGGCCATGGCCTCGCTCCACGGAAAGCCGATCTCGCGCAGCACCGCCGCGGGCACCGAGCCGTCGGCGATGCCGCGCACATAGTCGGGCGTGTGCACGCGCAGCAATTCGGCGTCCGTGGCGCGCGGGGCCTGCAAAAGTTGGATGTCGGGCAGCTGCGCCACCAGCGCATCGCGCAGCATGGCGTACTTGGCCATAGGAAAACGGTGCCCCAGCGGCAGGGGCAGCACAAACTGGTCGCTGTAGAAGGCTTGCATGGCGGCCCCGGTTTTACCACCCGCTAGAATCCTCGCCCATGGAAGCTTGGCCGAGCGGTTTAAGGCACCGGTCTTGAAAACCGGCGAGGATGTGAGTCCTCCGTGAGTTCGAATCTCACAGCTTCCGCCATTAAATTGGTTTAGCTAGATGACATCAGTAGTGGCCCAACGTTTTCATATTAGATCGTCGGAAGTTAATGATTTACCTTGGTTTTTCACGATTTCAGTCTGGTCTCGATTTGAATTTCGATTCAATGGCTTATGGTCTTTTGCGTCTGCACGCAAAGGACCGCAATGAAGCTAGGTAAGCTTGTTTTCTCTCAACTCATGGCGGTTTTCCCATCGAGCACTTTTCGTCGATGCGTGGCCACGCACCGTGGCGATCACAAGGTTCAAGAATTCACCTGCTTGGATCAGTTCCTTCCGATGGCCTTTACTCAACTGACCTACCGCGAGTCGTTGCGCGACATCGAGGTCAATCTGCATGCCCAAGCCAAGCGGCTGTATCACCTGGGCCTACGCTGTAAGACCGTTTCTCGCAAGGTATCGGTGAATGGCGGGTATGCGGCCATCCAGCGCAATAACAATCAAGAGTCCCTCGTCAAATTCGGCATCGTCCCCGAAGCGGTCGGTCGCGGCTTGTCCAAGCGGTTATTCAAACTTATACGGAATTGGGAGGTCCGCCCCGGTAGGCGAAGTAACCCATTGGCCAGCCATTCGGCTCGTTTGCTGTAGGTGCTGACATTCGAGTATGACCGGTTTGGAGTAGTGAATCACTATGACGCTAACAATTCCGATCTCAGAAATTGAAAGCGGTCATCGTCATGTACTTTCAGGAGGTGAAAAAACCCGATGACCCGCTGCTCGAAACAGCCGGTGATACAGGCACTGGGCGGCTGAAATTACGCAACGGGCGTTTTCAGCAGTTGCTGCGCCACCTGCTGCGCCGTGCCAAACGCTAGCGTCAGGCCCAGCGCGCCGTGGCCGGTGTTGACCACCAGGTTGTGTGGCCCGCCCGCCTGCACGCCCACGATGGGCAGCCCGGTGGGGGTCGCCGGGCGCAAGCCGGTCCAGGGAGGCTCGGCATTGCCTGCGTTCAAGGCCGGAAATAGGGCTCGCGTGCTACGCTGCAGGCTGTCGATCGCCTGGGGCCGCAATACGCGGTCATGGCCAACCAGTTCGGCCATACCGGCCACCCGCAATCGCGAACCAATACGGGCAAACACCACCTTGCTGGCAATATCTGTCACGTTGAGGCGGGGCGCTGCGTGCGCCGGGACTTGCGAAATATCCAGGGTCATGCTGTAGCCCTTGATGGGATACACCGGTAGACGCAGGCCCACGCTGCGTGCCATGCGTGGGCTTTCGCTGCCCAGCGCCAATACAAACTGGTCGGCCTCGATGGTGTGGGTGGCTGTGCGCGCGGCCACGATGCGCTGCTGGCGAGTCTCCAGCGCAGTGACGGCGTTACCCAGCAAAAATTGCACCCCGCGGGCGCGTAGAACGCGCTCGAGCTCCTGGCACAGCTTGAGGCAGTCCACCGCGCACTCGGATGCGGTGTAAATGGCGCCCGCTATGCTCTGGCGATAGGTGGCCAGCGCAGGCTCCAGTTCGCAAGTCTCCTCTGCGTTGAGGGCAGACTGCTGGCTCCCTAACGCCCTTTGCAACTCCATCTGCTTTTGCGCTGCGGCGAAGCTCTTGGCATTGGGGTAAAGCACTAACTTTCCGGTGCTGGAGAAGTCGCAGTCGGGCTGGTGTGTCGCGCGCATGCGGTCCAGGCCAGCCCGGCTCAGGGCTGCCAGGTGCAGCAGCTTGGCCGTGGTGCGGTATGAGGCGCGGGCATTGCAGGCCTGCATGAATGCAAGCCCCCAGCGCCATTGCGCCACATCCCACTGCGGGCGTATTTTGAGCGGCGAGTCGCTGGACAGTAAGAGCTTGGGCAACTGCCCCCAGATCGATGCGTCTGCCAGCGGCTGCACATAGCTGTAACTCAGCTGCGCGCCATTGCCTGCGCTAGCGCCTGCGCCCGAAGTCGCCATATCGACCACGGTCACCCGCGCGCCTTGGCGATCGAGTTCATACGCACAGGCCAGCCCCACAATGCCAGCCCCTAATACACACACCTTCATTGTTGCTCCAAGTTGCTGGAGACACTATAAAAAAAGAGCGCGCATTTGAACAATGCAGTTGAGCACAACGGCCATGATCAAATGTTATGTGCCAATGCGGCGAAATGTGTCCAAATGTGCCCAAATACGCCCATACCCCCATGGATCCGACACTTGAACCCGATGCAGCGCAAGCCCCAATACCGCTTGCACACCGCTTCGCGTTTTCGCTAATGCATCAGCGACGATTGCTCTGGGGACCGCCCCAACCAAACATAGGCCGCTAGCAAGGAGGCAGCCACGGCCAGAAGTGCGGCGATGTAGGCGCGGTTGTAGTGCATCGAGCGGAAAATTCCAGCGCTGCCCGGTTCGGGTAGTGGAACCGGGTCGTAGGGTAAACCGGCCAGCAACGCCATGGCCTTCATGTCGAGCAGGTGAATGACAGGAACGTTTCGCTCAAGAAAGGCACCGATCAGTCCGCCGGTTCGTGTTCCAGCCTCAGCCTGGGAGCGGATGAGGCCCGGGCGCAGCGCGCCGTAGTCGCCTTTCGCGCCGCCCGAGGAGAGGTTCCCGCCGACGTTGATAAAGCAGACCGGGGTGCCGTCGGCTAGATACAGCGCCATCCGCTGTGCGATGTTTTTTGCGAAATCTGCCTCCGCGATAAAAGGAATCCCGCTCGTCGTGATGCGCGCGCGCAGATGCGCGCGGACTTCCTCGTCCATGTCATTGCCAACATCGTCGGCGCCACCCAGCGAAATGGCGGTCATCTTGGTGCGGATCGCCGCTTTTCCCTGGATGACCTGGGCCATATCCAGCCAGGTGAAGGCAGGGTCGTTGGCGCCCCACATCGAGGCGCCGAGCGAGGCGATGACCACGGGCTGCAGGTTCATGACCTGCGCGGCGCTAAGGACGGAGATTGCCAGAGCGGGAAATGATCCAGAGAAATTGACGGCGATGCGATCGCCATCCTGCGCACCGCATTGCTGTAGGAGATCGACGGCAAGCGCTGCGAAATCCGGCTGGGTCGAAGTGCGCTTGGCCTCGAGCACGCCCAGCGTCGTTGTCATGCCGGTGTAGCGGATCCCTATCATTCCCGTTTCGTTGAGGTCGGAGAGACGGTCGATAACGATGCCGCGGGCCTGCTTTTCGGTCTTGATGGCGGCCATGCTCTGCTGCGCGAGGCGGGATGCCGCCAATTTTTTTTCGTGCCATGAAGCGTCGGACGCCGAACTGAAATACCCGAGACACAGATATCCCGCATAGAGAATCGTGGCCGCCGCGATCAGCAGCCCATCGCGTTTTTCAAAGCCTTTAATCAGCGTGGCCATGGTGCGCCTTACAGGTACGCCGATTTGACAAATGCCAGGACCACCAGCTTGAGCGCCACCGCCACCAGCAGCATGGACGACAGCGTTTTGACCGCACCCTGGCGGTCGATTTCGTGGGCCAGGATGCCAGGCACCAGGTAGCCGATGACAAGCGCGGTGCTTACTGGCAGGTTGGCCTCTGCGGTCACCAGTCCGGTCAGATAGCGCAACAGAAAACTGACAATAATGAATACGGCAAAGCGGCGTCGGCCGAACA
>Ga0209084_1002926_pt1 | contig 12825 bp, 11 predicted proteins | sample C_130820_MF_Meta_FD_187309 | JGI IMG/M metagenome (GOLD analysis project Ga0209084, IMG submission 187309) | Freshwater microbial communities from Lake Croche, Canada to study carbon cycling - C_130820_MF_MetaG (SPAdes) (version 2) | ecosystem: Environmental > Aquatic > Freshwater > Lake... | reverse complement strand
GGTTCGATGCCGTACACATCGCTCAAAGCAATACCCAAGTCGCCACGGTATTCACGCGCCCAAGTCTCAAAGCCAAACACTTGGCTGTCACGCAAACGCGGCCCCAGCGCTTGACAGGCTTGCAAGTACTCATGCGCCATGGTGCCCAAGGGCGTCAAGCCCAAGGTACGGGCAAACAAGGCGTTGCTGGTTCCGGCAAAACGGCCGTTGGCGCCAGTGCCCAGTCGCGATGTCAACACCCGCAAAACCTCTTCATGCCAAGGCTTAGAAAAACGCCTGCGGGTGCCGTAGTCGGCGATTTTGAGGTCGCCCAAATCCGCCTCTTGCAACTGCGCGATCTTGGTATCCAAACGCTGGCGACCTTCAACGTAATCGGGTACGGGCTGGGTATTACGGAAATACACCTCGTTGACGATGGCCAACACCGGTATCTCAAACAAAATGGTGTGCAGCCAAGGGCCATGTATTTGAATATCTATTTCGCCATTGGGCAAAGCCACAACATCGATGTATTTTTCGTTCAGGCGAAACAAGCCCAAAAAATCTACGAAATCACTTTTGATGAACCGCATTCCCTGCATCCAAGCCAATTCTTGTTCGGTGAATTGCAACTTGCACAGCGAGCGAATTTCGGCGCGAATTTCGTCCACATAGGGCGCGAGCTTCACGCCAGGGGTGCGGCATTTGAATTTGTAGCTTACCTGCGCACCGGGAAACTGATGCAGCACCGCCTGCATCATGGTGAATTTGTACAAATCGGTGTCGAGCAAGCTGGTGATGACCATGAAGTGCTTACTCCAGCCAATTGGTGAAAGAGGCCACGCTCTCACGCGGGGTGTGAAAGGTGTTGACAACCTCGGACTCATCGGCATAGCCCAGCGCCATGCCGCACACCAGCATTTCATTGTCAGTCGCACCTATGTGGGGCATGATGATCTTGCCAAAACCGTTCCACGCCGCTTGAGGACACGTGTGCAAACCGTGGCCGCGAGCGGCCAGCATCAAGGTTTGCAAAAACATGCCGTAGTCCACCAAAGACCCCCGCCCCATCACACGGTCTAAGGTGAACATCAGTCCCACAGGCGCATCAAAGAAACGATAGTTGCGCTGGTGCTGGGCGTGCATCTTGTCTTTCTCGCCCTTGGCAATGCCCAACAAACTGTACAAACTCCAGCCGTTTTCGCGGCGTCGGTCTATGAAGGGGCTGACCCATTTTTCGGGGTAATAGTCGTAGGGCTCGCGGTACTCAGCGGCCATGTCGGGGTTGGCGCGAATCTCATCGTGGGCGACGCACACCTTCTCCACCAAAGTGTCACGGCTTTGGCCTTGCAGCACATACACCTTCCACGGTTGTGTGTTGGTGCCCGAGGGCGCGCGGGCGGCCAACTCAAGCAAATGCGTCAACACCTCACGCGGGACGGGCTGGGCAGTGAAGGCGCGCGCAGACATGCGGCTGGTGATGGCTTGGTCAACGGCGTTGATCATTCGAGATCCTTTAAAACTTGTAACAAGGGCGAGGGCAAAGCGCTGACGGGGCGGCGGGTTTGGCTGTCCACATACACATGGACAAAATGCCCGTGGGCTGCGGTTTGCGCCTCCCCTTCGGCAAACAAGCCCACCTCATAACGCACGCTGGACGCGCCAATGCGTGTGACCCGCAAGCCCGCATCCACATTTTGCGGAAACGCCAGCGATGAAAAATAATTGCAATGCGTCTCTACCACCAAGCCTATGGTTTTACCGTGCGAAATGTCGAGCACGCCGTGTTCGATCAAATGCGCATTCACCACCGTGTCGAACCAGTGGTAGTAAACAACATTGTTCACATGTCCATAGGCATCGTTGTCGAGCCAACGCGTGGTGATGCGGCGAAAGGTTTTGTAAATCTCGCGGGTGTGGGCTTGTGCGCGAGCAGGTGTGGAAGCGGTCATATCTATTGATTTTGCCAGTCTTGCCAAGCCTGCAGGGCCTGGGCGAAGGTATTCATCTGCACCTGCACCGTGTCCTCGATCTGCCGGCCATAACCTCCCGCCATGACCATGGCCAGCGGAATGCGCCTCTGCCTCGCCCAAGCCAGCACACACTGGTCGCGCTGTTGCAGGCCTGCAAAGCTCAAGTTCAGTCGGCCCAAGCGGTCACCCTCGTGGGGGTCAGCGCCTGCGAGGTAAAACACCAAATCCGGCGCGCAACGCTCTTGCAGTTCTAGCAAGGCCTTGTCTAAAGCCTCTGAATAGGGGGCGTCCCCACAGCCGTCAGGCAACTCGACGTCGATATCGCTGGCCTCTTTGCGAAAGGGAAAGTTTTTTGCGCCATGCACAGACAAGGTGAACACAGACGGGTCATCGCGAAAAATATGCGCCGTGCCGTTGCCTTGGTGCACGTCCAAATCGATCACCGCTACTTGCAACACTCGTCGGTGATGGCGTGCCCACTCGGCCTGCATCAAACGCGCCGCCACCGCCACATCGTTGAAGACGCAAAACCCGCCGCCTTTGTCGGCATAGGCATGGTGGGTCCCGCCCGCTAAATTGGCTGCAACCCCCTGTGTGAAGGCGCTTCGGGCCGCCATGACAGTGGCACCCACCGAGCGCCGCGCCCGCTCAACCATGCCCTCAGACCAAGGAAAACCAATTTCACGTTGGGCGGCGGGTGACAAACTGCCTTTGAACACCGCCTCTATATACATGGGGGTGTGCACCAGCGCCAACTCGCCCTCGCTGGCCGGATCGGCCAATTCCAGTGTCAATTGGGGCATTTCAGCCGCCAACCTCTGGCGTAAAAGCTCGTATTTACCCATAGGAAACCGGTGACCCGCTGGCAAGGTTTGGATGTGGGTAGCGGCGTAAAAAAGCTTCATGTGCCTCAGATTGTGCGGGAAAGAAGTCAAAAGGCCTGAATTCACTGGAATTGCGCTAAATCAAAAGATTCGGAAAAATTTCGCCTAATTTGTTGCATTGCAACAAATACAGCTTGATTTGACGAGAATTGACCCTATACTTCAATCCATGCTGCGCTGCAACATAAAAAGACGCAGTGACCCCCCCGTTTCCTCCATTCACTTTTTTAAAGGAAAAAACCATGATGACTCCAGAACAAATGATTGCCGCTAATAAAGCCAGCATTGATACACTTTTCGGCCTGAGCCACAAAGCTTTTGCTGGCATTGAAAAAATGGTTGAACTCAACATGGCTGCTGCCAAAGCTGCTATGTCTGACAACCAAGACCATGCGCACGCCCTGATGAGCGTCAAAGACGTTCAAGAACTGATGGCCCTGCAAGCTGGCTACCTCCAACCCTTGAGCGAGAAAGTTGTTTCTTTCAGCCGCCACATGTATGAAATCGCATCCACCACCGGTGGCGAATTCACCAAGTCAATGGAAGAAAAAGCTTCTGAAGCCCAAAAAACTGTCAGCAACTTGGTTGACTCTGCGGTGAAAAACGCACCTGCCGGTTCAGAAACCGCTGTGGCCATGATGAAAAGCGCTATTGCCGCCAGCCAAACCGCTATCGAAAGCGTTCAAAAAGCTGTGAAGCAAGCCACTGAAGCTGCTGAGTCCAATATGCACGCCATGGCTGCATCAACTGTTGCGCCTGCAACCAAAGCCACTGCACGCAAGCGTTAATCGGTTGCCAGAACCTAGGTTCTCAAACTGTTGAAGAGCCCGTCGAAAGACGGGCTTTTTTATTTGGCGAGCGCAGCTTTAAGGGCGGGCAACGCAAGCTTCATGGCTGCGCGACCGGCTTCTATGCTTTTCTTGCGCGCTGCAAATTCTGCACTGCCGACATCGGGCATGGCGGGGCGCACCACCACCTCAGCTTGCGCCAACTCCAACTGACTGATGCTTTTACCCATGATGCTGAAGGTTTGTAAAAGCACTTTCAACATGTCAGAGGTTTGGGCGTCTTCTGGGCGACTGGAAATATCCACCGCGATGATGATGTCTGCGCCCATCTGGCGGGCATAACGCACGGGCACGGGAGAGACCAAACCGCCATCCACATAATCTTTGTTGCCAATGCGTACAGGCTCAAACACCGAGGGCACGGCGCTGGAGGCACGCACCGCAGTAGCAATGTCGCCGCGTCTAAATAATATGCCCTCGCCGGTTCGCAAATCGGTGGCTACTATGCCCAACGGCATCTTCATATCTTCAATCTTGGCGCCATTGAGCTGTGAATTGACGTAACGCCCCAGCGCCTCGCCGCGCAACATCCCGCGACTCATGAAGGGTACGCTCCAGTCGGTGAATTGCGATTCGTCCATGGTGTCGGCCAGCCACTGCAATTGCGCACCCGTTTTGCCTGTCGCATAAAAAGCTGCGACCAAGCTGCCCGCCGAAGTGCCCACCACCAAATCAGGTTTGATGCCGTTTTCTTCCAACACCTGAATCACCCCAATGTGCGCAAAGCCTCGTGCTGCACCACCGCCCAAAGCCAAACCCAACTTGGGCGTTTTTCTGGGTGCAGGTACTTGAGGTGTTTCGGGGGATGTGACCACCTCAGGGGGTTTGACGGTGGTGCAGGCGGCCAACAGCACTAAGACACCCGCCAACATGAAACGGCTTGGGTGGCGAATAAAGAAAGGAGTTAATGTCATCATCGGGCGATTGTCACCTCGCTGGCACTGCGATAATCGCAGGTTTCCCAGTTACTGACTGTTTTGAAAGGCTATTCATGCAAATCAAGGGCAATGTATTTATCGTGACCGGCGGCGCGTCCGGTTTGGGCGAAGGCACTGCGCGGCTGTTAAGCCAAGCCGGCGGCACGGTCGTGATCGCCGACATGCAGGACGAAAAAGGCCAAGCCATTGCCGCTGAAATTGGCGGCGCCTTTGTGCATTGCGATGTCTCCAATGAAGACAACGCCGCCGCCGTGGTTGCCAAAGCACAGAGCTTGGGCAAACTCAGCGGTCTCGTCAACTGCGCGGGAATTGCCACCGCCGAGCGCACCGTGGGCAAAACAGGTCCGCATTTGTTGGCCGGTTTTCAGCGCACCATCAGCATCAATTTGGTGGGCAGCTTCAACATGATTCGCTTAAGTGCCCAAGCCATGAGCAGCAACATACCTGAGGCCACTGGCGAGCGCGGCGTGTTGATTTCCACCGCTTCTGTCGCCGCCTACGACGGGCAAATCGGTCAAGCGGCTTACTCAGCTTCCAAAGGTGGCATTGTCGGCATGACCCTGCCCATCGCCCGCGACCTGTCCAAACTGGGTATTCGCAACATGACCATCGCGCCTGGTATTTTTGGCACACCCATGATGTTCTCCATGCCCAAAGAAGTGCAAGAAGCACTGGCTGCCGGTGTGCCCTTTCCCTCTCGTTTGGGTACACCCATGGATTACGCCAAATTGGTCATGCACATCCTAGATAACGACATGCTCAACGGCGAAGTCATCCGCCTTGACGGTGCGATTCGCCTGCCGCCCAAGTAAGTGCGCAAAGCAGTACTCGCCTTTTCGCTTTGCTTGCTCGCAGGTTTTGCGCAGGCACAGCTTAACTACCGCGTCCCTGATTTTCCTGAGGCACCCAGCGGGTACCAAGCCAAGCCGGGTTGGGTTTTGAAGCAACGCGGCGTGGCTGCGGCCAACCCCTTGGCCAGCGACGCTGGCTACCAAGTGCTGCAAGCAGGCGGCACAGCGGTAGATGCGGCGATTGCGGTCCAAATGGTGCTGACTTTGGTCGAGCCTCAGTCCAGCGGCATTGGCGGGGGTGCTTTTTTGCTGCATCACAACAGCCAACACCTGCAAGTCTTTGACGGACGGGAAACTGCACCGGCCCAAGCCACGGATCGCTTGTTTATGCGAGAAGACAAGCCCATGGCTTTTAATGATGCGGTGGTGGGCGGCAGATCGGTGGGCGTGCCCGGCTTGCTGCGCATGCTGGAGAAAGCTCACCAACAACATGGTGCTTTGCCTTGGGCGCAACTGTTCCAACCGGCTATTGCCTTGGCTGAAGAAGGTTTTCCCATCAGCCCACGCTTGCATGCACTTTTAAGCGCAGACACTTCGCTGCAACATGACCCTCAAGCCGCGGCTTATTTTTTCCAATCCGATGGCAAGCCTTGGCCTGTCGGTCACCGTTTGCAAAACCCTGCCTTGGCGAGCATCTTCAAGCGTATTGCGCTTGAAGGCGTGGATGTTTTTTACAGCGGCGACATCGCCCAAGCGATGGTCGACAAAGTGCAGCAGCACCCGCAAAACCCCGGCTTGTTGAGCCTGAAAGATTTACAAACCTACCAAGCCATGGAGCGCGATGCTCTGTGCTTCAAACACGCCAGTACATTCAGCACGAACAAGCAAGTGCAGGTCTGCGGTGTGGGCCCACCCAGCTCTGGCTTGCTCTCCATGGGGCAAATTTTGGGCATGCTGATCACAGACGATAGCAACCTAGCCCCCCCCGCTGTTTGGAGCGAGCGCAATACCGTGATGCCCACCACCGCTTGGCTGCACAACTACAACGAAGCCGCACGCTTGGCGTTTGCCGATCGCGCCCAATATATCGGCGACCCCGCGTTTGTCAGCCCGCCTGCGCATGATTGGAAGTCGCTGCTGGACACCAACTATTTGCTTTCTCGCGCAAGCCAAATTGGCGACCGACGCATCCCCCAGGTAAGCGCCGGCAACCCCGGCGGCAACGGCATGGGTTTGGCCCCTATGCCCGACCAAACCGAATACGGCACCAGCCACATCAGCATTGTCGATGGCTTGGGCAATGCCTTGGCCATGACCACCACCATAGAGAGCGGCTTTGGCGCTCGTTTGATGGTCAATACAGAAAATTTGCCCGGCGGTTTTTTGCTCAACAACCAATTGACCGATTTCAGCTTTATGCCGCAAGACGAGCAAGGCCGGCCCATAGCCAATCGGGTGCAAGCCGGCAAACGCCCCCGCTCCTCCATGAGCCCCACCTTGGTGTTTGCCCAAACCGATGATGGAGACCGTGTCGAATTGATGGCGAGTTTGGGCAGTCCTGGCGGGGCCTTGATCATTCACTTCACCGCCCAAACCTTATGGGCCATGCTGCACTGGGAGCAAGACGCCCAACAAGCCATCAACCTGCCGCATTCGGGGGTGACGGGTGCCAACGCCCCTTTGCTGCTGGAGTCGGGTTTGTTCCCATCAGCTACTTTGTCAAATTTACACATTCTGGGCCACACGGTGAAAGAGATCGACATGCCCAGTGGTCTCCAAGCGCTGCAGCGACGAGGGACCGATTGGTTTGGCGCGGCCGACCCGCGCCGTGAAGGCGTGGTCGCCGGCGACTGACATGGCCATCCCCCAGTCTTTCATCCAAGAGTTGATTAACCGCACCGATGTGGTGGAGGTGGTGGGCCGCTATGTGCAACTCAAAAAAGGGGGCGCCAACTTCATGGGCTTGTGTCCCTTTCACGGCGAAAAATCACCCTCGTTTTCGGTCAGCCCCGCCAAGCAGTTTTTCCATTGTTTTGGTTGCGGCAAAAACGGCAATGCCATTGGTTTTTTGATGGAACACGCGGGCATGAGCTTTATCGAAGCGGTGAAAGACTTGGCGCAAAGCTATGGGCTGCAAGTTCCCGAAGACGACGCAGACCCCGCAGAGCGTCAACGCGCCCAACAACAACGCCAGCGTCAAGCCACCCTGAATGAAGTGCTAGACAAAGCTGGCGAGTCTTACCGCAAACACCTTAAAACCAGTCCGCAGGCCGTGGCATACCTGAAAGGTCGCGGTCTTTCAGGTGAAGTCGCCAAACAGTTCGGTCTGGGTTACGCGCCTGATGGCTGGCGCAATTTGGCCAGTGTGTTTGCCGACTACCAAGACGCTTTGCTGGTGGAGTCGGGTTTGGTTATTTCGAATGCAGAGGATGGAGAAGAAGAAAAACGCTACGACCGTTTTCGCGACCGCATCATGTTCCCAATTCGCAATGTCAAAGGTGAATGCATTGGTTTTGGTGGCCGCGTGATGGGCGACGGTACCCCCAAATACCTCAACTCCCCCGAAACACCGGTGTTCAGCAAAGGCCGCGAACTCTACGGCTTGTTTGAAGCGCGTCAGGCTTTGCGCGAAGCCGGCTATGTCTTGGTTACCGAGGGATACATGGATGTGGTGGCATTGGCACAACTGGGTTTTCCCAACGCGGTGGCCACCTTGGGCACGGCTTGCACCACCGACCATGTGCAAAAACTCTTTCGTTTCACCGACTCGGTGGTGTTCAGTTTTGATGGTGACGCAGCCGGTAGACGGGCCGCACGCAAAGCGCTGGACGGCGCTCTGCCCTTTGCCAGCGACACCCGCAACGTGAAGTTTTTATTTTTACCCGCCGAGCATGATCCCGACAGCTTTGTGCGCGAGCACGGCACTGACGCCTTCGCTCGATTGGTCTCGGATGCCACGCCCTTGTCGCGCTTTGTGATGGAAGTGGCACGAGACGGTTGCGATATCGATACCGCCGAGGGCCGTGCCCTGCTGGCCGCACAAGCCAAACCTTTGTGGGGGTCTTTGCCCGAGGGTGTGTTGAAAAGCCAATTGCTCAATGAGTTTGCCGACGCGGTAGGCCTAGGTCAACACGAGCTACAGCGTTTGTGGATGGCGGCTCCTAGCTCTGGCAAAACTGGTTTTACAGGAGCCAAGCCGCAAACCCAAGGCACCAAGTCTGCCGCATACAGCCCATGGGCACGCTCAGGCGCCAACAAACGCCCGCTCCCGATGGGCATGAACCTGCGCAGCAAAGCGCCAACACGGCGCGACAGGGCTTTGCAAATTTTGTTCGCCGACATGCTGCAATGGGAAACGCTTTCGAGCCACCAACACAGCTTGTTGCTTGAGATGCCCTCGCCGCATGGCCAATTGCTGGCTTGGCTAAATCAACAATGGTTGGAAAACGGCGTGCAGTCGCTTGCTGCATTGCGTGAAGGTTTGCGCGAGCACGAGCACGAAGCCTTGGTCTCGCGCTTGATTGACGATGCGCCCTCCGATATAGACAGCGACGCAGGCGAGTTACAAAGCATCTTGGCGGCGTTAGAAATCGAACAACTCTCGCAATCGATCGATGACTTGACACGGCGCATGGCCAGCGACCCTGATGCCTATGCCCGCATCAAGCAATTAAATGCCCGTTTAGCCAGCCTCAAAAACTCCCCGCTGGTATAATCCACATTTCTGAGACAAGCGCGACAGCAACACCTCCGGTTCCGGCCAACAGTGACATATGCCACAACCCGCCAACCTCCGCAAGGACTGCATACCAAATGATCGCCCTTCCAGCTTGCTTGGAACCCCTGCCTCTGTCGTATTTGCGCTTTTTTTAGCGCTCACTTCCCTATTGTTTTTCAAGGATTGACATGCCTGCCAAGAAGTCCACAAAGCCTGCCCAGGCCAAAACAGCCGCTAAACCATCAGCATCTTCTGCCAAACCCGCCCCCAAGAAAGTCTCTCCTGTGTCGACTGCCAAAAAAGCACCTGCCAAAACCGCTGTTAAAACTGCCGCCAAACCTGTCTTAAAACCTGCCGCCAAAGTTGCGGCTAAACCCGTGGCTAAAACCACACCCGTCAAAGCCGCAGCCAAACCAGCAGCCAAAACACCCGCCAAGCCCAGCGCTGAAAAAGCCAAACCACCCAAGGCCCCTGCCAAAGCTGCTGCCAAAGGAAAAGCTGCCAAAAAAGTTGAAGCTCCCGAAGAAGATTTGGTTGACTTAGAAGCTGAGTTTGCGGAAGAAGTCGTCGCCACTGGCGAAAAGGTCAAACCTTTGCGTATGAAAATCAGCAAGGCCAAAGAACGCGCCTTGATGAAAGAGTTTGGTCTGGATGAAGCCGTGTTGTCTGAAGAAGACTTGGCCAAACGTCGCTCGCGTTTGAAGACCCTCATCAAAATTGGTAAGACACGTGGCTACTTAACGCACGGTGAAATCTCCGATCACTTGCCCGACAAACTGGTCGACGCCGAGACTTTGGAAGTCGTCATCACCATGCTCAATGACATGGGTGTTCAGGTTTACGAACAAACCCCTGACGCCGAAACACTGCTGATCACCAACACCGGCCCCACTGTGGCCAGTGAAGAAGAAGCGGAAGAAGAAGCCGAAGCTGCTTTGTCCACCGTCGACAGCGAATTTGGTCGAACCACCGATCCGGTACGTATGTATATGCGCGAAATGGGCACTGTCGAGTTGCTGACCCGCGAGGGCGAGATTGAAATCGCCAAGCGCATTGAAGGCGGCTTGATGGCGATGATGGAAGCCATCAGCGCTTCTCCCGCAACAGTTGCAGAAATTTTGCGCATGGCCGGAGATATTCGCGAAGGCAAGGTTGTCATCTCCACCATTGTTGACGGTTTTAGCAATGCCAACGAAGCCGATGACTATGTGGCCGAGGAAGACTTTGACGAGTTTGACGACAGCGACGACGACGACGGCAAAGGCGGCTCCAAAGCCCTGACCAAGAAACTTGAAGAACTCAAGGCTGAGGCACTTACCCGCTTTGACCGCGTTCAAATCTTGTTTGAAAAAATGCGTAAAGCCTTCGACAAAGAAGGTTACGGCTCGCCCACCTATTTGAAAATTCAAAAATCCATCAGCGAAGAACTGATGACGGTGCGTTTCACCGCCCGTACCATCGAAAAATTGTGCGACTTGGTTCGCTCACAAGTTGACGATGTGCGTAAGAAAGAGCGCGAGCTGCGCCGCATCATTGTGGACCGCTGCGGCATGCCGCAAGACATGTTCATCAAAGAATTCCCTGCCAATTTACTCAACCTGAAATGGGTGGAAAAACAGTCTGCTGCCGCCAAACCTTGGTCGGTGATCATGACCCGAAACATTCCGGCCATTCAAGAGTTGCAGCAAAAACTCACCGACGTCCAGACCCGCGTGGTTGTGCCCTTGGCCCAACTCAAAGACATCAACAAACGCATGAACGAAGGCGAGCGCGCTTCACGCAACGCCAAAAAAGAAATGATCGAAGCCAACTTGCGCTTGGTCATTTCAATTGCCAAAAAATACACCAACCGTGGTTTGCAGTTCCTTGATTTGATTCAAGAGGGCAACATTGGTTTGATGAAGGCCGTGGACAAGTTTGAGTACCGCCGTGGCTATAAGTTCTCCACCTACGCCACTTGGTGGATTCGCCAAGCCATCACCCGCTCCATTGCCGATCAGGCCCGCACTATTCGTATTCCTGTGCACATGATCGAGACCATCAACAAGATGAATCGCATCAGCCGCCAACACTTGCAAGAGTTTGGTTTTGAGCCCGATGCGTCCGTCTTGGCTGAAAAAATGGAAATGCCCGAAGACAAGATTCGCAAGATCATGAAGATTGCCAAAGAGCCTATCTCCATGGAAACGCCCATCGGCGACGACGACGATTCCCACTTGGGTGACTTCATCGAAGACAGCGCCAACACCGCGCCTTTGGAAGCGGCGATGCAAGCGGGCTTGCGCGACGTGGTGAAAGAAATTTTGGACGGCCTGACACCACGTGAAGCCAAGGTGCTGCGCATGCGCTTTGGTATCGAGATGGATAATGACCACACCTTGGAAGAGGTGGGCAAGCAATTTGATGTGACCCGTGAGCGCATACGCCAAATTGAAGCCAAAGCCTTGCGCAAGCTCAAGCACCCCAGTCGCTCAGACAAACTGCGCAGCTTTATAGACACTTTATGACCTCAGCCAACAACCGACGTGGCGTGATCGCCATGTCGGTCAGCATGGCTTGTTTTGTTTTAAATGATTCGCTGGTCAAGTTTGTCAGCGACAGCCTGCCACCGTCTCAGCTGATCTTTCTGCGCGGCCTGTTTGCCACGCTGGGCTTGCTGCTGTTGTGCCTCTACATGGGTACTTTTAAAAGAAGCCAAAGTTCTTTTTCAGCACTGCGCCATCGCTGGGTATGGGTGCGTTCTGGTCTGGATGGTTTGGCCAGTCTGGTTTACCTCACCGCCATGTTCCATATGCCTTTGGCCAACGCCACCGCCATCAATATGACCACGCCCTTGTTGATCGCTTTGCTGTCGGGCTTGTTGCTGGGTGTACAGGTCAGCCTGAGAAACTGGCTCATCATTGCCACTGGTTTTGTGGGTGTGTTGCTGATAGTGCAACCGGCCAGCGATGGTTTCAATGTGTGGGCCTGGGTGTGTTTAGGTGGCACCCTGCTGCATGCTTTGCGCGATATCAGTATGCGTTTTGTACCTTCACATATTCCTTCTCTGATGGTGACCCTGTGCACTGCCATTGGGGCCACCTTGATGGCCGGGGTGTGGAGCCTGTGGCAAGACTGGGCGATGCTTACTCCGGTCTCGCTGGCGTGTTTATGCGGTGCAGCGGTGTTGCTAAGTGCAGGTTATTTTTTGCTGATTCTCAGTACTCGATCGTCAGACCTCAGCGTTGTTGCTCCGTTTCGCTACGTGGGCTTGCTGACCGCCGTGGTGATGGGTTTTGTGGTCTGGGGAGATATTCCCAACATATTGGCATGGTGCGGCATGGTCTTGCTGGTGGGCGCGGGCTTGATGATGTTGCGCGGCCAAGCCAAGCTTGCCCCTGCAGAGAATTAAGCGTCAAACACCTCGGTATCGACTTCGCTGCTGGCTTGTTCGTTGTAGCGATTACCAACAACACGTTCGTGGTTGATGGCCTTGTCAAGCCGCGTCAAAACCTCGGCTGAGAGTTGGATATTCAGCGCAGCCATGTTGTCCTTTAAATGGTCGATGCGCGAAGTGCCAGGTATGGTGACAATGTGCGGCGCTTGGTGCAGCACCCAAGCCAAAGCCAGTTGTGCCGGCGTGCAATCCAAGTCTTTGGCGATTTGCACATAGCTGTCTAGGAGCTGCAAGTTGTGCGGATAGTTTTGCGCATTG
>Ga0209084_1002925_pt1 | contig 12827 bp, 13 predicted proteins | sample C_130820_MF_Meta_FD_187309 | JGI IMG/M metagenome (GOLD analysis project Ga0209084, IMG submission 187309) | Freshwater microbial communities from Lake Croche, Canada to study carbon cycling - C_130820_MF_MetaG (SPAdes) (version 2) | ecosystem: Environmental > Aquatic > Freshwater > Lake... | reverse complement strand
ACATCGAGATGCCCTATCGCATGGTGCGGTCCCAGCACCTCCCGGCCGCCATCGAACGCGGTGAAGTGCCGTGGTCACAGATCGATCGCTCGGTTGAACGGATCATTGCCACGCTGTTGCGGTTCGACGCTGTGCTTTCCTCGCCGACACCATCGCTCGATGTGCTCGGTGCTGCTGAGCATCGACTCCTCGCCCGCGAGGTCGCTGCTCGTTCCATCGTTCTGCTGCGCAACGAATCCGTGGGTTCGGTGCCGGTACTTCCACTCCCTGTCACCAGCCGCGTGGCTGTGCTCGGTCGACTGGCCGATCGCATCAACCTCGGCGACGGCGGTTCGAGCGATGTCTGGGATCTCCACTGCCACTCCGTCCTCGGTGGCTTGGCGGCCGCCTTCGACGATGTCGTGCATGACGATGGCGCCGATATCGGGCGCTCCGTCGCGATCGCGGCTGCTGTTGATGTCGCAGTGGTCGTGGTCGGGTACACCTATCTCGACGAAGGGGAGTACATCGGGGCGACCGATCCGTCGTTGCCGATGATGTTCCCGGCCACCGATGAACCCGACGTCGTTGCTCGGTTCGAAACATGGATCTCCTCGCAGCCACCTTCGGTGAAGCCACCCCATATCGAGGCCCGACCGAAGGGGTTCGCCGCAGGTGGCGACCGCTCCTCGCTGCGACTTCCCGATGCCGATGTCGCACTGATCACCGCAGTGGCAGCGGTCAATGAACGAACGATTGTGGTGATCCAGTCCGGCAGTGCCGTGATCGCCACGGAGTGGATCGAATCGGTGCCGGTTGTCCTGCAGGCTTGGTACGGGGGCTCCGAAGCCGGGCATGGTCTCGCCGATGTGCTGCTCGGACGGGTCAACCCCTCGGCGCGTCTGCCCTTCAGCGTTCCGGCTGCGGAAGCAGATCTGCCGGCCTTCGATCGCGACGCCACGAGCTTCCGCTACGACCGCTGGCACGGTTGGTGGCATCTCGAACGCATCGGGGTTCTCCCGGCCTTCCCGTTCGGTTTCGGACTCTCGTACACGACCTTCGAACTGGGCGGGGCTTCGGCTTCGTCGCACCACGATGTTGTGACGATCTCGGTGAATGTCACCAATACCGGCAAGCGCGATGGTGCCGATGTCGTGCAGGTCTACGCGGCACTGCCCGATGACGACGCCCCGTCACGGTTGGTGGGTTTCGCGCGGGTCGAGGTTCCCGCCGGTGGCGAACATGCCGTCACGATCGAAGTTCCCACTGAACGACTGGCCACCCGCGATCCAGTGGCACACCAGTGGCTTGCAGCGAGAGGATCACATCGATTCGCAGTGTCGCGATTCGCCGGAGATCCGGATTCCATCCAACTGCTGGTGGAACTGTCATGACGTTCGACGTTGCGGTTCTCCCATGACCCTCACTCCTGATCTGCGCCTCGACGGGCGCGTCGCACTCGTCACCGGTGCAAGTCGCGGTCTGGGTCGGGCGATGGCCCTCGGATTCGCAGCTGCGGGAGCCGACGTTGTGGTTTCGAGTCGTAAACAGGACGCATGCGAGGCGGTGGCTGATGAGATCCGCTCGATGGGACGCCGGTCCATTGCGGTCGCCTGTCATGTCGGTGATTGGAATGCGTGTGCGGCGCTCGTCGAAGCATCGATCACGGAGTTCGGTCATGTCGATGTCTTGGTGAACAACGCCGGGATAGCGCCCGTGCCGCCGTCGATCGCAGGCATCACGGAGGAACTCTTCGATCGAACGATCGCGGTCGATCTCAAGGGTCCGGTTCGACTCTCGGGGCTGGTCGTGGCTCATATGCCGGCTGGTGGGTCGATCATCAACATCAGTTCAACGGCCTCGGAGCGCAACACTCCATTCACAGTGGTCTACGGGGCGGCCAAGGCAGCGCTCAACAGCTTCGGACAGGCCGCAGCGCTGGAACTTGGGCCGAAGGGAATCCGCGTCAACACCATCGTGTGCGGTCCGTTTCTGACCGACAGCTTCTCAAAGGTGGTTCCGACGCCCGAGAGTGTGGCCACATTGGCCGCGACGCGCCCGTTGGGGCGCATCGCCGAGCCCGAGGAGATCATCGGGACTGCGCTGTTCCTGGCCTCGGATGCATCGGCCTATATGACCGGTGCCATGCTCGCGCTCGACGGCGGTTGACCATGGCGAACTCTGCCGCTGGCGATCCACTCGTCAATGTCGAGGCGTTGGGGCGGTGGATGGATTCCCGTTCGCTTTCCCCGGGTGAGGAGTTGACCATCTGGCCGATCAAGGCGGGGACATCCAACGCGATGTACCAGCTGGATCGCGGGGGACGAAGCTACGTGCTGCGCCGTCCGGCCCGGGTGGCGGTGCAGCGCGCCGAAGAAGGGCTCGTTCGCGAGTTCCGGATCCTCACTGCGTTGGGCGGTTCCGCTGTTCCGCATCCGGCGGCGGTGGCGCTGTGCGAGGACCAATCGGTTCTGGGATCCACGTTCTTGCTGATGGAACAGGTCGCTGGGTTCAATCCCATGCCACCGCTCGCACCAACCATCAACACTCCGGCCGCGAGAGAGCAGATCGCGCTCGCCATGGTTGACGCGTTGGCGGCCATCCACAAGTTCGACTGGCGTGGTCGCGGGCTGGCTGATCTGGGTCGTCCCGATGGTTTCCACGAACGCCAGGTCACCCGGTGGACCACCCAACTGGCCTCGTACGAGGGACGGGAGATGCCGGGCATTGATCGCGTGGCGAGCTGGCTCGAGCAGCAACTTCCATCCCATTTCGAACCATCGCTGATGCATGGCGACTTCCACATGTTCAACCTTCTGGTCAGCGACGAGGCCCCGTATCGGGTGGCCGCCGTCGTCGACTGGGAGACCGCCACCATCGGTGATCCACTTCTCGATCTCGCCGGATTCTGCGAGATCTGGTGTCCGATCGCTGGCGCTGACTGGCCCGATCGCAGCGCACTACAGGCCAGATATTGCGAGGCGCGCGGCATCGATGACCCCGGTGAGCTGCGCTACTACAACGCGCTCTACAACTTCCGAATGGCCGTGCTGCTCGAAGGGATCCATCAGCGCTCTCTGCGCGACCCCACGCGCCCCGACATGGTGGAAATGGGTGATCGGGCCATGGTGAACCTGGATCGCGCACTCGCCGTGATCGCTTCGACCTGAAAGAGGGGTTCGGTCGTGGTGATTACTCGACGGCATCACAGGTGTGGAAAGTGGTCGTGGGGGTGCGGCTGCGGGCCGTAGCCTGAAGGGGTGTCCAACCCCTTCTACGTGACCACGCCGATCTACTACGTCAACGACGTCCCTCATATCGGCCATGCGTATACGACGGTCACCGCCGACGCACTCGCTCGTTGGCATCGTCTGCTGGGCGACGAGGTCTTCTTCCTCACCGGCACCGATGAGCATGGCCTCAAGATCCAGCGCACGGCTGAGGCCAATGGCGTCACGCCTCTTGAGCAGGCTGATGCCACCAGCGCTCGCTTCCGTGAGGTCTGGGAGATGCTCGACATCAGCAACGACGATTTCATCCGCACCACCGAGCCCCGTCACATCTCGTCGGTGCAGTCCTTCATGCAGGCCATTTTCGACAACGGCTTCATTCGCAAGGGCACCTATGCCGGTCAGTACTGCGTTCCCTGCGAGGCCTATTACAACGATGCCGATCTGGTCGAGGGGAACTGTCCGATTCACGGCCGGCCCGTCGAATGGCTCGAGGAGGACAACTGGTTCTTCGAACTCTCGAGGTTCGAGCAACCCCTGCTCGACTGGTACGCCGCCAACCCTGATTGTGTGACGCCCGGCGGGAAGCGCAACGAGGCTCTCGGTCTCATCAAGCAGGGCCTCGAGGATGTATCGGTCTCCCGCACGTCGATCGCGTGGGGTATTCCCGTTCCGTGGGACGAAGGCCATGTCTTCTACGTCTGGTACGACGCCCTCATCAACTACGCCACGGCCATCGGCTTCGGCGCCGACGATGCGCAGTTCGCGAAGTGGTGGCCGGCGGTGCATCACCTTCTGGGCAAGGACATTCTCCGCTTCCATTGCGTCTACTGGCCGGCCATGTGCATGGCCGCCGGACTCGAACCCCCGGCCAAGCTCGGGGTGCACGGCTTCCTGCTCGTGGGCGGTGAGAAGATGTCCAAGACCCGCCTGAACCAGATCTTCCCGGCTGATCTCGTGGCCGATTTCGGTGTCGATGGATTCCGCTACCACTTCCTGCGCGACAACTCCTTCGGTCCCGACGGCGACTTCTCCTACGAGTCGATGGTCACCCGCTACAACACCGACCTCGCCAATAACTTCGGAAACCTGCTCTCGCGGGTAGCCACCGTGGTCGGCAAGAAATGCGACGGCATCGGCCCGGCTCCCGCCCCGGATTCGCCGATCGCTGCCGTCGCTGCCGAGTCGCTGCGCGATGCCACCGAGGCCTGGGCCCAACTTGCCCCGAGCGTGGCTCTGGAAGCCACATGGCGCCTGATCGGTGCCGCCAACGCTCATCTCGAGAACAATGAGCCGTGGAAGATGGATCCGGGCCCTGAGCTCGATGCCGTCATGGGAGATGCACTCGAGGTCATTCGCATCGTGTCGATCATGGCGACGCCAGCCATGCCGAACACCTGCGCTCATGTGTGGTCCCGGATCGGTCTTTCCGGCCGGCCCGACGAGCAGCGACTGCCTGCCGCAGCCGCATGGGGTGGCTATCCCGGCGGCCTTCCGGTCATCAAGGGCGACCCGCTCTTCCCCCGTATGAAAGCGCCGGAGTAAGCCCGATGACGCTTCGCTGGATCGACGACCACTGCCACCTTGATCGTTCCGACGACGGATCTCCGTCCGTCGATGAGCTACTTGTTGCGGCACGAGCGGTTGGCGTGGAGCGCTGCATCACCGTGGGTTGCGATCTCGCGACCTCGGTGGAGGGCATTGCTGTCGCCCGGGCACATGACGGCGTCTGGGCCACCGTCGGGGTCCATCCCCATGAAGCTGCAGGAGGACTCGAGGGCATCGAGGACCTGCTGGCCGCTCCCGAGGTCGTGGCGGTGGGGGAATGTGGCTTCGATCTTCATTACGAGCATTCGCCACGTGAGGCGCAGGCCGAGGTGTTCGCGGCCCAGATCGCCATGGCCAAGGCCCATGATCTCGCGCTCGTGGTGCACACGCGGTCGGCTTGGCCGGAGACCTTCGCGATGTTCGATGAGGTGGGTATGCCGGAGCGAACGGTCATCCACTGCTTCACCGGTGGACCCGAGGAGGCTCGGCGCTGTCTCGACATGGGAGCGTTCCTGTCGTTCAGTGGCATCATCACCTTCAAGGGCGCTCCCGAGGTGCGTGAGGCGGCGGCGCTGTGCCCGCTCGATCGTGTGCTCGTCGAGACCGATGCTCCTTGGCTCGCACCGGTGCCGCATCGCGGTCGGCCCAACGAGCCGGCGTTCGTGCCGCTCGTCGCCGAGACGCTCGCCGATGCCATGGGCGTGCAACTCGGGGCCTTGGCCGATGCCACCTGGGCGAACGCTGCGCGGGTCTACCGCCTTCCTCTCTGAGTCGGGTACTGCCGCTGGTGCGGACGGCGCCTCCGGAGCGCGGGCCACACTCTTATTCGTAAGTCCGCATCATCATGCAGACAAAAGTTGCGATTGTGTGACAGTCCTCCTACGGTGACTCTCTGTTCCGGTTGAAGTCTCGGCGTTCGCTGTTGCAGCGATCGTCATCAGCCCGGACATGTCCTGCCCCCCATCGAAGGCTTCACCTCTGACCTCCACCTCGCCATCCCCGACCCAGCGTTCGTTCACCCTCGCAGTCGTGGTCACCATCGTGTGTCTGCCACTGCTGCTGCTCGATCTGATGTGGTCCGGAGGTTCCGGTGCACGATCCGTCTCCGAAGCGAGCGCTGAGGTGACCATTGCGCCTGCGGTGGATGCCATTGAGATCCCCGGCGAGCCGGTCACCGCCGCTCCGCTGGCCGACCCGGTCCCTGTGGCGGCCCTGCCGAGCACTGTCGCAGCGGTGAAGGCCCCGGCGGCGGTTGCTCCGTCGGTTCCCGCTAAGCGTTCCGCCGCTCCTGTCACGACACAACCCCAGGTGTGGACACCGCCGCCCACCACGGCCGCCCCCGCGCCGCCTCCGCCGATCGTGTCGAGTTCGGACGCTGCGTTCCTCGCGTGCGTTCGCTCCCGCGAGTCGGGCGGAAATTACGCCATCGTGGACAGCTCAGGGCAGTACATGGGGGCCTATCAGTTCTCGCAATCGACCTGGGATGGCATCGCCAGCCGCAGCGGCCGCTCGGCACTGGTCGGGGTACACCCGAACAATGCGTCGCCCGCTGATCAGGACGCCATCGCCTACGCCACCCTCGCCATCAGCGGTCGTTCTCCCTGGGGTGGGATCTGCAACTGAGCCCGTCTCGCCGAGGTGCGATGCTGGTGCAGTGACCCTGACCCATCGCGAGATCACAGAACTGCTCGAGCGACACGGTCTGAGTCCCAGCCGTGCACTCGGCCAGAACTTCGTGGCTGATCCCAACACCGTGCGTCGGATCGTGCGCCTAGCTGGTGTCGGAGAAGGTGACCCTGTCGTCGAGATCGGACCGGGCGTTGGATCGTTGACAACTGCGCTCTGCGAGGTTGGGGCCGAGGTCCTCGCCGTCGAGTTGGATCGTCATCTGCTCCCGGTGCTGGCCGAGGTTGTTGAGCCGCTCGGAGTGACGGTGGTCCACGGTGATGCGCTCGAGGTCGATTGGCCGATGCTCCTCGCCGCTCATGATCACTGGACCTTGGTGGCCAACCTTCCCTACAACGTGGCCACCACGATCGTGTTGCAGTTGCTCGATGACGCTCCGGCGATCACCACCATGCTGGTCATGGTGCAGCGCGAGGTGGGGGAGCGGCTCGCGTCACCACCGGGGTCGGGCACCTATGGGATTCCATCGGTGAAGCTGGGCCTGTCCGCCACGGCCGAGGTGGTGGCCCGTGTTCCTCCCACGGTTTTTATTCCCCAGCCGAGGGTGGAGTCCGCCCTCGTGCGCATCACCCGCCGGGCCGAGCCGGTGGTGAGCAGTGCCCACAACGAGATCATGGCACTGGTGCGCACGGCGTTCGGCCAGCGACGCAAGATGCTCCGACGATCACTCAGCGGGCTGGTGAACGCCGATCAGTTCGCTGTGGCCGGAGTTTCCCCCGAAGACCGCCCCGAACAACTCGGGGTGGCGCAGTGGGATGCACTCACCGCCGCAGTGCTCGCCGATCGGGATACGTCACCACCCCCGGCACCACAATGGGCCGATGACCACTGAACCGGCCGACCTCAGCAGTGGCGGGAGCGATGTCTTCCCTGCGACCCTCTTCGCGCCGGCCAAGCTCACGCTTTCGTTACGGATCACTGGCGTTCGCTCCGATGGGTACCACCTGATCGACGCCGAGATGGTCACGCTGGACTTCGGCGACGATCTTCGGCTCTCGGCTGGCGATGACCTCGAGGTCGTCGACCCGGCAACCGGTGAACCCATCGACATCGGGCCTCCGGAGTCCAATCTCATCACCAGGGCGCTGCGAACGGTCGGACGGCGATGTTCGGTGTCAGTGCAGAAGCGGATACCTGCGGGCGCCGGGCTCGGCGGCGGTTCGGCCGACGCCGCGTCGGTACTCCGGTGGGCAGGATCGACTGATCTTGAAGCTGCCGCGCGGCTCGGCGCTGACGTTCCGTTCTGTGTGATCGGAGGCCGGGCCCGCGTTCGAGGCATCGGCGAGATCATCGAGCCACTTCCGTTCCGCGCTCGTACCTTCACCCTCTGGACCCCTACGTTGCGGTGCTCGACCCCGGAGGTCTTTAGGGCTTGGGACGATATGGGTTCGCCCATCGGTGACCATGGCAACGATCTTGAACCGGCGGCACTGGTCGTCGAACCCCGGCTCGTCGAATGGCGAGATGAGTTGGCCACAATCAGCGGCCAACGCCCTCGTCTGGCGGGGTCAGGGTCGACCTGGTTCGTCGAGGGTGAGTTCCCGGGCGACGATCGCGTCGTCGTGCATACGACTCCAGCGTCCTGAGCCGAGCGCGACGCTGCGCGTGCGGGTCGAACGCGGGACCACCCGGCGGCGGGGCCGGGTGGGAACCGAGAAATTCGAGATGTTCTGCGCCGGAAGTCGGTGGGCGGGAGTTGCCTCCTCACCTGCAACACGACTCACCCGCTGGGCGAGTCTCTACTTGCCTGCGGCGCGGCGCTGGAAGCGGGTTCGCTTCAGCATCTTCTTGTGCTTCTTCTTACGCATGCGCTTACGGCGCTTCTTGATGAGAGATCCCATGGGCGAGTGACCTTAGCGTGAGGCTCGTGAACCTGCGAAACGACGGGGCGCATTGACAGGAGACGAGTGGGCGGAACGGGTGGATGAGCTCGGGGGCAGGGACTCGAACCCCGAAGACCAGGACCAAAACCTGGCGTGTTGCCAATTACACCACCCCCGAAGGGCACCGCCGACCGTACTAGAAAGAGAGGATGTCCTCTCGACCCCTGGCAGCGATCGTTCTAGCTGCGGGCGAAGGCACGCGTATGCGCTCCTCACGTCCGAAACCTCTTCATCTGTTGTGCGGTCGTGCGATGGTGCTCTACGTGCTCGATGCACTCAACGACTGCCACATCGATCGTGCTGTCGTCGTCGTCGGCCACGGAGCCGAACGAGTGACAGCGAAGCTCCTCAATGCATCTCCCGACGTCCCGCTCGAGTTTGTCGAACAATCCGTGCAGCGCGGCACCGGCGACGCGGTCGGAGTTGCGCTCACGGCGTTCACCGCCGACGAGCTCGATGATGCGGAGGCCGATTTGCTCGTGCTGCCGGGTGATACGCCGCTTCTGAGGGCTTCCACGATCGCTGAGCTCGTGCGCGTGCACCGTGAGACCGATGCGGCGTGCACATTGCTCACTGCGGACATGGCTGACCCGAGCGGCTACGGCCGGGTCGTGCGGGGACGGGAGGATCGGGTCGTCGGCGTGGTCGAGCATCGCGATGCTTCCGACGCCGAATTGACGATCACCGAGGTCAACACGTCCATCTATTGCTTCCGGGCGAGTCTGCTCGGTCCTGCACTGCGCCGGGTCACACCCCAGAACGCACAAGGCGAGTACTACCTCACCGATGTCGTAGGAGTACTGGCTGACGCCGGTTACCGGGTTTCGGCAGTGGTCGCCGACGACGCTGCGGAGACCAGCGGGGTGAACGATCGTCTCCAACTCGCAGCGGCTGAGGCCGAACTCCGACGCCGCACCAACGATGCTTGGATGCGGCAGGGCGTCACCATGGTTGATCCCGATCGCACCTACATCGACACCACAGTCACACTCGCCCCCGACGTGACGCTGTTCCCCGACACCGTGTTGCAGGGGGAATGCGTGATCGGCGCCGGAGTCCGACTCGGACCGAACACCCACCTCGTCGATTCGGTTGTGGAGTCCGGTGCTGTGGTGGAGCACTCCGTGGGGCGCGCCTGCCGTGTGGGGGAGCGGGCTGTCGTTGGTCCCTACTCTGCGCTCGAGGAGGGTTCCGTCGTTCCGGCTGATGCCCGGCCGGGGCCGTTCTACACTGCTTCGAACTGACTCGGCCCGCCGATGTCGCCGTCACCTACGACCCGAAGAGGCCGAATGGAACTCGTCACCAAGAAGCGACTGCACCTCGTGTCCGGGCGGGCAAATCTGGCGCTCGCCGAGGAGATTGCTGCGAGGCTCGGTGTTGAGCTCGGCGATGCCAACCTCGCCGAGTTCGCCAACGGGGAGCTGCACACCCGCTTCGGTGAATCGGTCCGCGGAACCGATGTGTTCATCATCCAGACCCATGCCGGCCATGGCAGCATCTCGGTGAATGACGCCATCATGGAGCAGCTGATCATGGTCGATGCCGCCAAGCGAGCATCGGCCAAGCGCATCACGGCGGTAGCGCCGTTCTACGGATACGCCCGTCAGGACCGCAAGTCCGAGGGTCGTGAGCCGATCACCGCCAAGCTCATCGCCAACATGTTCGCGGCGGCCGGTGCCAAGCGACTCATCTCGGTCGATCTTCATTCCGGGCAGATCCAGGGATTCTTCGATGGTCCGGTTGATCACCTCACGGCCATGCCGGTGCTCGTGCAGTACATGGCAGGGCTCGGCAAGGACCTCGTCGTGGTGTCCCCCGATGCGGGGCGGGTCAAGGTCGCGGAGCGCTATGCCAATGCCCTGCACGCCGATCTCGCCATCGTGCACAAGCGCCGGGTGAAGGGCGTCAAGAACACCGTCGAAGCCCGCGACGTCGTGGGCGAGGTTGATGGTCGGGTCTGCGTGCTCATCGACGACATGATCGACACCGGCGGCACCATCGTGGCTGCCGCCGACCAACTCAAGGCCCGCGGGGCCACGGAGATCTACGCCGCCTGCACTCATGGCGTGTTCTCCGGACCGGCCATCGAACGCCTCCAGAACTCCTGCATCTCGAAGGTGGTCACCACCAACACCCTCCCGCTGCCCCCAGAGAAGAGAATCGACAAGATCGAGGTGCTCTCAGTGGCCGGCATCATCGCCGATGCCATCGATGCCGTCTTTGAGGACACATCAGTCAGCGAGATCTTCGACGGCCACAACCAGAGCTGAACAACCGCTCACCGGCCCATGCGGTGTCCCAGTCGGGACGCCGGGCCACTCCGTCCCGACTCAGTTCGCTCCACATGCGCTGGACCGGTACGATTCTCCCTCGCCTCTAGAACGCCCCCGCCGGCGCGCATCTGCGCCGCCGCCTCAGGAGTACCTCACATGGACCTCACCCTCACCGCTGCAACCGGCCGCACCCCTGGCTCACGAACCTCGTCGCGTATGCGCACCGACGGCAGTGTGCCCGCCGTGGTGTACGGACTCGGACGCGAAACTCTTGCGGTGTCGGTGCCCTGGACCGAACTGCGTCGGGTGCTCTCCACCGACGCGGGCATCAATGCGCTCATCACCCTTGACGTCAACGGCCAGAAGGACCTCGCCATCGTCAAGGACCTCCAGCGCCACCCGATCCGTCGCAACGTGATGCACGTTGATTTCCTCCGGGTCGATCCCGATGCGCCGGTGGCCGTCGACATCCCGATCCAGCTCCTCGGTGAGGCCAAGGCCGTCGAGGGTCGTCGTGGAATCGTCGATCACGCTCTCAAGACCATGACCGTGAAGGCCAAGCCGGCCGACATTCCCTCGGTCATCACCGTCGACATCAACTCTCTCAAGATCGGTATCACCATCACCGTGGCCGATGTTGAGCTGCCCGCTGGTGTGTTCACCGAAATGGATCCGGGCGCTCCTGTCGTCACCGGTGCCGCCACCCGCTTCTCGGTCGAGTACGACCACGAAGAAGGCAACGAGCCTGAGGCCGCCGCTTCCGACGAGGAAGCACCCGCCGAAGAAGCAGCAGCCGATGAGGATTCCGCCGACGAGGCTGGATCCGACGAGGCCGCTGGCGAGTAAGTGGCATTCGGCTCCCGCGGCAACGGCCCGCGTCGGGGCACCCCGGCCGACCTTCTGGTCGTCGGACTCGGCAATCCCGGCAAGGAGTACGCCGGAACGCGCCATAACGTCGGTTTCGATGTCATCGACCTGTTGGCGCGTCGCCACCAGGGACGTTTGAAGGCAGGCAAGGAGCGGGCCCTTGTTGATGAGGTCCGTATGGGGGCGAAGCGCGTTGCGCTGGCCGAACCCACCACGTACATGAATCTCTCAGGGGAATCCGTGGCGCCCCTGGTTCGCCGGTTCGGTATCGACGATCCGTCGGGTCTGCTGATCGTCCACGACGAACTCGATCTGCCCACTGGTGTGGTGCGGGTCAAAGTCGGTGGGGGGTTGGCCGGGCATAACGGGCTTCGTTCGATCAAGGCCCACTTGCACACCGATGAGTTCCTTCGAATCCGTATTGGCGTCGGCAAACCCGCGAGCAAGGAGCAGGGCGCCGACCACGTTCTCAAACGAGTCGGTGAGAGCGATCGTCAACTGCTCGACATCGCGGTCGAGGTCGCTGCGGATGCGGTGGAATCGATTCTGAGCAGAGGCGTTGAAGCCACCATGAACGAGGTAAACGCCAAGGCGTGAGGTTGATGCAGCACCTTCTGTGTCCTGCCCGGATGCCGCTGATGCCGAGCGACGGGAGCTCAGTAGGGCAGTGCGACTCTGGCGGGAAGAAGCTCGTACTGCGGATTGATGAGAGCCAGTTGATGGCGCACCTCGGCGAGCGTCCCTTCGACAACCAGATGGGATCCGAGATGGATACCGCCGATGTGTCGTCGCCCGAGGAATACCACGGTGAGGCCGCCGGTGTGGTCGGCGAGGGTGACTTCGAGGCTGGCGATCTTCTCCGCCCAGGGCTGAACCCTGACACCCTTGACGCGCCCCGCGACCCGGACGTTGGATCGCCATGCGGCATCGGCGATCGGGGTGACTCGAGCGAGGGCGCGGCTTCCGAGTCGTTCGTACTCAGCGGATTCGGCGGCGACTCGTCGCTCCTCTTCCAGTTTCGATCCTCGAGAAAAGAGTGGCATCTCAGTGGCCGCTGTCGCTCGTGCCGGACACCGCGCCGTGTTCGACGTGGTGGACATGCTGTCCCTTGGCTGATCGGGTGAGGTGATACGGGACGAACGTGACGTTGACATGCGGGACGTCGGAAAGGGTGCGCGAGATCGAATCGGCCGTGCGATCGTGCAGGAGTTTGTGCCAAGCAGATCGGTAGACGCGGCGGGGGATGAGCACGCTCACTTCGGTCTTTCCATCGTTGGCGAACTCCGAACACAGCTCGAGCACGGTTCGATTGATTCGGCGATCGGGACATTCACGGATCTCGAGCGGCAGCGTCGAGAGCG
>Ga0209084_1002917_pt1 | contig 12854 bp, 12 predicted proteins | sample C_130820_MF_Meta_FD_187309 | JGI IMG/M metagenome (GOLD analysis project Ga0209084, IMG submission 187309) | Freshwater microbial communities from Lake Croche, Canada to study carbon cycling - C_130820_MF_MetaG (SPAdes) (version 2) | ecosystem: Environmental > Aquatic > Freshwater > Lake... | reverse complement strand
TAATTCATCTCTTACCTCTCCTTCCGTACTTTTGTACTTTATTCATGCTATGCGGAAACCTTTTAAAATCCCTATCCTCCTAATTGTTTTAGGAATCTTAACGCAAACATCCTTACGGGCGGAAAAACATACGGAAGCCAATAAAACCCACGCTTTTATTGATTCTATCTATAAGACCACCCTCACCAAGGCGGAGTGTTATAACTGGTTGAGAAGCCTTTGCAAGGAGGCTCCAAAAAGGATTTCAGGCTCTGAAAATGCAGCAAAAGCGGTTCAGCTTATGAAGAAAACAATGGAGGCACTTCCGTTTGATAAGGTCTATTTGCAAGAGGTGATGGTTCCCAAATGGGTCAGGGGAAAACAAGAAACGGGGTATTATCAAACCTCAAATGGCAAGAAAATATCACTTAATATCTGTGCCTTAGGCGGATCGATAGGTACGCCTAAAAACGGCATCCAAGCACAAATCCTAGAGGTCAAATCATTGGAAGACCTCAAAAAACTGGGAAAAGACAAAATAAAGGGGAAAATCCTGTTCTTCAATAAACCGATGAATCCGGCCTTCCTGAATACTTTTGATGCCTATTCAGATGCCGTTTGGCAAAGAGGAATCGGGCATATAGAAGGCGGTAAATACGGTGCAGTCGGGGTAATTATTAGGTCTATGTCGGTCGGGTTAAACCCCTATCCGCATACAGGAGCGATTAGAAAGTACGTGGATTCGATTCCCAAAATACCGACCATGGCCATCAGCACGCAAGATGCGGAAGATTTAGCTAAAGCACTTGAAAAGGATGCAAACCTAAAAGTGGGGTTCACGGCAGATTGCCTATTTGAGAAAGATGTCCTATCCTACAACGTCATTGGTGAAATCTTAGGGACGGATTCCGCTTATAAGAACGAGGTCATTGCTGTAGGAGGACATTTAGATGCCTGGGATATGGCAGAAGGTGCGCATGATGATGGAGCAGGATGTGTTCAATCTATCCAAGCCTTAGTCACCCTGAAACAAATGGGCTATAAACCAAAACGAACCCTCAGAACGGTGCTCTTTATGAATGAGGAAAACGGTCTATACGGAGGCAAAAAATACTATGAGGGGGTCAAAGATTCCAAGGAAAAGCACCTTGCCGCCATAGAAACCGATGCAGGTGGATTCACCCCAAGAGGCTTTTCCATGGAAGGCACCCCAAATCAATTGGCCATCCTTAAATCTTGGAGTTCCTACTTTAGTAAATACGGAATCAATGAGTTAGAGGCCGGTCACGGAGGCGCAGACATCAGCTACTTGGCCAAACTGAACATTCCTTTAATAGGTTTAAGCCCAGACAGTCAACGTTATTTTGACTTCCACCACGCCAAAACGGACGTTTTTGAAAACGTCAACAAAAGGGAGCTTGAATTAGGCGCTGCAGCACTATCGTCCCTTATCTATCTTCTATCGGAAAACGGATTTTAATGGCCGACAAAATATTTTGCTTCACTGGCCTTGGAGGGGATGAAAGGTTGTTTTCCAAGTTGTCCATCCCCGGATTTGACTTGGTTTATGTGCCTTACATCAATGCCTTAAATCAAGAGGAATCCATTGAGGACTATTGCATCCGATTTGCAAAGAAGGTACATTGTACGTCCAATGACTATTTAATGGGCGTATCCTTAGGAGGCGTGATGGCAGTGGAGTTGGCAAAGCATTTATCCTATAAAAAGGTGATTCTGATTTCGTCCGCAAAGACAAAGAATGAATTTCCGCCGTTTTTCGACCTGCTAAAATGGTTCAATTTTGATCTTGAGTATCCTGATAAATGGGTTTCCTTTTTAGGGATTTATAAAGGGATATTCGGTCTTCAAACTCAGGAGGAGGAAGATTTGTTCATCTCGATGCTCAAAAAGACCAAAAATGAGTTCTTCAATTGGAGCAAGCAGGCTATCCTAAATTGGAAGAATACGGAACTTCCGAGTCGATTTATTCATGTGCACGGCACCTCGGATTTTGTTTTTCCGTCCATGTTCATCAAAGATTATGAGCCTGTAAATAATGGAGGTCATTTTATGGTTTACAGCCAGGCCAAGCAGGTTAGTCATATTATTATAAATCAGATACAAAGGGATTAATTAACTTTGCAGTAAATATCCAAAAAAAAGATAGAATAATGTCAAATATCACTTTTACAATCATCAAACCTGATGCCTTTAAAGACGGACATACAGGGGCTATTTTAGATCAAATCACCAAAGCAGGATTTGAAATCAAAGCAATGAAACTTAAACAACTAAGTAAAGAAGAGGCTTCCGCTTTCTATGCTGTGCATAAGGAAAGACCTTTCTTTAATGACTTAGTTAATTATATGATCAGCGGACCGGTTGTTCCTGCAATCCTAAGTAAAGAAGATGCAGTAGCAAGTTTCAGAACCTTAATCGGAGCGACCAATCCTGAAAATGCAGAGGCAGGGACTATCCGTAAAAACTTTGGAAAATCTATTGAATCCAACGCTATCCACGGAAGCGATTCCGATGAGAACGCCATTATAGAAGCAAACTTCTTCTTCTCTGGCTTAGAAAGAGCATAAACTCAAATCTTAATATTTCTTAAAGCCTCCGCATATTCTGTGGAGGCTTTTTTATGAATTCTATTACTATCTTTGACCAATTACTAATCCTTTATCCTAATAAATGAATATACCTTTAACTGACTTTGAATACGAACTTCCTGATGAAAGAATAGCCAAATATCCACTAGAGAATAGGGCGGATTCTAAACTGCTGGTTTTTAATCAAAATGGGAATCAGGAAATTCAGGACAGGTTATTTAAAGATATTGACAAGGTTATCCCGAAAGGAGCATTGCTCATTAGGAACAACACAAAGGTCATTCCTGTGCGGATGATTTTCAATAAAGCAACTGGAGGGTGGATAGAGGTGTTTTGCTTAGAACCTTTAGTTCCGCATACCACTATAGAACTTGCCTTGATTTCAGGTTCAGGTCAAATATGGAAATGTATGGGCAGGCGAACAGCAAAGTGGTCTTTAGGTCAGACCATTTATCTTAAAGTTGGAGAAATCACTTTAGAAGCTACATTACTATCCAAGGAAGAACGGTATTGTACGGTTCAATTTGATTATGATGGAGATTATTCCTTTAGTACTATCCTAGATTTGGTTGGGAAACTGCCGATTCCTCCATATTTGAATAGACAAACCGAGGATATTGATTCAGAGCGCTATCAAACCGTTTTTGCTACTCAACAAGGAGCAGTAGCTGCTCCAACTGCATCCCTTCATTTTGATGCCGAAACTTTTGATAAATTAAGCCGAAATCAGGTTAATATTGCGGACATCACATTACATGTAGGCGCAGGGACTTTTGCTCCAATAGAAGTCGACAATGTTTTTGACCATGATATGCACTTTGAACAAATTAGTTTTAATAGGTCAGAAATTCAGAAAATAAAGGATTCAGAATTCAACATCGCTTTAGGAACTACTTCCTTAAGAGCCATGGAAACACTTTTTTGGTACGGCGTCCGTTTAAATATTGGGAAAAGTACAGAGTTTAAGATAGATAAATCCTTTGTTTTTAGGCATAAATCCACTAAAGTCGATTTTGACAAAGCCATACAAGCCATATTAGATTATATGGATACGAATGAAATATCCATTTTACATGGAAGCACTGGAATTATGATTACGCCTGATTATACCATTAGGAGTTGTAAAGCTTTAATAACTAACTTTCATCAACCTAAATCTACTTTGTTGATGTTAATCAGTGCGGTAACTCATCAAAATTGGAAGCCTATTTATGACCATGCTTTGGCTCAAAATTATAGATTCCTTAGCTATGGGGATAGCTCAATTTTGTTCGTCTAGTCACACCAAGACCTAACCAAAGGAATATGATTCCTCTAATTAGGTCAAACAAAAGATATAATTGGTTAGTCGTTTTGACCGTCAGTATCCAATACCACTGCTTTTGGTGTTGCTGGTAAAAGATTGCTGAAAGCTTTTTCCTTTATTTTGGCTTGAAGCTCATCAGCAAGTTCTGGATTGTCTTTTAATAAGGACTTCACAGATTCTCTACCCTGTCCGAGTTTAGTTTCTTCATAACTAAACCAACTTCCGGACTTCTTGATGATACCGAGTTCTACTCCAATATCACATATCTCCCCTTCTAAGCTGATGCCTTCACCATACATGATGTCAAATTCAGCTGTTTTAAAAGGAGGTGCTACTTTATTTTTAGCTACTTTAACTCTGGTTCTATTTCCTACGGAATCTACCCCTTCCTTGATAGTAGATATCCTTCTAATATCTAACCTTACGGAAGCGTAAAACTTAAGGGCATTTCCTCCTGTAGTGGTTTCTGGGGATCCAAACATTACGCCAATTTTATCTCTCAATTGATTGATGAAAATACAGATACAGTTTGTCTTACTAATGGAAGCGGTCAATTTTCTAAGTGCTTGACTCATTAATCTTGCTTGAAGACCCATTCTGGAGTCTCCCATATCCCCTTCTAGCTCCGCTTTAGGAGTTAAAGCGGCTACGGAGTCAATTACTACTACATCCATTGCTCCAGATCTGATTAAGTGATCTGCAATTTCTAGAGCGGACTCTCCATCATCTGGTTGAGAGATGTATAATTGACTGGTATTGATTCCTAATTTTTCCGCATAAGCTTTATCAAAAGCGTGTTCTGCATCAACAAAAGCTGCAATTCCACCTCTTTTTTGAGCTTCAGCGATTACATGTTGCGCAAGGGTTGTTTTCCCTGATGATTCAGGACCATAAATTTCTATGATTCTTCCTTTAGGTAAACCTCCGCAACCTAATGCGATGTCTAATGATAAAGATCCTGTTGAGATTACCTCTACTCCCTCATGTTGGTCGTCGGATAATTTCATTACGATTCCTTTACCATAGCTTTTTTCTAACTTATCTAAAGTAAGTTGTAAAGCTTTGAACTTTTCATTTTGTTCCTTTCCGATTTCTTGCGTTTTTGCCATGCCAATTATATCTATTTGATTATTGGACAAAATTATGTTTTGGTAAAATATTTACCAAACAATGACAATATTTTTACCAAAAAAGTTATGAACATGAATTTTGTATGAGACCGTTAGCACTTGGAAATCAGGTTAAAAATAAGTTTTTTGGCAATTTTTGAAATTCAATATATGGATAAGTTCAGAAATGAGATTTGGTTATCCACAATTTTGACCCATTTGACTCAAAATTATTCATTTTACTATCCATTCTTACAATATAAAAAATATAAGTAATAAAATATTTTAGTGACTTAAAATACCAATTGCCTTGATTTAAGATAGTGTCAGCCTTGATTAGGACTATAGAGAAGTTAAAAGGACAAAAACATAAATTGAGAATACATTACAATTGATAGTGAGAAGAAATAATCGACCTTCTGGGTAGGGTGGCAGCCTATAATTTTGAAGCCAATAAGAATCCTAAAGATACTAAAAAAAACGTGTAATTACAGATTTTTAAAATCCGGTATTAAGTAAAAAAGGTATAATAAGGAAAAAGTAAATCTTAGTGCTGGATACGTTAAAAAGAAAACTTCCAACTTAACAGTGGAAGTTTTCTTGTTTTTAATCGATTCAAATGTAACCTTATTAAAAAAAACATCGTCAAATAGGAAATTCTTTATATTTTTGACAGATGAAAAAGTTATACTTCGTTCTAGCCCTTATACTTGGATTTGTAGGGTTTACTAACGCACAAAAAGGTCCAGCAATTCAGTTTGACAACATCTCCCATAATTTCAATAAAATTGAGGAAGGTCCTGAATACAAACACGAGTTTCAATTCAAAAACACTGGTGATCAACCGCTCATCATTAGCAACGTAGTTTCTCCTTGCGGATGTACTACTCCTAATTGGACAAAAGAACCAGTTATGCCAGGTAAAACAGGAATCATCACGGCTGTATACAACTCGGCAGGTAGAATGGGTTCATTTGATAAAACATTAACTGTACAAACCAACCTTGGTGCTCAAGGAGATCAATACTTAAACATCAGAGGAGAGGTTGTAGAAAAAGGTGCTGCTACACCAATTATGGCAGAACCTAAAAAAGAAGTTGTTAAAGAAGAAATGAAGCCAAGTTCAACTCCAGCATCAGGCAAAAAAGCAAAAAAAATCAAAAAAGCTAAAAAAGCAGCTACAAACACGCCAGCTCCTGCAACAAAATAGTAATTTTAGTTTGCTTTTAATCAAAAGATAATTAACCAATAAAACAAGGGACGGGCATTAAAATCCGTCCTTCTATTTTTAAAAAACCACTTTACTATGAAATATTTTAAAATCTCCTTTATAGTTTGCCTATTTTTAACCTTAGGATTCTTAAATTTAAGTGCGGCAGATGCTCCTAAAATTAAATTTGAAAAAGATGTCTATGATTTTGGGAAGATCGAACAGGGACAAATAGCTAAATACAAATTTGTATTTAAGAACACAGGCTCGGCTCCATTGGTTTTAACCAATGTACGTCCAAGCTGTAGTTGTACAACTCCTAGTTGGACAAAAGAACCAATTTTACCGGGTCAATCTGGATTTGTAGAGGCAGCCTATAATAGTGCTACAGGGCATGGAACATTTGCAAAGTCAATAACTATCACAACCAATATCCCTGATCAAACAATCGTACTTTATATAAAAGGAGAGGTAATTATGAATCCAGCTGATGATCCAGCAAGAAAGTCTCCTTTAAGAATTCAAGAATAACCTAGATTAAAGAGTTATAAAAAAAGCCATTATAAAATAATGGCTTTTTTTATGTTTTTCAGATAAAGAATTAAAATCCTAAGGATTGTTGAATAGCTATTTCTGATTGAATTGGTAAAAATTTACTATGGTCAAATCCCTATAGAGATATTAGCTGTTTACATATTTCATTAAGATTGGTAAGATCTAAGGATATTAAATGAAATTTTACATCACTCTATGATAATGGAATAATGAAAAAAATTACTTTTAACTATTAATTGATTCTGTCAATAAACAATTGTGATTATAATAATTAGGATAATCATTATATCCTTCTTGACCACCAGAATAAAATAAATCTAATTTTAAATCTTTTGACATTTCCCAATTGTTTTTAAATCTTTCAACTAAATCTGGATTATTAATAAAAGGACGACCAAAAGCTATTAAATCAGTCATTTTGTGTTCTATTGAATTTTTTGCACTATTGTAATCATATCCCCCACAAATTATTAAGGTATTTTTAAAATTTGAACGAATTACGCTTTGCACATTATTATAATTTATTGCCACATCGGCATCCATTTGATTCAATAGATGTATATATGCTACATCTAGTTTATTTAATTCTGAGGCAATGTAGTCATAAGTATTTAAAATATTTGAATATAAAGGCATATCATTGGCACGCCCGTAAGGTGATAGTCTAACTCCCACTCTATTCTGCCCGATAGAATTACTAACCCCTTGAACTATTTCCATCAAAAAACGAGCTCTATTTACTATGCTTCCGCCATAAATATCAATACGGCCATTTGATTCAGGATTTAAAAATTGTTCAATTAAATAACCATTAGCACAATGAATTTCTACTCCATCAAAACCAGCTTTTATAGCATTTTCAGACGAAACTATGTATTCAGTTATAGTGGACTTAATTTGTTCAATTGACATGGGTATGGGTGTATGAAAATCTTGCATACCCATTAAATCTGTCCACATTTGACCTTTTGCTTTAATTGCTGATGGAGCAAGGATTTTAGCGGTCTTGGGCATACTTAATGGATGACTTATTCTACCTGTATGCATCAATTGAACAAAAATTTTACCTCCATTATTATGAACTTTATTTGTTACGAGTTGCCACCCCTTTATTTGAGCTTCTGTAAATATACCAGGAATCCGTGCATATCCAAGTCCGTTTTGTGATGGGGATGTGCCTTCTGTAATAATTAATCCAGCAGAGGAGCGATTAGCATAATAATCCACCATCATTTGATTTGGGATATTGTTAATTGCCCTACAGCGGGTCATAGGTGCCATAACCACACGATTAGAAAGCATTATATCACCCATGTTATATGGATTTAGTATTATAGAATCTTCCATAATCTTTTATTTTAAATGTGACTTAAAATTCCAAGACATTTTTTCATGATTTTTTAATAGAACTGTTATTAAATCATTTGTACCAAAGTCATTCATTTTATGATCATTCAAATTAATAATTAACTCTTTACAATGGATAGCAATGCTGTCATTATCGCTAAGTAAATCTTTAATTATTGCAATACTGTTATTTTTAGTATTGCTATTTTCAGATAGGTGCGTCAAAGCTAGAATTGATTTTAAGGTTGAAACAGGATGATGACCTAAAATTCTTATTCTTTCAGCTAATACATCAATAAAACCTTCAATTAAATTAAGTTGAGATCCAAAAAATAAATGTTTTTCATAAAAATCATTTCCTTCAACATTCCAATGAGCGTTTTTCATTTTAATAAATAAAATGAACTCATCGGCTAATAGTTTTTGTAATCCGTCGATTACCATAAATTGGTTTTTATCAGGTGCTGCCACAGATCCTACCATTTCGCTTACTTTAAATTTAATATTTTCCATTTTTTTTTGATAATAAATCCCAGCTAGGGATTGGGTTAATAAACTAGTTAAGTTGCTTTCATAGACTCCTATAAAAGAATTATTCTGAGTCCTCATCGATTATTATTTGAGTTCCGTTACAATCTATAGAATCATCTGATGCTAAGTATATAAATGCCTTAGCAATATCTTTTGTACTACAAGCTTTGCTTGTTGGAGTCCCTTCAAATAAAGATTTATTAAAATCTCTATTAACTGGTCCAATACTAATATTTTCTGCATAGGAAGGACAAATTGCATTTGCTCTTATATTGTCAGAGGCATATTGAAAAGCAATATTTTTAGTAATTCCTAAAACGCCATGTAATGAAACTGTATATGGAATCAACCCTTTACTAGTTTCAATATCTACTAGAGAGGACATATTAACAATAACGCCACCACCTTGTTTTAAAAACTGCTGAAGCTCGTATTTAACACAATAAAATTGACCTGTTAAATTATTAACAACCACTTTGTCCCATACTTTTTCTGGCATCTTGTGCATATTGGAATAGACACCACCATGGCTAGAAATGTTAAAAGCAACGTCTATTCTTTCATATTTATCAATAACTGTCTGTATTGCGTTCTTTACACTATCTACATTGCAAACATCAATATCAATTAAATCACACTGACCGCCTAAAGCCAATAATTCTTCTTTAAATTCTAGCATTGATACCGATTCAATATCTGCCAGAAAAACTTTCCCTCCTTCCCTAACAGCTTCGATTGCTGAAGCCTTTCCATTAGGACAATTTGCCCCAGTAATAAAAACTATTTTATCAATTAACTTATTCATTTAGTTATAAAATCAAATTCATTTAACTTAACCCTAACTATTACTTCATTCCTTCTACAAAATAGTTGATAAGGTGGATTATACCCCAAGTATTGAAAATTTCCAAAATATTGAATTAAATCTCGATCCAAGAATTTTTTTAACTTCTCTTGATTATCTTTTATTTTGGAATCATTAGAAAAACCATCAAATTCAATTACCGCCACCAATATCTCCGGCACTGTTTTAAGTTTAACATCCGAGTTGTTAGGAATAGGAGCTGTATTTTGCGTTATGTTTTTTGGCATTACAAAACTCATACTTGAAGATGAATCACTTACTTCCATGTAAACAGGTGCAGTCATTTCTATTTTTTGATTGGATTTATTGCTTCCAAAAATATATTTCGCCAATATTCCAAATCCATTCCTTCCCAAATCCTTATAGGTTTTTGAAGAGGATGAAATTATAGCCATGGTAGAGGATGGGTATAATCTTATTTGGTATCCATCTGCTATTTTAATAATTGTATAAGGTTGGTTTTTACCTTGAGCAGAGGCTCTTATGGTATACACTTCAAAAACAATAATAAAACCAACAACTACAAATAAAGAAACCCATAAAATTTTCATTGATTCTTTTTTATAATCGATTTTAACTCTTCAAACTGAACCATAGAAATTTCACCATGAGCCAATCTTTTATTTAAAATATTAAGAGGGGAATCCTTTTGTTTACGTTGTCCTGGTATATCATAGGGGATGGCAAATATCCAAATGAGTAATATTAACCAAATGAACCACCAGATAATATTCATTCCTAAAAAGTGAAAGTCATTTACAAACATATTTTTAAAATTATAAAGGAGGTTTTAACCTCCTTTTTGTGATAAAATATTAATCAATTAATGCGTAAGCATACTCAATAACCAAATCATTAATTACGTAGGAAACTCCCGGAGCATTCCATGCAATTTTTTCTGCCTCTTCTTTTTGATACCAAGAATTTACAGTTCCTTTAAGTGTTACCACGCTTCCAGATACATTTACTCTAATATCTTGATCGTTTACTGACCAGTTTCTATTTAGAGCTGATTCAATGTTTTGTTGTTCAATTTGATCTAGAGATTCAGATTTAATGGTAATATTGGTTGTAATTCCTTTTAAACCATGAACTTTTTTAATGGATCTTTTTGCTGCTTCACGTTGATAATTCCAAGGTAGTTCACCATCCAAGGTAACCCATCCATCTTCTACCATAACTTTAACTTTATCAATAGGAACTTCAAAATCCATTTTCATGGCTTTTAATATGTCATTCACTAGGTCATTATCGCTTTTTGCTATTGAGCTTGGGAATTTAACTTCAATTTTTTCGACAATTGCCTTAACTCCTTTGACATTTTTAGTTGCATTTTCAGCTTCTTGCTTCTTGCTAAAACTATCTACTGTACCGGTTAGATTTACAATTCCGTCTTTAACAGTGACACCAATTTCAGCGGCATGAAGTAAAGGTTCCCATTTTAGTGCATTTTGAACATCTCTTTGTAACGACTCATTGTTATTCATTTTATTTTGTAGACAATCTATTTTATGAATTGTCAAGACAAAGTTTAAGCATGAAAGCATATTACATCTTATACAGTTATGACTAATCCTTACACAATATTGGATTTGATTTTGGGTCATAAAAAAAGCCCTGACAATTTCTTGTCAGGGCTTTTCCATTTAATATTTAACTAATTATTTGTTAGTATTTGATTACTCTATGAACTTCAGCATTGCCTGATTCTATAATGACAATAGAATAAATTCCTTTTGCAAGAGTAGTCATATCCAAATCAATTGAATTGAATCCGATGGTTGCTCCAAAATCTTTTTCAGAGATTACTTTACCGTCATTTGACATTAATCTGATCGAGATTTGTTTGTCTTGACTTGCTGTAAATCTGATGCTTGATTTGTCAGCATCACGGTTATACCAAACTTTTACATCATTTGCGATTGTACTTAAAGTTACTTTTCTAATTTCAGAATAAGTGAATTGACCGTTTAAGTCCACTTGTTTTAATCTGTAATAAAGAACTTTAGCTGTAGTGAATCCAAAAATATCTGTAAATGAATAGTTTTTAATTGAGTTAGAATTAGGATTAACCACATCTACTTGACCTACTTTTAACCAATTTGTGCCTTCTTCAGATCTTTCGATATTGAAGTAATCATTATTGATTTCCTGAGCTGTTGCCCAAGTTAATTGAGATTTATCCTGTCCAACCAATTTAGCGTTGAAGCTGATTAATTCAACTGGAAGAGGATTATTAAAGCTACCTCCTAATGTCCATGCAGAGAATTTATCAGTTCTACGGATATTAATTAAATGGTTAGCTAAGTCTAAAGTTTTACGTCCTGCAAATAAATAATTACCTGAATTATTATGGTCAGAGAATCCATTTAAGCAAGTATCTACTACTCCATTCAATAAATTTTTGAAGTAAGAGAATGTGATATCTGCTGCTAAACCTCCATTATTAGTTGGAGTGATGTCCCAAATCATTTTGATACCTTTTAATAATCTATGGTCGTAAGCATATACATTGGTTGCTCCGATTCCTGTTTTTCTAGTTACAATAGTTGAACCAGCATTAGTCGCTCCATTTGTTTTAATGATAACTCCCATGTTTCCAAAATCAGTGGTTACCCCGATTGGTAGGTTTCGAGTTGTTTCAACTCTTCCTAAAACATAAGAAGTTTGAGTTTCATTAATTTGAGCTGTTGAGCTTAATACCACTTTATGACTATTTAAAGTATCTGTATAAAGGTATCCACCTACCATTGTTAAGGTATCAGCAATTGTGATTGTACTTTTCATATTAATGCTAGAAGCATTGTTAACATACAATTTACTTAAATCACTAATTGAAGAAGGTATTATTACACTTGGCATTGAACCTCCTAACCAAAGTTTTGAGCTAGAGCTAGATGATAATTTAGTAGGTGTACCTGCAATTGGATTACCTAATAATTTCAATTGATAAGAATTGATGTCTAAAGTAGTCCCTAAGTTTAATGTAGAATCTACTTCAACATCTGCATTTAAGGTTTTGGTTCCTGTTCCACTTGTAGTCAAGTAGTTGTAAGGAATTTGTCCTGTTACAAATTGATTTGCACCTGCGTAGTTAACAATCGTTTTGTTTGCAAAATGGATTTGACCTGCATTGAATCCTTGGAATGATGCTCCTGATGTTGCATTACCACTAAATCCGTTTGAATTCAGCGTATTTACATTTCCAAAGAGGTTAAGAACCGCGCTACTGTTTCCTTTAGTGATTGAGTTACCGTTTGGTAATACCAAAGTAGTTCCGCTATACACTTTAAGTGTTCCGTTTAAGGTTAAGTTGTAAGACGTTCCGTCTAAGGTCGCATTC